>CEVA01119019.1_pt1 | contig 15086 bp, 14 predicted proteins | sample 361521 | NCBI WGS metagenome assembly CEVA01 (sample SAMEA2622823, study PRJEB7988) | marine metagenome | isolation source: saline water (ENVO:00002010), including
GCCGTTGTGAACAGAAACCGTCATCACCCGACGGGGCGTTGCGCCTGTCTCGGCCACCTGCATCGACCACACGGAAACTTTGCCACCCTTGCAGTTTCCACTGTAGGACGCGACGCAGTGGCTCATCGCGTTGCCTTCATCCTTCAACTCTTTTGAACTGAGAAGTTCGGTAATCGTCCAGCGCGTGGACTCGTCTTCGGGTCTCTCGCGTTCTTCGTGTTCGAAGGGTTGGATCTGTGTTGACGCCGCCCACTTTCGATCCGGAAGACGTGTTTCGCGAGCGAGCCGTCGGTGCCACGCCTCGACTTCCCGCAGCAGTTTGTTCACACTCCGGCCTTTAACCGAAAAGTTGGGTTGTGGCGGGGGCCCCACCCTTCTCTCTCCACCTGGAAGGACGATCTCTTCCGGCTCGAACTTTCGGTGCCGAATGTAGTCGACGATCGATCCCACCTGATCGGGGTCCAGCATCGGATTGTTCACAAAGAAGTGAATTACTTTCGACCAGAAGCTCTCTTCTTCGAACGACCTGCCCAGAACCGTCGCATTGATCGCTTCGACCAGCGACACATCTCCGCCCAGGCCCAGAATCTGGCCCCACCGCAACGCCTCTTCCACCGTGGATCCATCGGGAGCCTGCAGGAAGAGGTGGGCCATCCGCTTCGTCAACTGAACAGGCGTAGCGGCCTTTCGAATGTTGCCGCCGTTTCCCACGTGCAGAAACCAGTCCTGTTACTCGCGGACCGACGACCCCTGGAGCCAAACCGCGTCCATAAAGAGAGGCACGTCGTACTGGCATACCAGATGGCGAATCAGGGATCCGCACCTGATTCGTCGCTCCGCCGCGACGTCCTTCTGACCTTCCGAGCGCTCCTCCTTCCATCTACCGTCGAGATCGATCCCCACGATCGACCTCCTATTCTATAGACCCGGAAAAGTGCGGATCATTTCAAAAAAAATCGCCACCGCGTTCTTTTTCTCGCGCGGTGGCATTAAAAAAGCCGTCCTGAATGGGACGGCCGACAAAGGGTTTATACCCGATTTTGCCTGCAAATCCCCACGCGGGGCAAACCGAAGAAGCTTCGGTTTGCCCGGGAGAGGACTCACAGTGTCCGAAACGCAACCTACTGGGCGTTCCGAACGATATCTCTCCAGGACTCTACCTGGCTTCCGTGGTCAGCGGCTTATGATCGCCGCACACGGACATGATTGCATTTACTTGATGCATCGCGCTCGTTCGGTTTAAGGGTGAATGGATTGTGGTTTATTTGCGCCATTGATCTCTAATTTCCTGGATTCTCCACAAACAGCAGACGCATTTACTGCCGGGAAAAGGGCCTGTCAACAGGATAATTCAATATTCTGAACTTTTTTGTGGAATCCCCGGCCGGCCTCCAATTTACCCACCTTCGGATGCACAAGAAGCCTCAATCCACGAAATCCCCTCCCAGTAACCGTCCAATACTCGGATCGGCTCGCCAGCAGTCCCGAAGCACCCGGTACTGCTCGACAGCCTCCGATCTGGGTCTGGAACCCTTCCTTTCTGCCCGAATCAGCAGATTTTTGGATGTCACGTCGCTCGTGACGAACTCGACGACGTCTGTCCGATATCCGGCCGCCTCGAGCGCAGCCGCTCGGAGTGCGTCCGTAAGCAGGTCGGCCGTTCTCTGTTTCAGGATTCCGTGTCTCAGAAGTGCGTTGTGATCATCCGCATCGATCTGTCCGCTCAACTCCTGCTGGCAGCACGGCGCTGCAAACAAGAGACCGGCCTCCCACCGTACGCCCCGTGCGAGGGCCTCATCCGTCGCAGTATCGCAGGCGTGCAGGGCCAGAACCATATCCGGCTGCGCTTCCGGTACAAACTCGCCGATCGTCGACTCGATGAATCGAACGTCGTCCCAGCCCAGTTCCCCTGCCAGGGCCCTGCATTTTTCGACTCGATCTCGTTCGCGGTCGACACCGACGATCGACGTTTTCCAACCCTTGACCTGAGTTAACATCGCGTAGACTGCCAGCGTAAGGTAGGCGCTCCCACAGCCGCAATCGACCACACGCATTCCGCCAGGACAAGCCGATGGAAGTTTCTGGTCGATCAGTCGTAGGAATGCCTCGACTTGCCGGTACTTGGCCCGCATTGTCGGTTTCACGTCGCCCGATTCGTCGGCAATCCCGACCGTGCGGAGATAGGGTTTAGCCACCGCAGGGGGCAGCAGCGACGCCCTCGCCCGATTGTGTGCGAGCCTGGCCTGTTCCAGCTTCGTACTCGGACGGCCACGGGAAACCAGAGGCCGTCCGCGTTTACCGATCCTTACGTGGATGTCTCCCGCATCGGACTGAAGGTGAAAATTCGCGAAACCACCGTCGAAGACCTCTCGGAGGGCATCGCGCCACGCACTCTCAGTCGAAAAATTCCGTCTGATATCCTTCCGATCGTCCAGATAGATGAACTGGAGGTGTCGCTCGTGGCGGATTTCTACCGGCCGGACGGTAACCTTCTTCCATCTCGCGTCACGCCCGCGCTGTGCGCCGGAGGCCACAAACTGAACGAACACTTCGCTCTGCATCGAATCCGTCATCGACTCTCTGTAGCTGTCCGGAGTCTCAGTCAAGTCGGTCCCCGCAGGATGCCCGAACGTTGAATTTGTTTCCCCCGATGCCCGAATTTTGGCACATTTGACGGGGCCTTCCACCTTCAGAGGAGTATCGATCCTTGCAAAAATCCAAAACCACCGCGTCGGGCAGTACGGTGGAGTTCTTGAAAAGCGCCATCCTCGTCATCGCGGTCTCGTTCTTCGTTCGTTCCACCGTCGTCCAGGCATATCACGTCACGTCGGGTTCGATGGAAAACACGATCCTCACCGGCGACTTTGTGATTGCCGACAAGCTGACTTACGGCACTCAGATCCCAGACCGGCTTCCGTTTCTGGAAACCAAGATGCCGTCCTTCAGACTACCGGGCTTCTCCAGCCCTGTGTCGGGCGACCTCGTCATCATCGAATCTCCCGAGGACGAAACCAAGGACCTCTTCAAGCGCTGCGTGGCCGTCGAGGGCCAGACGGTCGAAATTCGAGACAAAGAACTCTTCATCGACGGAAAACCTTACCTGAACTCGCCAGGCGTGAAACACACGGATTCACGGGTGTTCCCCTCCCGCTACCTCCCGCGCGACAATTTCGGCCCTGAGCGCGTCCCCGATGGCCACATCTTCGTCATCGGGGACAACCGCGACAACAGCTACGATTCTCGATACTTCGGTCCAATTCCCCTCGTCAATATCAAGGCCCGACCGCTCGTCATTGCGTTCTCACGCGACGCCCGGCACCCCCTCTGGCGCTTCGCCAAAGCCATCCGGTGGGGCCGAATCGGAAGCATCGAGTAGAACCCACCTGGAAGACTATCGGAAGTTCACTTAAAAGAAACGGCCGACCCGCGACGTCCTCGGGACGCACAGGTCGGCCTGTTAGGAACCCTCTTCGCCAGGCTATTTAATGCGCCGCCACGTATCCTTGAAGGTGCCGGCATACGTGGCTGTCATCACGCCGTCACCGAAAATTTCCGTGTAGCCGTCATCGCCCGGTAGCGTCCCGCCCGCTACGTCCTTGGCCGCGTGGTGATAGGTAATCTGACCGCCCTCGATCGATGCCTTGCCCTTCTCTGTCTTCGCACGGACGTAGTGGCTGAGAGTGGCTCCTTCACGGTCGCGATAGCCGCGCTGAATCAGCGCGTGGCGCTTACGCGTGATGGCCGAGGTCGAAATCTCATACGTACTCGCCGCGTGGTCCACCATCTGTTTCCCACCGTCCTCCCGGACCACTGTCATCGACACGTGGGCCTTACGGGCATCGATGGGCTCCCAATGCATCACCCCTTCGATCATCGGTGGACTGATCGTGCGTCCATCCACAAGCTCGCGTGAGGCCAGTTCCCAGGTTCCCCTGCAGGCGTCCTGCATCTGACTGAGGCGATCGCTGCATCCCATCGCGGCCACAAGCGTCAGAACGCTCACCATCGTTCGTTTCAGCATAAAACCTCCAGAACATTCTCGGCAATCGATACGATTTGCGGCCGTTAAGATAGCGATTCGGTCACGTAGCGTCAACGTCGCCGTGAGGAGAAAAGTCGTCAGTACAGCGGCGTTAGGGGATCCCAGGAGATCGAACACCAGCGACAACAGGACGAATCAGGCGCCCACTACCCTTTGGTGATGACAAACGTCTGCTCCCGCTCGAAACGGGACGCACTATGTGTGTCCGTTACGGTTACCCGGATCCGATACATCCCGGGCTCGCTGCCGGTGACATCGATCTCTACGGTCTCGTGCTCGACATCGGCCGTCCCCGTACGTTCGTAGGAAAGCTCGACCACCTCTTTACCATCACCGATGATTCGTGCGATCCCCCCCACGACCTTCGTGGCAAGGTTCCCCCCATCCACGGGTTCCACCGTGTAGTCGACCCGGTAGGTGTCCTGACCGAACTCATCTCTCGTCAATCCATAAATTTCGTAGTACAGCTTCACTGACTCGCCGGGGCCGTAGATGCGGCCGGGTCTGGGATATACACGCATTCCGTTCTTATGCTCCGCCCCCGCGTCGAAATCCACCCCCGCAGCAAACTCCAGATCGCTCATCCGGAGTGAATCCGGCCCATAACCCAGGACGGGAAGCGCCGACTTCACCGCCGTGGACGCCCGGGTTCGAAGGTTTGTCGCCTGGAGGGCCAGAATGAATTCCCCATCAGCGGGGAGTGCAACGTTTACTTCTGCCACGCCAAGCGTGTCGCCCTCAGCAGCTTGAACGGGGGCGGCGACTTCGCCGAGTGTGTTCCATCTGGAGTCGAACACCACGGCGCTGGCTTCGAGCCCTTCAACGCCGCCCTGATTCCGCAACGGCACGCCAAAGTAGATTTCCACACGCGTCGTGTCGTCCGTCTCACGAAACGTCGCGGTGTCGAACAGGAAGGGCAGGGGCCGGCGATGCAGACGGAGCAGCGAGGGTTGCCGCTTGACCGCACTCGCAACCACGTTGTCAGACCGCCGGAGTTGCCATCCTGTCGCATTGTGTTGTGAGATCGCCCGACCCGACCCTGGTGGGGTCGCGAACTCATACGGCCCTCCACTATACATCGCCATATACACGATCTCGACCCCGTCCATCACGTCGGGGTAGATCCAGTACTCCCACGGTCTTCCGCTTTCGATCGGAAACAACGGAGCACCCCGAATCTCGGGAATCCCGGTACGGTCCGTCGCGGCCACGAAGTTGCTTCGACTGTAGCGGCCTCCCGGCTGATCCTGAACACCCCGACCCATTCGGGATCCCAGCTGGTCGGGCTCGAACTCCGCGTTCTCGAAGTCGAAGACCTCGACCCGATCACGCTGCTGAATGTCGCCGCCCGCGACGGGATGATACTGCGGGTCCCGCGTCGAAGACCGAATCCTTCGATGTAACGAGTAGATCTCGCGCTTTTCGTCTTCGTTCAGGGTCGCGAACAGTCGGTCCTTTACCCGCACGACCCGGGGATCGGTTTCGAATCGCATATTCCCCGATCGACTCTTATGGGCAGGTTCTCCATACCGGATATACACCTCGCCCCGTTGATCCCACGGGTCCGCGAATTCAGAGTAGTAGGTGAGCGCATACCCTACACGCCGATAGTGCTCGACTCGCTTCGCGTTCCCCGGTGATCCCGGGGTTGGATCGTGTCGCTGCCAGAAAGCGGTCACGAAAGCGTCCCGCTCTTCGACCGGTAGACGTTCGTAGATCCGGTTCTCCTTCAGCGATGCCACCCGGGTGACGTCGAGGAACAGGGCCCGCGTATCCGGATCGAGTCGGTCGACGTAGAGCGCCCCGATCGAATCCGCCTTCGCGATCTCGCCGAGCTCCTGGTAGCCGGTCAGAAGCGTCGAGAGAGCCTGAACGCGATATTCGGGCGCCTGATCCAGGATCAACCGACATAACGAGACCGCGCGAACGGCGTTCCCCAACCCCAATTCCACGCCAGCCAGCCTGACACGGGCGGCATTGTGGCCCGGTGCAACCGACAGTTGTGCGGTGTAGGCATCGCGAGCCACGTCCAGATACTGGCCGTCCAGCTCGCCCCGTCTCTCGAACCAGACGCCACGTTTGAAGTAGGCATCCCCGTGGTCCGGAAACCGCTTCGTCACCTTCCCCAGCTGATAGTCCAGGTCGTTCGTACTCATCGCCAGGTGACACTGGGCCAGGTTGTAGGTGGCTTCCTCGTAATCCCGATCGAGCGCGATCGCATGGCGAAAATGGTCGCGAGCCTGTCGTCGCTTGCCCTTGAACTTCATCTTCGCCAGCCCCATACCGTGATGAACGGCCGGCCACTGCTTCTGAATTCGCATCGCCGACATCAGGCTGGCTTCCGCCTCAGGATACAGGTGCTGCTCCAGACGGACGTAGCCCAGAGCCAGCCAGGCCGCCGCATCACGTGGTGCATCCTCCAGCGCGAGCTCCAGCATCTCCGCTGTCTCCCGAAATTCAATGGAATCGGGTGGCGCCGAAAGAACCCAGTAATCGCTGGGCATCGCACGTTCGTCGTTGAAAAAAGTCTGTGAGACGTTCAGGTGGGTTCGGCCAGCGACGTGACCGTAATAGAACAGACCGAGAGGGGCAAGGCGGTCCGACCAGTAGCGTTCCAGAAAGGCCGCTTTCCGCGATCGTTTGGTTTTCTTGAACCGACGCTCGACCTGCGGATCGTTCTGGCGAAGATACCGTTCCGCGAATTGTTGCTGGCTCTTTGAAAGCGACCAGCCGTCGGAAGGCGAAAGAAGCACAGATAGCAGAATGGCCATCATCGAGATCATTGCTCCGTCCTTTACGAAACGTCGGAGGGGGACTCACAATGTCCGCTAAACTGCCCCTTGCCGCAAACGGAGAGCCCCTCGACATCCGGCCCTGCACCATATGCCGTCTGGACGACGCGCATCTGTCCGGTTATATTCCAGCGCGGTTAAGTAGTGTATATAAACGGCGTTAAGGATGGGAAAAGGAATGGCAGATCAGCCCAGAACGGTCGTCGTAGACGACATTGAGCTTCATCTTTCGCCCGCTGTCGAAAAGCACGAAGAGTGGATCGGTCAGAAGGACGTTCTCCGTCAGCTACAGGCGTGCTGGCTGACCGTGCACGAGCAGGATCTCGCCCTCTCACCCCGCCTCATCGGCCCGCCGGGGATCGGCAAGACCACACTGGCGATGGCGGGTGCAAGGGAACGGTCGCAGCCCCTCTACATCTATCAGTGCACGAGCGACACGCGTCCGGAGGACCTTCTCGTCACGCCCGTGCTGGTAGAGTCGGGCAAGATCGCATACCACGCCTCTCCCCTCGTCACCGCGATGCTCAACGGCAGCATCTGCATCCTCGACGAGGGCAACCGGATGAACGAGAAGAGCTGGGCTTCTCTCGCACCGCTCCTCGACCACCGACGGTACGTCGAAAGCGTAGTTGCCGGCATCACCATCGACGCGAGCCCCGATTTCAGGTGCTGCGTGACGATGAACGACGATGAATCGACGTATGAGATCCCCGACTACATTCTCTCCCGGCTGCAGCCGACGCTCGCCGTCGGGTATCCGAATCGACAGGATGAACTCGCCATCCTCAAATACCATCTTCCTTTCGCCGAGGCGGAAATGCTCGACCTGACCGTCGACTTCCTCCAACGGGCGCACGACCTGAACCTCGAGTATTCTCCCCGGGACGGCATCCACATCCTTCAGTATGCCCTCAAGCGACTCGCGCAGGATTCCGAGCATCCCCTTTCGCGCGACGCGGCCTGGCACGAATCGCTCGAACGTGTCCTGGGTGAGGAAGCCCGCGACCTCGACAAGCTGGCTGAGCAGCGAAAGCGTGCGCTCGGCGGTGAGATTCCGGGCGTCGACCTCAGCGACTTCTTTTTCGGCCCTGACGATTCCAACCGACCCGACTCGGACAATTGACCGACATCCTTCACCTCAGCGATCGAATCAGCCTGCTTCCCATCCTCCACGGCAGCGGGGATTTCGCCCTGGAGGTCCGTCGTCGGATCCACGCCGGAAATTTCGACTGCGTAGCCGTCCCCCTGCCCGCCGTCTTCGAAGAAGCCGTACTTGAGGCGGTCGACCTGCTCCCACGCATCCACGTCGTGGCCCAACGTGAGGGGGATATCTCTGAGGACCCTTCGGCCTACACGCTCGTTCCGATCGACCCTTGCCAGCCTGTCATCGCGGCCCTCCGCGAAGCCGAACTCCTGAAAATCGACACAGCCTTCGTCGATCTCGAGGTAGGCAACTTCGAGCAGGACACGCTCGTACACCCGGATCCTTTCGCCTTGAAGGAAGTACCTCTCGAGCGCTTTGCCGCCGCACTCGTCCCCGCCCTCCCCCCACCCGAACCCGACAGCCAGCGCGAGGCCCGAATCCGGTGGATGGCCCACCAGCTCCATCTCCTGGAGCTGGATTACGAACGTGTCCTGATGGTATGCGCCATCCAGGACTGGCCCTGGCTTCGGGACGCCTACCGTCAGAGACTCGAGCCCCCCGAGCCCGACGGCCCGGTGTGGGCACCCGAGATCTTCTCCGTAACGCCACGGTCTCTCTACTTCGCTCTCGGGGAACTCCCGTTCATCACCCATCTCTACGAGCATCGACGCGCGGAGATGTTGCCCGACGAAACCCTCGGCGTCGATGGGATCAAGTCCCTCATCCTCGAATCGAGGACTGCCTGGATTGAAAAGCACGGTCTTTCAAACCATTGGCTCACGCCACAGACCCTTTCCTTGATGCTCCGCTACATCCGCAACCTCACCTTGCTCGACAGCCGAATGTCCCCTGATCTCTACACTGTCGCCCTGGCAGCCAAGCAGATCGGAGGGGACGACTTTGCCGTAACCATCATCGAAACCGCTCGAGCATATCCCGGCCAGCTGACGTCACCCCATCCCGATGTGACACTCGGGATTGATCTCGGCGTGTTCGAATCCCTGGGCCCCGCAGGGCTCAGCAACGATGCAGACACGAAGAATCGTCTGCTCGGCACCGAGCGACTTTGGCGCGAGCTCCCGTTGAAGCCTTCGCCCCCTCCCGAAAAACAGTGGGACTGGCAAACGAGGTGGGATCCTTTTCGCCAATGCTCCTACCCTCCGGAGGACGACCGGATCGAGAGCTTCAACGCGCACGTCCGGGAACAGGCTCGACTCCTGATCGGGGAAGACCTTGCCCGAACAGAGAAATTCACCAGTTCACTCAAGGATGGCCTAGACATCCGGGAGACACTGAGGAACTGGCATACCGGGGACATCTACGTCAAGGAACTCCCCCCGGCCCGAGGTACGATCGAGGTGGTTGTTTTCCTGTTCGACACCCCAGCCGATCCGAACCGCTATGCGTGGCAAACGACCTGGTACGCCGAACACCAGGAAGAATCGACTCTTTGCTTCTATGCGACCCAATTCAGCGAAAACGTAATCGGCCCGGGGATCGCCCAGGCCGTTTACGGAGGGTGCTTTCTGATGTTCCCGCCTCGCCCGATCCCCGACGTCTGGAAAGACGATCGCCTGAGTGAAGCGCAGTCGCTCGAAGAACGCCTCATCCTCGGGGCCGCGTTCCATTCGCGAGAGCGCCGAATCGCCCTGATATCGGCTACCCCGCCAGAGGGAAGATGGCGCAGACTCGCCCGGAGCTGCAAAAAGCAGCTCGTCTACATCCCTCTCAACAGATTCAGCCTGCAAACGATCGGTCGACTCCGTCAGTTTCACGTCTTGAACGGACACGAAGTCCGTTCCTACGCCTCCAAATACATACGGGATTTGAGATAAACCCATACGGGCCGGGAAAACACTTCAAGAAAGGATGGCTCGATGTCACAGCTCACACCCGACCTCATTATGCAGGTAGGCCTCGGATTCTGGGGATCCAAGACGCTCCTGAGCGCAGTCGAGTTGGAACTCTTCACAGAGCTAGGCAAGGAGCCCGGAGACCTCGAAGCTCTGACGGGTCGAGTCGGACCTTTTCCTCGACAAGCAAAAGCCGTCCTACATCGGTGAAATCCTGGAGATGGCCAACCAGCGACTCTTCGACCACCGGAATCACCTTACAGACGCGTTACGAACGGGGGAGCCCTATAATGAATCCGCGGGCGGCGGTGAATCGTTCTTCGACGCCCTCTAGGCCGATCCTGCCCAACTCGAAGAGTTCCTTGCCGCGATAACGGGCATCAGTCGTGGCGCGAACGTTGCGATCGCCGCACAATTTCCGTGGTCGGACTACAAGACCTTCGTCGATGCGGGAACCGCCCAGGGTGACCTCGCCGTCCAGGTCGCCCTCGCTCATCCCCACCCGACAGATCTGGGCTTCGACCTTCCCCAGGTGGGCCCCGTCTTCGACTCCTACGTCGGAAAGAACGGCCTGGCGGACAGGCTCAACTTCGCCGCGGGAAGTTTCTTCGACGATCCCCTGCCAGAGGTCGATGTCGTGATGATGGGCCACATTCTCCACGACTGGAATCCGGAAGAGAAAAAGCTTCTGATCCGAAGAGCCTTCGAGACGATCCCTGACGGCGGAGCCTTCATCGTCTACGAGTCGATCATCGACGACGATCGATCCCGGAACGTGTTCGGGCTTCTGATGAGCCTGAATATGCTGATCGAGAAGGAAGGGGGGTTCGACTACACGGGTGCCAACTGTATCGGGTGAATGGCGGAGGCAGGATTCAGGGAGACCCGCGTCGAACACCTGGTGGGTCCAGACTCGATGGTTGTAGGGATCAAATAGGGTCTCCTCACGGGCCGCTGACGTCAGTTGATTGGCCGCATCCCAAAAGTGGCCCTGGGGCCACTTTTAAGCCGACCATCTGGTTTGGATTCCGCGGGAGTTCCATTGTATATGTTCCGAACCCGAAAACAGGCCAGAATTGAGGATGACCTCGTGGAAATCATACAGAATGCGCTCGCCACACGCTTTGGCATCGAGGAAATTGAAGCCGTCATCCGCGCGATGCGAAGCGGCCACGCAAGCGGGCTCACTTCCGACGGAGAGGGCGCCCGATTCGCCCGTGAATTCGCCCGGTCCTGTGGTGTGGAGTTCGCGCTTCCCCTCAACGTAGCCTGCAACGCCCTCTCGATCGCCGCCAGGCTGGTCGACCTGAAGCCGGGTGACGAAATCATCAGCAATCCAATTACCTACATCGCAACTGCTATCTACGCCTTACGTCACGACGCCACAGTGCGCTTCACCGAGACGGAGCCCGAAACGCTGAACGTCGACGAAAGCAGCATTGAAGCCCTCATCACCCCTTCGTAGAAGGCCACGTTCCCGATATGGACCGTCTTCGCAACATCGCCGCCGACCACGGACTCTTCTTCATCTTCGATGCCGCCCGGTGCTGCGGAGGCAGGTACCGGGGCCAGACCATCGCCCAGTTTGCCCACGCCACGGCCTTCAGCTTCCAGGAGCAGAAGAATATGGCCACGGGAGACGGCGGAATGCTCGTGCTCGGGCCGGATGCACCTTCGTCGTGGCAGAAGAAGGCGACCCAGCTCCGCAATGTCAGGGGTACAGGCGACATCATTGGGGAGAACTTCCGGATGGACGAGCTTCGGGCCGCGATCGGGAGGGCGCAGCTCCCCAAGCTGGACCGAATGAACGACGAGCGTCGCGATCTTGCCCGTCGCTTGACCGAAGGGCCAGCAGAGTACCCGTTCATTCGGCCTGTCAGAACTTTTGCGGACCGACATCACGTGTTCCATTGGTTTATGGCGACCATCGACCCGGCGGTCTTCGACACACGCAAGCCCGTCTTCGCCGAACCCATCGACGGAGACATCGCCCCCGAACCCGTCCGGGTTTTCGCCAACGAGATGGCAAAAGAGGGGATTGATATGCCCTCTCACAATTCTCCCGTATATCTGACCGAGACGTACTCGTCCCGCGGCTATGAATCGGGCCTGTCCCCGATCAACGAAGCCCTCTGGCGCGAGCGGATCGTTCGGTTTCCGCTCAATCTGGGGATGACCGACGCGGAGATCGAGACCATCGTGACCGCAGTCGGTCGCGTCGTTTCTCGTCTGACCTGAGCGCCCGTGGCGTTACCCGACCGTCTTTCCGCTCTCACCGGCACACCCCTGGCCACCGGCTGGGGCCTCCACGAGGATGAGCGTGTCGTCCTCGATGCGGAGGTCATCGCTGACGCGGCCGAATGGTCTTCCCTAGATCCAGAATTGATTCCCTTCCTCACTGAAGCCGCACGAAAGATCCAGGACGACGTTGATTTCGACCTCCTCTACCACCACGTTCGCGAAGGCCTGCTCGTCCGCCGGGACCTCTTCGATTTACGATCCTCCTTCCCGAACGTCATCGAGCCCCTGGGCGATCTGTCCGGCCCTTTCTACCTCCTGGTCGCCCTCTCGGGTGTCCTTGCGATGTGTACGGATCACAAAAAGCGCGGAATCCCCGATTCGATTTCGCGACTGACCGCCCGCGACATCCGGGTATGGATCAACGAGTACACGTCGCGTGGCATCCCCGCGGACGATCGGTTCCATCGACCCTTCGATCCGATGCCCGTCGGCCTTCACGCGAGAGGATTGGCGTGGATTTCCAGAAGCCTGATCGGCCAGATCCTCAGAGTCGAGCGTCTCCAGTTCATCCACGCGCCGTTTCGGCCCCCATTCACGATCAGACGCCACCGGGAAACCGGGGACGTCCGCGTCGTGGCCGAGGCCGGCGTCGATTTCGATCGAGCGGGGTGGGGCTGCAACGAAGATGAGGCGGCGGAGTTTACTTCCCGGGATCCCGAAGCCGGGGAGGCCACCCTCATCACCGAAAACGGCCACGCAATCGAAAATGCGACTCCGTTCGACGTCGCACATTGGGAAACCCTCGTCGGGCCGGGGGATCCGATTCTCGAAATTCACATCCCCGAGGACGGTCCGATGGACTTCGCCCGATGCGGTGCGTCTTTCCGACAGGCCGTGGACGCCTATTCGACGTGGTATCCGGATCGCCCGTTCAAGGCGTTCGCGTGCAGCTCCTGGCTTCTGGATCCGCAGTTTCAGGATTACCTCTCCCCTTCTTCAAATCTCGTCCGCTTTCAACGAGCATCCCGTCTGTTCCCATCGACGAAGGGTCGCGGTCGGTCCGGGCTGCTTCGCATCTTTCAGTCGAGCGACCTCCCGAACCTTCCACGCGACACGAGTATGCGCCGTGCGTATCTTGATCACCTTGAGGCTGGCGCCGGCTGGTATGGGGGCGGTTGCATCGTCCTGCCCTCCGAACTCGATCGCTGGCCGTAAACAGAGCGCTCAGGCACGGTCTTTCTTAAACCGGAGACACCTGTGGCTCACAGCAAGTGAGGTCAGAATGAAAATTACCAAAGTCGAAGGCCACCAGATCGAAACGCGTCGCGCCTACGGACACGTCTCGGGTCACGTCATCGTCAAAATCCACGTGGATGACGGCCCCATCGGACTGGGGGAAGCATCGGACAGCCGTTGCGAAGATCTCCCCGCGCTCATCGCCCAGTACAACGAGCTTCTCGTCGGTACGGATCCCACGCAGATCACGGAAATCAACGAATACCTCGGCAGGCACGACTTCCGGAGTACGGTTTCGAACAACCACTGCGTGTCCGCCATCGACCTTGCGCTTTACGACCTGAACGGAAAGACGCTGGGCGTGTCTGCAAACCGTCTGATGGGAGGCAAGATTCGCGATCGCATCTACTGCTGCTATCCGACCTGGGGCTGGCAGCTCAAGGAAGATTTCGACACCACGGTGGGGTACGTCGAGCGCCTCGTCGACCACGGCCATCATCTCTTCCGGTTCTACATCTCAGGGGACGATGCCGAACTCGACAATCGCTTTCTGTCGACCGTCTTCGACAAATTCGGGGACAAGGTCCGGCTCAAGCAGATCGATTTTTCCGGTCGGTTCAACGACTGGCACGCCGCACTCGAGTACGCTCAGGTTCTGCGACATCACAACCCCTTCCACTTCGAACAGCCGTCACGGAACCTTCGCGTGTGTGCAGAGTTCACGAAGCGGATGGATCTCCCCGTCAGCCTCCACACCAGCACGCTGGCTCAGGCGATCGACTCAATCGAGCTGCGCGCGTGCACGGCCTTCAACCTCTGCAACGTCCACCGCGGGCCGACCTACATCCGTCGCATCTACGCCGTCGCCGAATCCGCCGGGATCAAGTGTCTCATCGGCACCGACCAGGAGTCGACCCTCGGCATCGCCGGCCAGCTGCACGTCGGCGCTTCAGTCCCCAACCTCGATCTCCCCTGCGACCCGATGGGTCCAATGCTCTACCTTGATTCTCCCGCCGTCGAGCGCATCCACGCCGAGGGCAGCTACCTCACGGTCCCGGACGGCCCGGGCCTCGGCGTCGAACTCGATGATGACAAAATGAAGGCCCTGACAATCGCCTCCGCATGACGATGCCCGCGATCCAGGTCAGTCAGCTCAGCAAGACCTATGTGGTTCCCGAACGCGAGGCCGGCCTCTCGGCGGCGTTCAAGAGCCTCATCCACCGGAAAACGCGCGAGGTCAAAGCGGTCGACCAGATCAGCTTCACCGTCGATGAGGGAGAGATTGTCGGCTTTCTCGGGCCGAACGGGGCGGGCAAAACGACCAGCCTGAAAATGCTGTCCGGACTCCTCTACCCGACATCGGGCGAAGCGCACGTGCTCGGACACATACCCTCGAAACGGCACCGCGATTTCCTGAGCGACATTACGCTCGTAATGGGACAACGGAACCAGCTCGTCTGGGACATCCCCGTAATCGATTCGCTCGAGCGAAACCGCGCTGTCTACCGGGTACCACGCAGCGACTATCAGTCGACCATCGACGAACTTACCGAATTGCTCGACCTCGGCGAGCTTCTTCAGAAACCCGTCCGCAACCTTTCGCTCGGCGAGCGGATGAAGTGCGAAATCGCCGCCGCACTCCTTCACCGTCCCAGCGTTCTGTTCCTGGATGAACCCACGATCGGCCTCGACGTCACGATGCAGCGCCGGATCCGGGAATTCATCAGCGCGTATAATCGCGAGCACGGAGCCGCCGTCCTCCTCACCAGCCACTATAT
>CEVA01031074.1_pt1 | contig 15083 bp, 9 predicted proteins | sample 361521 | NCBI WGS metagenome assembly CEVA01 (sample SAMEA2622823, study PRJEB7988) | marine metagenome | isolation source: saline water (ENVO:00002010), including
ATACTTTCTCTTATCCACCTTGTAGATCAGGTCGACTTCGAAGCCCGGCTGGACGTTGAATCCAGTGGAGGCGTCCTCAACCGATTTTTGTAGCGGAGGCAATTGGCTTTGGCCAAAGGCGCTCGCCAAGGAAAGCGAGAGAGAAATGCAGATGATTCGCAAGGTGGTCATTGGTGTCTTCCAGGTTGTGTGTTTACGGATAGTCGAAATTAATTAGCGCCGGATTTGTTCGTCTACCAGCCCTTTCTCTCGATTTATTGATTTTCGAGCCGAAAAGGTTTCCGCAAAACTTACTTTTTCGATGATTCCACTTTATCCGAACCATTCCATTGGAAGCATTTCATAATTCGAGGCTAGCGAACCTTAGGAATTGCGGAACATATCTCACATGATCAATTGACAAATCCATCATTCCGTAGAAGACCAATTGCCGGTAAGCGGGCGCACCCAAGCTTCCCGTTTGACTCAGCGCATGATGATAGATCGAGGGTTCAGAAGCGCCGTATGGCTATGGGCAACGACTGTTTGGCTCCTAGCTGGTTGCGACCAAGTCCAGACATCCAATCCGACACCAGATTCCAGCAATTTCGTAACACCAAAGACGAAACGGGAAACAACCGCCTCACCAATCGTTACGGCCGCCCGCAGCCAAGTCGGGAAAACAGTAAGTTATGATCCCTCTTACGTTGGTTTGGCGTATCCCAATGGTGACTTGCCCATTGAGAAGGGGGTTTGTACGGACGTCGTGATTCGAGCTTTGCGGGATGCATTCAAGATAGATCTCCAGAAACTGATGCATGAGGATATGAAAGCTGCCTTTTCCGCATACCCAACTATCTGGGGCCTCAAAAAACCGGATCCCAACATCGACCACCGTCGCGTTCCCAATCTCAAGACCTATTTCAATCGCCGTGGTTTTTCCCTTCCCGTCACTCGTCTAGCCGCAGACTATCTGGCGGGGGACTTGGTGACCTGTACGGTTGGTCGCAACTTGGCCCATGTCATGATTGTCAGTGACAAGAAGACAGCCCGTGGGGTTCCATTGGTGATTCATAATATAGGTAGTGGAACCAAGGAAGAAAACCGACTCTTCGATTTTCCAATTACCGGTCACTACCGCATCAAGGAGTGAAGGGCAACCAGATGGGCGTTGATTATTGGTTCACGCCGAATTCCGATCAACCGCGCCTCCGTGGAGCCTCTACTTTGCAAAGATCTGCTTAAGGAAGTCGGCGCTGTTCATTTTGGGTTGTTCGTGGCCTGTGACCGAGAGGTGGCACTGGATGCCGACTTTCTCGCACTTTTCCTTGAGCAGGCGACCGAAGCCTGCGTGGTGTATGCCGTCGCCCTTGATCACAGGCACGGGAGCGGGCTTGCCGTATCGTATCCAAACGGGCGGATCGTCCTTGGTGACGTGAGTGAGGGGTGAGCACTCGAGGGATAGCGACTTGTACTTGTCCCAGTCCTTCATCAGTTGCACATGGCTGGATGCGCCTACGGTCTTCCAGATCATGGGGTGCTTGATGCAGGCCAAGCCGATCTTCTTTTCCAGCAGGAAAGGATCGAGGGTGGTTTGTCCGCCGATGGCAACGGCTCCACATACGCGGGAGGATTGGCGTAAGACAGGATCCTTGCTCTTGGGGTCGGCCATATCGTCGTGGTAGGCGAGCCACATGCTTGATGCGGCTCCGGCGGAGCCTCCCGTCACGGCGATACGCTTAGGATCGAAATTCCATTCCTTGGTCTTGGTGCGCAGAAACTGGATGGCTCGGGCGGCGTCGTGGACTGCGGCGGGCAGTAGTTCCGTGCCGGCGAGACGGTAATCGATCGAGGCGTAGCTGTATCCATGCTTGAGCTGATTGGCCCCGATTGTCTCATGCTTCTTTCCGCCCAGCCAACCACCGCCGTGAATATGAACGAGGAGAGGCGTAGGCTGCTTGGACTCGATCTTCCAGAAATTGAGTTTCATGTCCTTGTGCGACCCGTAGGCAACGTGCTTGTAGGTGGGATCAACCTTCTGGGCAAAGAGCGGCGTGGCGAAAGCTAGGGCGAGAAAAAGTGGGACGTATTTCATGTGCTTCTTTATTGTGAGCATTATGTGTCTGGCGTTCTATTGAAATTTCAAGGTGGGTCCGACGGGGAGTCGGTGCTTGGAATAATCTTCCTTCAGATCGGCAAAAGCGGGGATTGGCAGGGGTGTGTTTTGCTCATCGCTTCGCAGGAGCACGCTGCGAAGCACTTCGATCGAAGGGCAAACCAAGGGGGATAAGCCGTCGAAGCTTGCGGGATCGTGGAAATGGTCATCATCGCCGGCGGCGGTCGACATGGTCAAGCGATAGCGCTGTCCCTTGATTAGCTTAACCTCCTCGGCGAGTTGGACATAGCGGAATTCACCTTCCAGCTTGCCCTGCTTTTGCGGAGTAACCTCGGCGCGAGCAATCAGTTTGGCCGCGACGTGGTCATTGAGAGCGTGAAGTTGCAGTACGTGAGGAGCGGAGATGCCTCTTTTCTTGGGTCCTGGCAGCGAAGGCTGATCGCGATCGTCTTCGGTCGGCAGGTTGCGGGCGGGGCGCACGCCGGCGTCCTTATTCTGGTCGTCCCACATCCCAAGATGAGTCACTGCCCGGTCTTCCTTCATGCGAAATTCGAAGCCAATTGCCCCGTCGACGTCATTCCGCAAGTTGTGCCAACCGTCGTCCAAAATCAGGGCCTCGCTTTTTTTCAATCCCAAGTCGCGGGCGTGCCCGCGGTTGTGAATGGCCAGCAAGCGTTGACCCATTTCTCTGGCCTCCTTGCCTGGCACGCTGTCTAGGAAGTCGCCTGTCTCGTAGAGGTTGTTCTTGAGGTCGTAGAACATGGCGATGTTCACTTCACCCCGGCTGCCGCCTTTCATGGAAGGCATGGCCAAACCGCCGTTCACCACCAGTTTCTTCGATCCCTCGCGGATGGCGAGCGTGTCGTTGAGGTAGGGAGAACCCAAGTTGCAGAAAAACACCCGGGGCCGCAGGTCTTCGCCCTTAGCTTCACCGATCCAGTAGAGGAGGGCGTCGTGACTATCCCGTGCCTCCTCGTGCCCGAGTTCATGGCCCACCAAGTTGGCGAAGGTCGCATAGAGGTCGGTGAGCGAAAGGAGATTGCGGTTAATGCCCTTTTCGAAATGCCCCTGCCAATAAAGCAGGAACGGCACGCGATGACCGCCTTCCCAAATCTTTGCCTTCTTGCCACGCAACCCTCCGCTTTCCTGCACGAGGTCCTCGTTTTTCACGGTGCTCAAGTTGGGGCCGTTGTCGCTGGTGAAAATGACCAAGGTATTCTCGATCATCTTGTGCCCGGGCCAACGGGGGTCATCCGTTTCCTTCAGCTTATCGAGGATTTTTCCAAATATGACGTCGTTTTCCAGCACCATGTCCTCGCGGTCACCGGCCTTGCTTCCGTCCGTGTAGCGGCTTTGTCCCTTGATCTTGACGCCGCCCACCTTCTCGGGCACGGCGAATACGCCGTCGGCGTTGCGTTGGTTGTGGTTGGCGTTGGGGGCGAAGTAGAGGAAGAAGGGAGCATCCACCTTCTTTGCTCGCTGGTCCAAGTACTTCAGCATTTCCTTGAGGTATAGCGGGCCGAGCTGGCGGAGATCCCAATCGGGGTCGGCTAATATCTTGTCTGCTCGACGAGTGATGCCGATGAGCTTCATTTTTGACCGCTCCGTGAATCCGTGTCCGTCGTTGACGATCATGACTCGGGGCTCGGTATCGAGGGAGTCCTCAGTGTTGCCTGTCACCCCGAAATATTCGTCGAAGCCGTGGTGGGTGGGGCCATCGAGGAGCGGTTTGGTGAAATCCACGTCATGAAAATAAAAATGACTGGCGGGTTGTCCGTCCCCGTTGTCGTAATCGATTCCGACGTGGTATTTCCCGACGCCTTTCGTGTGATAGCCGTTATTGCGAAGCATGCCCGGCAAGGTCGGCATGTCCTTTTGAATCATGGGGCGGTTGGGCCCATGGGGTAGCCAGCCTTGCTGCTTCAGATAGGGGCGATGGGCAAACCTGCCGGTCAACAGGGAATAGCGGGTTGAGCTGCACATCGAGGCAGGGGCATGAGCATCGGTGAAGATGACCGCTTGTTCCGAAAACTTCTCGATGTTCGGTGTAACCAAGGTTTTTCCTATGGGCTTCGCGTTTTCGGCCAAGCGAATGCCCTTGTAGGCGCTGGTGTCGCCTAGTCCCATGTCATCGACCATGACAAGCACGAGGTTGGGCTTGGCGGGGCGAGGTTGCGGCTTCGGTGCCTTTTGCGCCACGAGGTAGTGGGGCAGGGTCCAAATGACCGCCCAAAAGACAAGGAGGGCCAGTTTCATCGCTTTTTCTTTTGCTGGTTCAGGCGTTCCTTCAATTGGGCGAGCTTTTCGTCGTTGTCGTAGAGGTAGTCCTGTTGGGCGTTGTAGGCTGCGGCCCGGGTATCGGAGAGTTTCTTGAAGTCGGGATTTCCCTTGAGGGCTTGGCGGGCCTTGTTCCTTTTTTCGGTGATTTCCTCGTTGCTGACGAAGAGCTGAGGGTAGTCGGCCTCGAGTTTCCTTTGAGCCTCTTTGGCGGCAGTGACGAGTTTCTTGTATTCGGCGTCTCCTTGGTGTTTGATGCGGGCCCGTTCCAAAGCGGCCTTTTTGCGAGTGTCAGGCTGTTTCTCGATGGAGGGCTCTTTATCGACTAGGTATTGATCCATGGCCCGATTTGCCCGGAAGGTGGCGAATAGTGTTTCCTTGTAGACGGGATCCTCTTGGTGGAGCTTTTTGCGAAGCTTCTGGATCTTTTTCTGGAAAGACTTGTGGGAGCTGAATACCTCGGGGAAGCGTTCGACCTTCACCGCATCCAACCGATCGACTTCCTCCACCAGTTTCCGGTAGGCTGGATCGTTCAGGTGAAAGCGGGCGTGCAGGTTGCGCTTGCGGATCTCATGCTGGTCGGAAAGAGGCTTCTCCACGGGAAAGCGGCCCTGCATCTTTTCGATGTGGGCGAGGTTGGCCTCGCGGTCTCGGTGGCGGGATCCACCGAAGACCAGGAGGTTGTCGAAAGAAGCGCCCGCCTGGTCGACCTGAAAGGCGAAGTAGGTGCGTTCCTGGTCGATTATGGGATGCTTGGCATAGGCGAGATGCACGTGATCGAGGTGGGCGACGGCTTGGTCGCCGATGAACTCGAGCGTCATGACGTACCATTTGCCGGGCTTGAAGTCGTAGGCGCATTCGCCGTGGCGCATGGAGAACCAGGGGCCGCGGTCGTCCATTGCGGTCTGGAGGTAGAAGTGGTCCCGCCGAATATGAATGACGGTGTTGTAGTTTCCGGATGCACCGGTAACGAGACGGATGTCCTTGGCCTGATCGAAGCGGAACTCGAAGCGGATCACGGCATCCTTGAAGTTGGGTTCCTTGTAGAAGAGGCGCTTGTTCTGTCCTGCGACGTCGTTGCGGCGCAGGATGCCGTCCTCCACCTCCCATTCCTTTTGAAACCACCATTGTGGGCTGACCTGTCCCTTTGAGAAATGATCCCCGAAGTGCAAGTTCTTAGGGGTTGCGAGAAGAGGTCGGGAAGGAATGCGTGCTCCCGTCCGCTCGCGCCAAACGGCGAGTTTGGTTTGTAGGTCGCGAACCCGCTTCGGCTGATCCTTCGCCAAGTCCTTCTTTTCAGAGGGATCCTTGGCGAGGTCGAAGAGCTCGAATTTGGCAGGCCTCGCGGGGTCGAAGTACTCGATCAGTTTCCAGTCGCCTTCGCGTATGGCGCCGCCGGAGACACCGCCGAGGAAGTGTGGTCTGTCCAATGGGTAATGCCAATGGAGGGCCTTGCGCTTGGGGGCGACCTTGGGGTTTTTCCAGGTAGCGAGAGTGGATACACCGTCCAAGGTCTGGGAGGGATGGGGCTCGATGCCCGCAGCCTCGAGAAGGGTGGGGTAGACGTCGTGGTTGACGACGGGTTGCGAGCATACTTTGCCGGCAGGCACTTTGCCCTTGGGCCAGCGAACGATCAGCGGCACGCGGATCCCGCCCTCGTAGAGCTGGCTTTTGCCTCCCCGCAAAGGAGCGTTGGAAGTGACCTTCAATTCGCCGCCGTTGTCGCTCGAAAAGATGAATATGGTGTTCTCAGTCAGCCCGAGTTCGTCCAGCTTCTTGGCCAGTAGGCCGATGCCGTCGTCGATGCTCTCAAGCATGGCGGCGAGGTGGGGGTTGTGGTTTGGAGCCCAATGGGTACACTCATCTGTATCGAGCCCGGCATCCTGGCAAAGATAGCAATTCTTCCTGACACTCAGTCCCGGTGGATGTTTTTTGCGATACTTTTCGACGAGGTCGGGCCGGCCATTGAGGATGGTGTGGGGAGCGTAGTGGCTGAGGTAAAGAAAGAAGGGCTTGTCCTTGTTTCTCTCGACGAACTCGACTGCCTCCAAGTTGAGGCGGTCGGTGAGATACTCCTTGTCTCCGAGCCGGTTCTCCTTGAAGTCGATCCAGCGAATCGGTTGGGTGCGGAAAACATAGGGCCAGAAATTTGCCCCGTTGCCCACGCCTTTGACCTCGCTCCCTGTGTTCCAGTCGAAACCGTGATCGGTCGGTCGAATCTCAAACTGGGCGTTTTGGTATTTGTAGCCGGTGAGGTGCCATTTGCCCGTCATCCCCGTGGCATAGCCGTTGCGTTTAAGAATCTTCGGCAGGGTGACGTGACTGACGGGAAGGGCGTTGGAGGAATTGGGCCTGAGGTAGTCGAGGATGCCTACGCGGGCGGGATGCTGGCCGGTCAGGAGGGCCGCCCGGTAGGGTGAGCACACAGGGGCGGCGGCGTAGGCGTGGGTGAAGCGCATGCCTTCCTTGGCCAGTTGGTCGAGGTGAGGCGTTTCATTGAAGGTGTTCCCGTAGCAGGTAAGTTCGGCCCAGCCGAGGTCGTCGGCCAACACGAAGATGACGTTTGGCTTTTGCCCTTTCGCATGGGCGAATAGGCCGAAGTGACAGGCAACGAGTAAAGGCAGGAAAACTTTCATTGTTTGCTGAGGGAAAAGGATGCGGAATGGCTGGAGCCTTTGCTCTTTGATTTAAAAGCGATAAATCCTGGTCGTAAAGCTTTGATCGCTGAAAGAGTGCCACTTTTGAACAGAGGCGCGCGGCCCAATTTTTTTTCTTCCAGCCATGGTTCGATCACGACATGCAACGGGCAGTTCTCGATGGTAATTGTTTTTCTTGTCTCATCTGCTTTTCGTTGGCGCTCGATTCGCACTTTCGTCCAGACCGCGTCCTTTCTCATCGGAATCTCCAACTCCATCCAGTCCCAAGTGATGGGCATGGCGTCGCGAACTGAGAAGACGTCGTTGGGCAAAGAGTAGGAGATGCCGGCCAAACCCTCCAGATAAAGCAATATTTTGCCGGCGTTGAAGTTGGAATATTGGTCCCCGAACAAGGTGTTGTCCCTTCGGTAAGCCTCCGGGGCAACGGGGACGTCCCACTCGTCATTATAGTTGTAGTTCTCGAGGTGATTCAAGGTCAGTTCGGAGGCGGTCTTGGCCAGTCCTTGGCGAAACATGCCATCCAGCGTGAAGTAAGCGGTGTCCGGTGTGTAGCCAAAGGCGAGGTCGGCATTGGAGGCAAAGGAGTTCATGGACTGCTTGGCCATGGCAAGAGGGAAGAACTCGCCGAAAAATCCTTTCTTCCTGTCGAGGGCCCAAGTCTGCACCATTTTTTCCGCGTATTCCCGAGGGAAATGACGGGAACGCATGGACCAGAAGGCGTTGGTCATAAGCATGCCGTTCTTGGGGCCTAAGAAAAAGTTTTCGTGCCCGTTGACCGACCAGCGGCTTTCGAACATCCGCCGTATGTGCTCGGGATCACGCCGAAGGCTGGCCTTCCAGTGCGAAACGTCTTCCTCGCGCCTGGTCAACCGGGCCATTTCCTCGAGTGCTTCGGCGACCTCGAATTGGTTCATCGCAAAGCCTGAGACTCGCTTCCAGAAGATTTTCCGAAAATGGCCCTCGTAGCAGTCGCGGAGAAATTCCAAATCTCCCGTGTGGTGGTAGATTTGCATGGCGCCCAGTACGTGCGAGGACACTTCCCCACCGTATGCTCCCGAGTGCCAACCTATACCCTTGTTGTCGGAGAGCATCAGTAGTCCGTCCGGTCTCTCCTTATACCTTCCATTCTCGACCAGGTGCTTCCAAGTCAGGACGTTGCCATAGGCATGCCGTTGCTTGTTCCTGGCCCAGGCCCCGACCTTGATCTGAAAGCTGGCGTCGTAGCGATGCATCCCAAGGAAATTGTTCACTGCAGTCTGGGTGTGGTTTTCCCTTTCCCATCCTTTTTGGACGTCGATGTAGTACATCAGGTGCAAGGCCCAGAGAAAGTAGTAGATCTCCTCGAATTTCTTGTCGCTGCAGCGAAACCTCGGAATCTCGTTATTCAGCAAATGGTTCATCTCCGCCGTCTTCGCGGTGAGCATCTCTCGATCCTTTACGATGATTTCGCGGGCTGCGTCGAGGGCGGTTTCCGGATCATCGCGCATGGCCCAGGAGACAGTCACTCCCTTGGGGTCGCATGGCACCTCGAATTGGTAGCGCCGTTCGCCTCGGTCTCCTTTCGAAAAGGCAATGGTTTTGGAGAAGTCCCTCGAGCAGGAAAGAATAGTCGTCATCCCTTGGTAGACGGCTGGCCCGATTCGTTCGGGACCATCTGGATCGGGTCGAGATTTGACGGTGCCTCCCTCGGTGATGGCGATGGCATTGGCGTTGGCCTGATACTTGATCGTGGCGCTGGAGGCTACGCTGTGCCTGACAAAGAAGCTATGTCCCTCGAAACGCAGGGTAACTGGGCGCGACGAGGTGATGATCGACGCGGCGGCATCGTTGGATCCGATGAATTTCTCTTCCCGAATTCGAACGTCGCCGATCTCATATTCGCAAATCATCTTGTCCGGGCGCCAGAACATGCGGGTTGGCACGGGGTGTTCGTAGGTCTTTTCGTCGATGATTACGCTGCCGTACAAGACCCGGGTGTCCTTGTAGAATTCCCAGCCCTTGTAATCGTTGCCGATGCCGGTGTGTTCGCTACCCGACAGCTTGCTTTCCAGTAGGCCGACACCCCGGCTTCTAAGGTCGTGGTGGAATGGATGGGTCAAACCGATGGTTTCATCTTCAACTGGTTTCCAGCTGGCATGGAATCCTCCCACGTAGTAGCTGAGATTGCCCGCTAGAAAGCCATGTTTCTTGCCTTGGATGGATTGACTGAGGCGTTGGCAGAGATCTTCTTCCGTTCCAGCAAGTGAAGAGAAAAGGCAAAGAAATCCGAATGCGACGGATGCTTTTGGTCTATGCATTTGCTGATCGGTAAGCTCTTAACCGACGAAATCCGTTGTTAGGCTTTGGTCAGCAGGCCTTTATTTTCGCTTTTGAGAATAGAGCCAGTTCCAGAGTTCATCCGAGTTCCATACGTCGACCCAGGAGTTATGGCCGCGGCCCTTGATCTCGGAGTACTTGGGTGAGCCGCCGGCCGCCTTGATGGCTTTGATCATATCGCGGGAACGACTGACCTTGATGACTCTGTCCTTGTCTCCGTGCCAGGCCCAGATGGGAAGCTTCGCGATTTTCTTACCAAGGCTTTTGTCGCCACCACCGCAAATGGGAACGGCCGCAGCGAAAAGGTCGGGGCGCCGCTGGATGGCGTCCCAAGTGCCGTAACCACCCATGGACAGTCCCATGACGTAGACACGGTTGGGATCCACCTGGTTCTTCTTGTCTTTTATGAAAAGCTCGAGGGCCTGCAGGGCCAAGGCCATGGATTTCGAGGCCTTGGGCATCTTGTGCTCGAGCGTGTTCCAGTGAACGTCCACCCAGCGTTGGCTCTTGGGTACTTGCCCTGCGAAGACGTAGGATTGCCGCCTGGAGGATACGCCCTGCTTGGCGAAGGCCTGGACACCACCTGCATCGCTTAATTGTCGCTTATTGTCATCTCCGCGACCGCCGGCGCCGTGCAAAAAGAAAAGAAGAGGGTATGTTTCAGCTTTCTTCATCTTGTCCGGAGCGCGCCAACTGTAGTTGAACTTGTCGCCTGTAGGGCTTTCCCAGGAAACCGCTTCATAGCGATCCAGATCACCCTGCGCTTGCAGGGAAATCGCCGAGCCAACCATCAGGATAGCGGAGAGGGCGGATGAAAAAAATGTTTGTTGGTTCATGGTTGGAATTTCAATCGTGCCAAATAGAGGATAAGGTAGGGTCAATACCTTGCCATCAGCGCGCCACGGGCTTTCCATAGATTTGCATTTCGTGGATAGACCAGTAGAGGCCGCTGACCCGGCTGGTTTGCGTAATCTTGAGGTATTTGGCCTCGGTGGTGGGGAAGATGATGTCCGTGACGGGATGCTTGCCGACGCCTATGGCCAAAGAATCGGACCACTTTTTGCCGTCCACGGATGATTGCACTTGGTATCCGCGTGGGTAGTCGCGACTGGAGCCTTGGGAGTCCAGTTGTATGCGGTTCACCTTGGAGACCTTGGGCAATTCCACTTGTACCCACATGCCGGGCACTTGGGAAGCGCCAGTGTCGTAGCGACTCTTCGAATGGCCGTCGATGCAACCGTTTAAGGCACCACTGTTGTGACTGGCGGTGAGCTTCCATTGCTTGCGATTGGCGAGCAGGGGAGGTTCGAGTTCCTCGAGTTCGGCCTCGGTCCATGGAAGCAGGCGGTCGCCAGACTCCTTACGGATGCCGGCCACGAATTCCTTGGTGATGGGTCCTCCCTTGTTGCCGAAACTGTTGCGGATGTAGGTGGTCACGGCGGCGATCCATTCGTCGTCGTTGGCCCCCAAGGGCAACATTTGACCAGGATAGGTCTTGCCGTCGATAGGGCCAGTTTGTCCATGCAAGACAGTTCGGACGAGGCTGCCGCCGGATCCGAGTACGCGTGGTGAGCCTGGTAGGGGAGGTCCCAAGGTGACACCTGGTTGTCCCGCCATGGGAGTGCCTTTGCCGTCACCTCCATGGCAAGCGAAACAGAGCTGCTTGTAGATTACGCCGCCTTGTTCCATTTGCTTGCCGAAATGAGCGTCTAGTTTGCGCTGTTCGGCCAAGCGGGCCCGTTCTTGGGCAAGCTTGGCTCGGTTGCCAGCAATGCTTCTTAAAACGGGCTTGTCGCTATGTTTCTCAATGAGGGTTTCCTGGATGCCTGCAAGTATCACGGAGTCGGTGGCTCCGCTGTAGGCGATCGAGTTGATGGTTTGCAAGGCGACGTCGGCATGGGCATCCTTCTCAAGTTTCTGGAATGCAGACTCGATAGCTTTGTCACCATCCGAGAGAAAAGGCTCGCTTACCCGCACCGCAGCCATTCGCACACGGTGGTCATCGTCGGATAGTTTCTCGACCAGCAACTTGGGGTCAACGGCCTCGAGTCCTTCCAAAGTCCAAAGGGCGTGCACACGACCGAGGGCGGAGTTGCCCGAGCGAGCCACTTTCTCGAGAGCGGGAACCACGGATTTACCGTCTTTCCTCAATATGATTAGCTTTTGGGCGGTGTCGCGCCACCACCCGTTCGGGTGCGATAGGTGGGCGACCAGTTCCGCCGTCGACTGATTCAGCATCTTGGGCTGAGAGCCTGGCTTGTGATCCTTGTGGACGAGGCGATATATGCGCCCCTTGCCAATGTTCTTGTCGATGCCCCATTTGTCGATGATACCTCGGAGGTAGCTTCCCCTGCGGGTCCAGTTTCCCTGTTGGATGATGCCGCGGTGCATGTCGATGAAGAACATGGTGCCATCAGGGGCGGTCTCTGCGCCGAGGGGGCGGAAGTTGATGTCCTTGGAGCGCATGAATTCGCTGCCTGGGGTGGCGTTGCTAAGAACGGTGAGGCCATTTTCGCGAGTAACCTTTGCTCGGCGAATGAGTCTGCCGACTGGTTCCGGAATGAAAAGGTCGCCATAGAGTTCCTTGGGTAGTCTGTCTCCCCGGTAAATGCCTTGTCCGGCGCATCCGGTGAAAGCATTGAGGCCTCCGTTGGCGCCTACTCGACGTCGACCACCTTGCACGTCGGGGACTGCGGCGATGGGGAACACGGCACGGAAATTGGTTTCTGTTTGGCCAGGGGCATCGAACATTCCGTAGATCGGTGGTTGTTGAAAGAAGAATGCGGGGTTTTCCCCGCCGCCGGTTGAATAGTACACGCGGCCGTCGTCGTCCGCGGTCAGTCCCCATTGTCCGCCGCCTCGCGGCAAACGTTCCGTCTTGAACTCGCCGTTGGTGTAGCGGTAGCGAACGTTTTGGTAGGTAATGTATATCCAGTTGTCCAAATTCCAGATTAGGCCGCTTGGTTGGTGCTCCATGTTGCCTCCTCGTCGGCCACCTTCGAAAACTTTGATCTTTTCATCAGCCACGCCGTCGCCATCGGTGTCGCGATAGTTCCAGAGGTCCAAGGTGTTGGTGATCCCGACCATCACGCGGTCGTCCAGTGGCAGCACCATTCGCGGAAGGAGCAGGTTGTCGATGAATACGGTACTTTTGTCGTAAGTGCCGTCACCATTGGTATCCTCGTGGCGGGAGATCCGGCTAAGCGGTTCCTGCTCGCCGGTGGCGTCTGCGGTCTGCATGTAGGTGCGCATTTCGACCACATAGAGCACGCCGTTGCCGTCCCATGCCATGGCCACGGGCTCCTCGATTTGGGGTTCGCTCAAGACGAGCTGTAGGGCGTACCCTTCCGGCAGTTCGATGGACTTGCGCGCTTCCTCGATGGAGAGGAAGCCCCGTTGGTAGATTTCGTCTCCGGGGGCGGCCGTTGACTGCACGGCGAAAGCCAAGGGGAACAAAAGAAATGCAAGGATTGTGGCTGGTTTCTTCATGATGCTCTTACTTGTAGACCGTTAAAGCTTTTCGTTCCTTCAAGGGGTACCAACCCTTGATTTTCACGGCGAGTTTAGCCACCACTTCGGGATGGTCCCCTGCGAGGTTCTTCTTCTCATGGGGATCCTTGGAAAGATCGAATAGCTGCGGTCGTTTCTCGGTACGAGGATGTGTGCTCTTGTAGCGATTCACTTCTCCATCGTAGGTGAGAAGGAGTTTCCATTTGCCCTCTATTCGCCAGCGGAAAAGAAGGGAGGCTTCGGGATTTTCAATGTCCGCTATGTCGTGGGCGAAGCTTTCGCCGAAGATCCCTTTGCGCTCGATGGCTTTGCCTGTCTTCAGGTTTTCAATGAGGTTCAGTCCAGGCAAGTCATCCGCAATGGGTGCTCCGGCGGCGGCCAGGATGGTGGGGACGATGTCTATGCTGCTGACCAGTTCCTTGCGGTCGGTCGGCTTGAGCCCTCCGTTGGGCCAAGAGTACATGATTGGCGTGCGTATACCACCCTCATAGGGCGTTTGCTTGGAACGCGGGGCGTAGCCGTTTCGATCGGGGCGCTGGATCCATCCATTGTCGGTGACGTAGACGATGAGAGTGTCGTCGCGGATCTTCTTTTTTTCAAGATAGCCGACTAGTTGCCCGCAGGTTTCGTCGAACCAGTCGCACATGGCGTAATATTTGGCTATGGGGATGGGCCGGCCTTCCTTCTTGTATTTGTCTAGCAGGCGGGCTGGAGGATTGTGAGGGGTGTGTGGAAGGAAAGGGGCATACCAGAGGAAGAAAGGTTTCTTTTTGGAGACTGCGAGATCGACGAAGTCCTCGATGGGTTCCATCCCGTTGCGGCCAATCTTGAGGCCGTCGTCCCCATGACGTCCACCCGGTTGGGGAAACCCGCGGGACATGCCGTGGGTGAAGCCGCCACGCTTGAAGTTCCCTTCCCACCATTTGCCGCTTTGATGGCTTAGGTAGCCCTTCTCGCCTAGGAGTTCGGGCAAGGTGTCGAACTTGTCGATATAGGAAATAAGTTGGGCCCGCCGCTCGTTGTAGAGCTTGGAGTTGCGCTGGGCGTACTTGGGGGAGGGATCGTTGCCGGTCACTCCGTTGCGATGGGAGTAATGTCCCGTGACCAAGGTCATCAGGGATGGTCGGCAAAGAGCGGTGGGGACGTAGCCCCTGCGAAACAAAACACTTTCCTTTGCCAATTTGTCCAAGTGCGGCGTGGAGATGGCGTCGTGGCCCATGAAACCGTAGTCGGTCCACGCTTGGTCATCGGACAATATGAGCACGACGTTGGGCGGTTTTCCCTTTGCTTGGGCGAGGGCTGGGAAGAATCCACCACTTATGAATGTGAGAATTGCGAATAAACGAATGAAACGAAGCATAATGGATAAATGGATTTAGCATTGGGCGAATGGCACCCATTGAATTATCCATAAATGAATGTAGATCCAAGGGAAGCCCTTTCCTTTGGCATCACAATATTTTCTCCCCGAGGCGTCTCGGAGGTTGGTAGCTTGAGCCAACGCCTGGACGAGCTTATTTCTCGCGCAACGCGTTCCTCAACCTTTCCGAGAGGTTGGTGGAGGATGCTTGCGAAACTGGTTTGGAAGCAGGTTTTTCCTTTGCGCAGTCGGGCCAGATTTCCTTCAGCGTTACCCATGCCTCCATGCCGTCTTTCCATGCCAAGTCATTTTCTCCAGCTTTTCCAGACAAGAAAAGAGCCATGGTTTGTTCGGGAGAGAGGGGGCCATGTTGTTCACCACCGATGCTCAGGTACATATTGTCCGGAGGAGGGTTTGTCGTTTGCGTGGTGGGTTTTACTGATTCAGTTGAGGCCTGGTCAGGAGGCGCGGTTCCCTCCTCTTCGGGGTCGACCGCTTGCGCGTCTTTTTCCTCCATGGAATCTTCCGCAGGATCGCTTTTCTCAGGAGTGGTGGATGGTTCGGGGGGGGCAATGGTTGGAGATGCTGGATCGGGCGGGGGTAGCGTGGAATCCTCCATCCATTCAGGAAACAAATCCTTCAGAGGTTTCCATTCCGACAAACCGCTTTTCCATGCCAAATTTTCTTTTCTCAGTGTGCCCGCCTCCAAAAGGGCCTTCACGTCTTCCAGTTCATATGGCCCATTGCGTTTGCCGTCCAGTAGCACGTAGATTTTCATCTCAAATTCGGATTTTCAACCGGTGCGTCCAGTGGAACTCGTGTGATCGGCTTCCATTACTTTGCCTTCGGACACAATATGCTGCACCTT
>CEVA01242577.1_pt1 | contig 15077 bp, 8 predicted proteins | sample 361521 | NCBI WGS metagenome assembly CEVA01 (sample SAMEA2622823, study PRJEB7988) | marine metagenome | isolation source: saline water (ENVO:00002010), including
AATAAATATTATGGATTTCTGTAAAGCCTTTAACGCGAAGACGTCCGAGAAAGAGCTGGAAGGCTTGATAGTGCCGGTTGTTATTACGGTCTACCATGATCGCTCCTATGACTTTATCACCAAGACTCCACCGGCAGCAGTGTTGATCAAGCGCGCGGCAAGTCTAGCAAAAGGTTCAGGGGAGCCGAATCGTACCAAGGTAGGAGAGTTAACACGGGCACAGATTGAGGAGATTGCAAAACAGAAAATGCCCGATCTTAACTGCAACGATCTCGACGCGGCAGTGCTGGTGATCAGTGGTACGGCACGCAGCATGGGGGTTCGTGTGGTTTAAGCTGCCAACTATGATTAATGGTGCGGTTTTGAGGCTGTTGCACTAGAGTGAGGCTAGAAGCAGGATTTCTGTGTAGCCCCACTGGGAGGTCTCTCAAGTGAGCGGACCGTCGGCACCAAATGGGTGAATTATGGCGAATAGTAAGGGTAAAAAATACCAAGCGGTTCTGGGAAAGATTGAAAAGAGGCTCTATCCACTTTCTGAGGCGGTCCCTTTTCTTAAGGAAAACAAAATTGCCGCTTTTGATGAAACTGTAGAGGTTCATATGAATCTCGGCGTTGATCCGAAGCATGCTGATCAGATGGTACGGGGTACTGTGGTGCTGCCGAACGGTCTAGGAAAGTCAAAACGTGTGGTTGTGATAGCCACTGGCGATAAAGCGGCGGAAGCTGAACAGGCAGGAGCAGAGTTTGTTGGTGGAGAGGATCTAGTGAAGAAAATTCAGTCGGGGGGCTGGTTGGATTTTGATGCTGTGGTAGCGACACCGGACATGATGAAATTTGTTGGCCGACTGGGAAAGGTTCTCGGGCCGCGAGGGCTGATGCCAAATCCAAAGACCGGAACGGTCACGCCTAATGTTGCACAGGCAGTTGAAGAAATCAAAGCCGGCAAGGTGGAGTTTCGAGTTGATAAGGGCGGTGTTGTGCATGCACCGGTTGGGAAGTTGAGTTTTAGTCAGGAGAAATTGGTCGAGAATGCTGATACCTTGATTCAGGCGGTATTTAAGGCTAAACCGACAGCAGCGAAGGGTCGCTACGTGAAGAGAGTTAGTATCTGCTCTTCGATGAGCCCATCGCTTGATTTGAGTGTGTCGGAGCTTGCGAGTTAATTGAACTTTTGGCACGAGGTTATTAGCAATGAAGCCGAAGACAAAGAAAAGTGGTGATTTTGATCGTATTCGAGAGAATCTCGCGCAGTATTCCACTGTCGTCCTTTGTAATTTTGAGGGTTTGACGGTAGGGCAAGATCAGGATCTACGTAGGCAGGTGAGAGCTAGTGGTGGTGCCTATCGAGTGGTTCAGAACAGGTTGGCAATGCGCGCAGCCAAGGGCACCGATTTTGAAGGAGTACTGGAAGGATTGAAAGGGATGACCTCTTTGGCGTACGCCGAAGAAGATCCATTGGCATTAATGAAAGCGCTTGTCGCCTACGCCAAGGAAAACCCAGCTTTTCAGTTTCGTGCCGGCGTGGTAGAAGGACGTACGCTAGACGTAGAGGCATTGAATCAATTAGCGTCGTTGCCCGGCAGGGAAGCAATTTATGCAAAATTACTTTACTTAATCAACGCACCAGCGCAGAAGTTGTTGAGTGTCATGAAGGCCCCCGGGCGAGATTTAACGATTGCTCTCGACCAGGGCGTGCAAGGGAGTAAATTCTCCGCTTAGCAAGCGGTAGTTGGGGTAAGGCCCCACGATTGTCAAAACTAAAGAGACGAATTCTATTATCAGGAGCAAAACGATGGCGGATGTGAATGCGATTGCCGAAGAGATCCAAGGCTTGACCCTAATGGAGGCTGCGGATCTGGTAAAGACTCTAGAAGATAAGCTGGGCGTATCAGCAGCAGCGGCAGCTGTGGCGGTGCCGTCTGGTGGTGGAGCAACAGCCGAAGTGGCGGCGGCGGAGCAAACCGAGTTTTCGGTAGTTCTTACTGCTGTTACCGGCAACAAAATTGCTGTTATTAAGGCTGTTCGGGAAGTGACTAGTTTGGGTCTCAAAGAAGCCAAAGAGTTGGTTGATAGTGCCCCAAAACCTGTCAAAGAAGGTGTTACGAAGGACGAAGCTGAGTCCTTGCAGGCAAAGCTAACGGAGGCTGGTGCCTCAGTTGAACTGAAGTAGGGCCTTGGCGTGGGCGGTCAGTGCCAAAGGGGGAGTGTATCCTGGTTTGCACGCTGACCCATTGTATTGCTACAATACTACACGTCGGAGCGCGTGGATTCGTCTGGGTTTGTATCTTTACATTTCATTGTGCCGTAGGTTTGGCCGAAAGTTCGCTTCCGGGCGGTGTAGCGATTTTTCGGGTGTCCTAGGCTGACTGTGTACACCTGGTCTTTTTGAGGTAGATAGGCAACCTCAAACCCTGCTCTGGTATGGATTGATTGATATCGCGCTTGAGTGTGTCCGCCCAATGTGTAGTGAGTTCTTCGTGAAAAACATTTTGAGCACTGGTTTCTGACCTTGATGTGCGTCTTTAGTTGCTCAGTGTCTCCAGCATTTGCGTAACCGGCAATGTGGTTGGTGAAGCTGGACCTCTCGGGAGTTTGACCCTATGGCTACCACGACTGTTACTGATCCTCAGCACTTATCTGAACGTTACGATTTCTCGCGTATTCGTACGACGGTTCCTATACCAAACCTGATTGCAGTACAGAAAGCTTCCTATGAGCGTTTCCTGCAGATGGATCTGCTGCCGAGTGAGCGTGATGATGCAGGTCTGCAAGCTGTATTTAATTCAGTTTTTCCGATTACCGACTTCCGGGGCTTGAGTCAACTGGATTTCGTTGAGTATTCGATTGGTGACTGGGAGTGCAAATGTGGGCATTTACGAGGCCTGCATCACTTGCGCTCAGATTGTCACCATTGCGGTTCGACTACGCAGACCGACCCCTACGGGCCGAGTGAGTTAGCTTGTCACCAATGCGGTAAATATACCGAAAACTCGGTCACTTTTTGCCCCAAGTGTGGTGACCCGGTGAGGTTGAAGCTTAAGTACGATGTCGATGAATGTCAAGAGCGGGGCATGACGTATTCTGCATCCCTGAAGGTGACTCTTCGGCTGACGATTTTTGAGAAGGATGCTGAGAGTGGCGAAAAGGAAATCAGGGATATCAAAGAACAGGAGGTGTTTTTTGGTGAAGTCCCGCTGATGACTGAACGTGGCACATTTGTCATCAGTGGAACGGAGAGAGTGATTGTTTCGCAGTTGCATCGTTCTCCTGGAGTTTTTTTTGAATCTGCAAACCGGAGAACCTATTTCCTGGGAAAACTCATCCCGTATAGAGGGAGCTGGGTAGAAATCGAATATGATGCCAAAGACCTGCTCTATGTGCGGATTGATCGTAAGAGGAAATTCTTAGGCACTGTCTTCCTTAGGGCCTTAGGCTTAAAGACCGACGAAGAGATTCTGCGATGTTTCTATCACGTTGATCAGATCAAGGTAGGTAATGGTGCGCTGTTCCGGATGGTTTCGGACGGTCTAATAGGGTCTCGACTGAGTCAGGCATTAGCGACCAAGAAGGGAGATGTGATTGCTCCTAAGGGCCGCAAGGTGACGCCTCATCTGCTCAAAGAAATCCAGAAGGCGAAAATTGAGCGGTTGTCCGCTAATGCGGCTGATCTGGAGGGTGCCTTTTTTGTTGCGGATGTGACCGACCCCGAAACGGGTGAAGTTCTAGCAGAAGCAAACGAGCCAGCAACGGCGGAAAAGTTGGACGCTCTTTGTGGTTCGGCCGTTGAAAGTTTTGATGTCTTCTTCCCTGGGAGCGATGAAACTGGAGTTGTAATTTCCGAGACTATTAAGAAGGACACTGTCAAGTCACAGCAGGATGCTCTGATAGATATCTACCGTAAGCTTCGCCCTGGTGATCCGCCGACTTTGGAAACTGCTACACAGCTGTTTCAGGGCATGTTTTTTGATCCACGCAAGTATGATTTTTCTCGTGTTGGTCGGATGAAATTCAATATTAAGATTTACGATTCGATTGATGCTGCTCCTCTAGACAGAAGAACACTTGACGCACGAGATTTTTATGACACTATTCGTTATCTTCTTAAGCTTCGCCGCAATATAGGTGAGGTTGACGATATTGATCATCTAGGCAACCGTCGTGTCCGAGCAGTTGGTGAACTGCTGGAGAATCAATTCCGTATAGGCTTGGTGCGAATGGAGCGTGCGATCAAGGAGAAGATGTCAGTCTATCAGGAAATATCGACAGCGATGCCGCATGATCTGGTGAATGCTAAACCTGTGATGGCTGCGATCCGTGAGTTTTTCGGATCGAGCCAGCTATCGCAGTTTATGGATCAAACTAATCCGTTGTCTGAGATTACTCATAAGCGGCGTTTGTCGGCATTAGGTCCGGGTGGTCTATCGCGAGAACGGGCAGGGTTTGAGGTGCGTGATGTACATCCGACTCACTATGGTCGTATCTGCCCGATAGAGACCCCGGAAGGCCCGAACATTGGGTTGATTAGTTCATTGTCCTGTTTTGCAAGGATTAATGAGTATGGATTTATAGAGAGTCCGTATCGTCGAGTTGAAAATGGTGTCGTTATTGACGAAGTGCGTGTGACCAGCAGTGGCGATTCAAAGCTTACAGTGGGTGACGTACTCGTTCGCGACGCAATCGATAAAGTTAACACCGCCTTGGGCGGAAAGAAGCGCCTAGCAGGGTTCGAGCCGTATTGTCATTACCTGTCGGCATGGGAAGAGGATAAATACACCATTGCTCAGGCTAATATCGAAGTTGACGATAAAGGCCGTATTGTCCCCGAGTTAGCCAATTGTCGTGTTGCTGGCGATTTTCAACTCAAGCGTCGTGCAGAGATTGAGTTCCTTGATGTTAGTCCCAAACAGCTAGTATCGGTTGCGGCCAGCTTGATTCCATTCTTAGAAAACGATGACGCCAATAGAGCCCTGATGGGTTCGAATATGCAACGTCAGGCCGTACCACTATTGCGTGCCGAGGCCCCGCTCGTTGGAACTGGAATGGAAAGGGTTGCGGCGCACGATTCTGGCGCTGTAGTGCTTTGTCGGCGTAACGGAATCGTTGATTCTGTAGATTCTGAACGCATTATTGTTCGTGTTGAGGGAGCGGGACATGAAGGTCAAATGTCGCGCGAAGTTGGATCTGACATCTATCAGTTGGTCAAGTTTAAACGTTCAAACCAGAATACTTGTGTCAACCAAAAGGCTTCTGTAAAGAAGGGAGATCGCGTGAGCAAGGGGCAAGTTCTTGCTGACGGTCCCTGTACTTCGTATGGTGAGTTGGCCTTAGGGCGCAATGTGTTGGTCGCGTTTATGTCATGGCGGGGGTACAACTTTGAGGATGCCATCTTGGTTAGCGAGAAATTGGTTAAGGAAGATTACTATACGTCCATCCATATTGAAGAATTTGAAGTCGAATCGCGTGACACTAAGCTTGGCCCCGAAGAGATCACTCGGGATATACCGAATATTTCAGAAAGTTTCCTGCGGAATCTCGACGAAAGCGGCATCATCAGTATCGGTGCCACGGTCAAACCTGGAGATATTCTGGTTGGCAAAGTAACGCCCAAAGGTGAAACGCAACTAACACCAGAAGAGAAATTGTTGAGAGCAATTTTTGGTGAAAAAGCAGGCGATGTAAAGGATGCTTCATTGTATTGCCCGCCCGGCATTGTTGGAACCATTGTTGATGCCAAAGTTTTCTCTCGCAAAGGCGTAGCAAAAGATGAAAGGGCTAAGAATATAGAGGAGGCCACGGTTGAGCGCCTGCGGCGTAACCTGGATGACGAAAAGAGGATTCTATACGATGAGCGAGCCAAGCGACTCGAGGTTCTCTTGGGCGGCAAGCGGGTAGAGGCTGATTTACACGATGAGCGCACAAATAAGAAGCTAGTCGACAAAGGAGTTGAGCTCACCAAGGATCACTTGACATACATCAGGGCCCGTGACCTTAAGAGGATGAAGCTAAAAGGTAAACACTCTGACCTCCACGAGAGGATCGATGAGATAGAGGAGATGACGGTTCGTCAAATCCAAGTACTTGAAAAGCTGACTGAAGAACGTGTGGAAAAACTCAAAAAGGGCGATGAGCTTACACCTGGTGTGATCAAAATGGTTAAGGTCTACATCGCAATGAAACGAAAACTGTCGGTGGGTGATAAGATGGCCGGCCGACACGGCAATAAGGGTGTAATTGCTCGAGTCCTCCCAGAAGAGGATATGCCTTTCTTGCCTGATGGTAAGCCTGTCGAGATAGTGCTGAATCCTCTCGGCGTGCCCTCGCGGATGAATGTGGGGCAAATCCTTGAAACTCATCTTGGGTGGGCGGCGGCCGCACTTGGATTACAGTTTGCTTCACCGGTTTTCGAAGGGCCACGGGAAGCACTGATCAAGGAGCGCCTGAAGGAAGCAGGGCTTCCGTCTTCAGGCAAAACGAAACTCTACGATGGGTTGACGGGTGAAGGATTCGATCAGGAAGTGACTGTGGGGTATATCTACATGCTCAAGTTGTCACATCTAGTGGACGATAAAATCCATGCTCGCTCGATTGGTCCGTACTCATTGATCACTCAGCAGCCGTTGGGTGGAAAGGCGCAGTTTGGCGGCCAGCGTTTCGGCGAGATGGAGGTTTGGGCTCTGGAGGCTTATGGGGCAGCTCATATCTTGCAGGAATTGCTAACGGCGAAGTCGGATGATGTCCAGGGACGCGCAAAGATCTATGAATCGATTGTTAAGGGAGAAGCTGCTCTCGAGCCGGGAATCCCTGAGTCGTTCAATGTTTTGATTCGCGAGTTGCAATCGCTTTGTCTCGATGTGGAGCTGACCAAACAACAGCAAGATGTCGTCCAAATGGCACTCGCAGCCGATTAGGGAAGAAAATTGTTCAACTTAACCCGGAGGTTGAGCATCATTTTTGGTTTGGCCGGGAACGGGGGAGGCTACTTTGTATCGATCCAATCCTTATGACCGCACGCAAGTCGTGGCTGAATTCGACAGTATCAGGATCGGTTTGGCTGCGCCGGAGAAGGTCCGTAGCTGGTCTCATGGTGAAGTGACCAAGCCCGAGACTATCAATTACCGCACATTTAAACCAGAGAGGGAAGGCCTTTTCTGCGCCCGTATTTTCGGTCCGACCACAGATTGGGAATGTCTGTGCGGCAAGTATAAGCGCATGAAGCATAGGGGTGTCATCTGCGACAAATGTGGTGTCGAGGTCACTCTTAGCAGGGTGCGGCGAGAACGGATGGGGCACATCGAGTTGTCTTCACCGTGTTCCCATGTGTGGTTCTTTAAAGGGCTGCCCAGTCGCATTGGTCAGTTACTTGATATTACTTTGCGTGAATTAGAGCGTGTACTCTACTTTGAGGCATTTATAGTTGTTGACCCCGGAGAAGTTGAGGGGTTGTCGGCTGGCGACGTGTTGACAGATGAGAACAAGCGTCAGCTTGATCTCAAACACCCTGGCGGGTTTGTTGCCCTAATGGGTGCTGAGGGTGTCAAGGAGTTACTCAGGAAGATCGATTTACCCGTGTTGGCGTCGGATCTTCGTGTGAAGATGAAGGAAGAGACATCACTACAGAAGAAGCTGAAGTTTTCACGCCGTCTTAAGGTGGTAGACGCTTTCCGCAAGTCTGGCAATAAGCCGGAGTGGATGATTTTAGATGTTGTTCCCGTGATCCCCCCGGAGTTAAGGCCGCTCGTTCCATTGGACGGAGGCCGTTTCGCCACATCCGACCTGAATGATCTTTATCGTCGCGTTATTAATCGCAATAACCGTTTGAGGAAGTTAATGGAGCTGACGGCCCCCGAGGTGATTGTTCGGAATGAAAAACGCATGCTTCAGGAGGCCGTGGATGCATTGTTTGACAATGGTCGCAGGGGGCATGTTCTGCGTGGTGCCAACAATAGGCCGTTAAAATCTCTATCGGATACACTCAAAGGTAAACAGGGTCGTTTTCGCCAAAATCTTCTCGGGAAACGAGTCGATTACTCAGGTCGTTCCGTGATTGTCGTTGGCCCAGAGTTAAAACTGCATCAATGCGGCCTTCCGAAACAGATGGCGCTCGAGCTGTTTAAACCCTTTATCTATCAACGATTAGAGCAGCGTGGCCACTGTACGACGATTAAGCAGGCCAAGGAATTGGTCGAACAGCGAGATACCGTTGTTTGGGATATTCTCGAAGAGGTCATTAAGGACCACCCGGTTCTTCTGAACCGTGCACCCACTTTGCACCGTTTGGGAATTCAGTCTTTTGAGCCAGTCCTGGTAGAAGGCAAGGCTATTAAGATTCACCCGCTAGTATGTACGGCATTCAATGCTGATTTTGATGGTGACCAAATGGCGGTGCACGTTCCGCTTTCACCTGAGGCACAGGTCGAGGCACAGGTTCTGATGCTTTCGGCGAACAATATCCTTTCTCCTGCGAATGGAGCTCCAATTTCAACACCGACCCAGGATATGGTTCTTGGGGTTTACTACTTGACCAAGCAGCGAACTAAGGCGTCTGGTGCGGGTCGCACGTTCGGCAGTGTTGAAGAAGTGCTTTTGGCGTTGGACATGGAAGAAGTTGAAATGCTAACGCCGATTAAACTCTACTACACCGGCACAGTTATAGACTTGACCAACTCTTTTGATGATCAAGATGTCTTACACGCTGAGTCTCTCGATTTCACTAAGCAGTATTTAGAGACGACAGTGGGCCGGGTAATTCTCAATGACCAGTTACCAGAAGAAATGCCTTTCATAAATGGTCTTCTCAAGAAGAAGGGCCTAGGGCAGTTAGTCCAGTATTGCTATTTGCATTTCGGTCGTGAGAAGACTGTTGAGGCGGTCGACAAGCTGAAGGATTTGGGATTCCAGTCTGCCACGAAAGCCGGGCTTTCGGTTGGTATCGATGACATGGTTGTTCCGGAGGAAAAGGAGCGATTAGTCAAAGGAGCTCAAAAGGAGGTTATGTCAGTCGAGCAGCAATACCTCGATGGTGCGATTACGCATGGTGAACGCTACAACAAGATCATAGAAATTTGGTCGAAGCTTACTGAGCGTGTCTCTGATGAAATGTTTGACGGTATGGAGTCACAGGACGAAAGCGGAGAGGTAATCAACCCAATTTATATTATGGCTGACTCGGGTGCTCGTGGCTCGAAGCAGCAAATTCGACAGTTGTCCGGCATGCGAGGCCTGATGGCCAAGCCGAGTGGTGAAATCATAGAGACACCCATTACTGCCAATTTCCGTGAAGGTCTGAATGTGTTGCAGTACTTCATTTCAACCCACGGTGCCCGCAAGGGCTTGGCTGATACGGCACTGAAGACAGCCGATTCAGGCTATTTGACGCGGCGCCTAGTTGACGTGGCGCAAGACGTCATTATTACAGAGTCCGACTGTGACACCTCTCAGGGGATTTTCGTAGAATCCATTGTTGAATCGGGAGAAATAATTGAACCATTGCGCGATCGGATTGTTGGTCGTGTATCGCTAGAGAAAATCCGCGACTACGAAGGGGCAACTATTGTTGCAGTCAACCAAGAAATCACTGAAGACTTGGCAGCAGCAATTCAAGCTGCCGGTATAGAACGGGTAAGGATTCGCTCGGTTTTGACGTGTGAGGCCGAACGGGGAGTTTGTAAAATGTGCTACGGGCGCAACTTGGCGACAGGGCGTCTAGTAGAGCGCGGAGAAGCGGTTGGTGTCATTGCGGCCCAGTCGATAGGTGAACCTGGCACACAATTAACGATGCGTACCTTTCACATAGGTGGAACCGCTTCCAGGGTCTCAGAACAGTCGACACAAGACGCAAAGTCGGACGGATTTGCAAAATTTATCGATGTGTTGACGGTGCGCAACAAAGAGGGGCATATGGTCGCGATGAATCGCAATGGCATCGTGGCGATCGTCGATGAGAAGGGCCGAGATAAAGAGCGATACCAGGTTGTCTACGGTGCGCATTTGCTGGTTACCGATGGGGATGCCGTGTCATCTGGGCAGGTCTTGCTCGAGTGGGATCCGTACACTTTCTCGATTCTGACTGAAGTTGGAGGCCAGTGCCACTTCCTCGACTTACAAGAGGGTCTCACTCTTCAGGAGCAAGTAGATGAAATAACGGGAATGTCGCAATGGGTGGTTACCGATTCACCCGATGAAAAGAAACAGCCGAGAATTGAATTGCGGGATAAAAAGGGTAAGACTCTGAGGAAATATCTCATTCCAACCAATGCTCACCTGATGGTTCGTGATGGAGATGCGATTCATGATGGTGATGTACTGGCAAAGATTCCACGTGAAACAACCAAGACAAAGGATATTACGGGTGGGCTGCCTCGCGTAGTCGAACTGTTTGAAGGCAGACGTCCGAAAGAAACTGCTGTGATCTCTGAAATAGACGGAGGGGTCCGGTACGGTGAGATCAGCAAGGGACAACGGAAAATATATGTTATGGCTGAGAACGGTACTGAGTGTGAATACTCGATACCTCGAGGTGTTCATATTAACGTTCAAGAAGGGGAGCGTGTGAAAGCGGGAGAGCCGTTGATGGATGGCCCACGTGATCCACACGACATACTTGCCGTGCTAGGAGAAAACGAACTGCAAAAGTACTTGGTAAATGAAATTCAAGAAGTCTATCGACTGCAGGGTGTTAACATCAATGACAAGCATTTAGAGGTGATAGTGCGGCAGATGATGCGTTGGATCAAGGTTGAAAGTGTGGGTGATTCTGAGTTTCTTCTCGAGCAGATCGTCGATAAGTTCAAATTCCGGCGTGTCAACGATGAGTTGGTCGCTAAAGATGAACAGCCAGCCGTGGGGCGACCGTTGTTGATGGGTATCACGAAGGCCTCGCTGGCAACAGATTCGTTCATATCGGCAGCTTCATTCCAGGAAACTACACGTGTTTTGACGGAGGCTGCGATTTCCGGCAAAGTGGACCATCTGCGTGGTCTCAAGGAAAATGTGATTGTTGGGCGACTGATTCCAGCAGGCACCGGACTTGATATTTACGGGAATGTTAAGATTGCCGGCGAGGATGAGGTAGAGGAAAATGTTCCCGAAGTCGAGTTTCTTAATAGCATTCCCGGTTATGGGGAAGACACTCCTCTGGAATATCCAGCCGAAGAGGTGACTCAAGAAGCTGTGGCAGTCCCCGAGGATCAGCAATCGTCAACTGAACTAACCAGTGAATAGGTTTTCTGTCTGCTACCCCCGCGATGGCTTGACAGCTATTGCGGGGGTTTTCTTTTTGTGCGCCAATCAGAGCTCGTTGTAGTGGGAGGGTCGGATTGTAGGACAATTGGCCCTACGACACGCTAGGATTAGGGTGCGCACGGGACTCAGATACGGTGGATTTTGCTCAACATGTTAAGTCGTCGGTCGATATCGTCGCAGTAATCGGCGAGTCGGTTAGATTACGGAAACAGGGACCTGAAAGATGGATAGGTCTGTGTCCGTTCCATTCTGAGAAAACGCCATCTTTCTCAGTTCATCAGGGCATGCAATTTTACAAATGCTTTGGGTGCGGTAAGGGTGGAGATGTTTTCAATTTTCTAATGGAATTGAGTGGCCTGAGTTTCTTCGAGGCTCTTAAGACGCTAGCTGAACAACAAGGCATTCCGTTGCCCGAACGCACAGCAAGTGATTTGTCTGATGCAGAGAGTCGTCGACGCGAGATGTTTGTTCGGATGCATGAGATTGCACAAGCACTTTTTGAAAAGCAGTTTGCATCTCCTGCAGGGTCGATAGTTCGTGACTACCTTGCCGGACGCGGAGTGAGTCACGAGATGATCAAAGAGTTTGGATTAGGTTTTGCGGCTGGAGGCAATCAACTACGACAGCAATTCACAAAGGAAGGAATCAGTGAAGAGTACTACGAGGGCTCGGGACTGATAGCGAAGAGTCGTGAACGTTCGGGCTTCTACGACCGTTTTAGAGATCGTCTGACGTTTCCCATCAGGAATGAAACTGGCAGGATTGTTGCCTTTGGAGGGCGCGCCGTTCTGCAGGGTCAGCAGCCAAAGTATTTGAATTCACCGGAAACTCAGATCTATCACAAAAGCTCAGTCCTCTATAACCTCAACAAGGCACGGCCAGCAATGCGCAAAGAGAATTGTGCTGTTCTGGTTGAGGGTTACATGGACGTCATTGGCACCTATATGGCAGATTGTATGGCGGTGGTAGCAACTTGTGGGACAGCTCTTACGCCGCCGCAAGTGCGAATCTTAAGGCGCCACGTCGGATCGGTTGTTGTGAATTTCGATCCAGATTTGGCTGGACAAAGTGCTGCACATCGCTCGATCGATCTACTCCTGCAGGAGAGCCTAGATGTACGTGTGTTGTCGTTACCTGAAGGGTTTGACCCAGCAGAATTTATTCGCCAGAAAGGTGGAGAAGAGTATCGCATACTACTCGAAAAGGCACCGAGCTACCATGTCTGGCTGGCTGAGAGAGCGCGTGCACAATTTGATTTGCGCACAAGTGAAGGACGATTAATGGCTCTTGAATTACTGATGCCTGCCATCAATCTTGCTCCAGATAAGATTCGACGGGTTGCGCAGGCTGATGAAGCGGCCGCTTGCCTTGGAATTGATCCTGGCTTGGTGCTGGAACAATTCCGTCGTGCAGCTATCGATCGCAAGCCAGTCAAATTCCCCGTCTCATTACTTGAAGGGCTGTCACAGAGTGAGAAGCTTTTAATACGCACATTGCTCGCATCAGAAGAAGCGCGACAGGAAATGTTGACCGTGTCAACCGAGTTAGTTTTGAGTGAAAGCCTTACCTCAGCGAGCATTTTCGAGGCAATTGCTGCGACGTCAACAGATGATGTGTTTCAATTCAGTGGAGTCGAGGGGCGCCTAGAGGAAAAGGATCGAGATAGGCTTTCTCTGATTATGTTTGAACGGACGGGAGGCGAAATTTCACTCGAGGATGCGCGTAAGGCGTTAGGAGCCCTCAGGCGGAGCAGTTGGGAAAAACGATATCGTGCGGTGAGAAAGAAAATAGAAGAGGCAGAAAAATCGAGCAATCGTGAGGAGGCTCTGCGGTTATTGAAGGTAAAGGTGGAATTGGAACGTGAGCGGAAAGAGTTAAGCCATATTTCAACAGTTTCGAGCCCTTAATCCCCTGCAGAAGAGGTTTTAACCACTTTAAAAGGGAAATTCAACGAGCAACCACCGTTCAGTGGTTGACACTTGGGATTCTGCTTGGATAACATAGCTCGAGGGGAGCTGTTGGTACCACGTTGTGGATACAGATTTTATCTGTATAGCGAGTTGGTTTCGCAGCTGGTTTGAGGTAGTATAAGGGCTGGCCACTATGTAGGCCGATCCCAGGGACGTAACTTGTTGAAGGGGCAGGATCTTTCGGCAAAGTTAGAAGGTCCTGATTTGGTATCGTCAGAGAGCTCGTGCCATAGGGCTCGTTGTGGGGGCGGTGCCTCTTTAAGTATGGGTTATTTGGCGTGATGCGTCTTCCCCCGCTTGCTGTGCTGGACAGAGAGATTGTGTAGTGCAGATGATGAGGGTCAGGGCGGTTTTGACGTGTGTTGGGTGTGGTATTTAGGAGCGTTTAGCAACGGTGCCGACATTTAATCAGTTAGTTCGTAAAGGCAGAAAAGTCCCTAAGTATGGGACTGCGAGCCCGGCCCTGCAAGCTTGTCCGCAGAAGCGGGGTGTTTGTACTCGAGTGTATACCGTGACGCCGAAAAAACCGAATTCGGCACTACGCAAGGTGGCACGTGTTCGTTTAACAAACGGTATAGAGGTGACCACCTATATACCGGGAGTGGGGCACAACCTACAGGAACACTCGATCGTATTGATTCGTGGCGGACGTGTAAAGGATTTGCCTGGTGTAAGGTACCACGTGATACGAGGTACTTTGGATGCGGCTGGAGTTAATGATCGTCGCCAGGCGCGTAGTAAGTACGGCGCAAAGCGCCCTAAGTGAGAAAGATATGCCACGCCGTAGAGAAGTCCCCAAAAGAACGCCACAGCCTGATGCGATTTACAATTCGACGTTGGTGTCGAAATTTATCAACTGTTTGATGGTAGACGGCAAGAAGTCAGTTTCTGAGCGGCTTTTCTATGCTTCGATGGACCAGTTGCGTGAAAGCTCTGATGATGACCCATTGAAAGTTTTCAAGAAAGCAGTGGAAAACTGCAAGCCGGTCGTAGAAGTGAAGTCACGTCGGGTAGGTGGAGCAAACTACCAAGTTCCGATTGAGGTTTCGTCGAGTCGGAGGACTAGCTTGGCGATACGTTGGTTGATCGGATATGCGCGCGGACGCTCGGAGAATAACATGGCAGATCGCCTGGCTGCCGAATTTATGGAGGCTGCATCCAGTCGAGGGTCTGCCATCAAGAAACGGGAAGATGTGCATCGTATGGCGGAGGCGAATAAAGCTTTCGCACACTATCGCTGGTAAATGGTTGAAGAGTTAAAGATGCTGAGTGTGGATTGAGTTATGTCTGCAAATGTCTCATTAGAAAAGTACCGCAACATAGGTATAGCGGCCCACATCGACGCCGGAAAGACGACGACGACTGAGAGGGTTCTGTATTACACCGGACGTTTGCATCGAATGGGAGAAGTCCACGACGGCACTGCGACCATGGATTTCATGGAGCAGGAACAGGAACGAGGTATCACGATTACATCTGCCGCGACAACCTGTTACTGGCGGGACTGCCAGGTTAATATCATCGATACGCCAGGCCATGTCGACTTCACTGCTGAGGTTGAGAGGAGTCTGCGCGTTTTAGATGGCGTAATTGCAGTTTTTGATGCTGTCGCAGGAGTGCAGCCACAGTCGGAGACAGTCTGGCGGCAGGCTGATAAGTACAATGTGCCGCGTATTTGTTTCATTAATAAGATGGATCGAGTCGGAGCCAACTTTGACTTCGCTGTTGGTACCATTCGTGAACGGCTTAAGGCCAATCCGATTCCAATTCAGATACCGATTGGCAGCGAAGCAGAGCTGCGTGGTGTTGTAGATTTGGTCGACATGAAGGCAATACTGTGGCGGGACGATACGCTTGGAGCGAAGT
>CEVA01003850.1_pt1 | contig 15067 bp, 9 predicted proteins | sample 361521 | NCBI WGS metagenome assembly CEVA01 (sample SAMEA2622823, study PRJEB7988) | marine metagenome | isolation source: saline water (ENVO:00002010), including
CAATGAAGGGCAAGAACAAGACCAAACGGAAGTGACGCCACGCTTCGGTTTTGTTTATGAAATCAATGACGCTGTAAGTCTATACACGAGCTATGCAGAAGGTTTCAGACCCAATCCAGGGCTTGATTCAGACCGCAACGCCTTTGCCCCTGAAGAGACCACCTCTTTTGAGGTAGGTGCGAAGTGGGAAAATATCGCCGATAGGTTCTCAGGCAGCATTGCGATTTTTGATGCAGCAAAGACCAATATGCTAACCGCTGAACCTAACACTGGCTTTTCAGCCACGCTCGGTGAAGTTGAAAGCCAAGGGGTTGAATTGCAGTTAACCACTGACCTTACTTCAGACATTCGTCTTGATATGGCCTATGCGTATACTGATGCCAAAACCGCCAACGAGGTCAATAACTTGGATTGGGGCGTGCCTATTCCTAAAGGATCGCGCTTAATCAATATTGCAAAACATTCGGGTTATATCTCGCTTAATCATTTCACCAGCGTATTTGAAAAAGAAGCGTTCTTTGGTGTGACTATGCGTTACGTGGGCGACCGCTTAGGCCAAACCACCGATCCAACATTCATTTTGCCGTCTTACACCCTTGTGAACCTTGCAGGGTCGGTGAATATTAGCGATGCGCTTTCTATGAGGTTTGACGTGAACAATCTGTTCGACAGGGATTACTTTGAGAACTCATACCACCAGCTTTGGACCATGCCCGGCTCACCGACTAACTATACGGTAAGCGTTAGGTATCAGTTCTAGCGGTTCATTGCGAAAACTTTTTGTTTGAGCAATGTTTTTCAACTGCGCTAGATGCAGATTTAAAACTGTAAATAAAAGCCGGGAGTGTCTAAATCACTTCCGGCTTTCAGTTTTATAGCTTCAGCAAGAATAAAATTCGCTCGCCTTGTTACAAACGCTCTAAATCAAACGCGCCTTGCTTTGACAACTTTTCATTAAGCGGCTTCACTTCCTCACCAAACAAGGTTTCTAGCTGTACTTTATATTGCTGCCACTTTGACTCTAAGTCTTTCAATCGCTTCAGTCCACCAGCTTGTGCCGGCGCCCCCGTGCTGTCGAAGTTATCCATTAAGAAGCGTACTTGTCTATCGAGCATATTCGGCCAGTTAATATCGTCTTCAAAGGTTTGATGTTTAGGCTGTATAACTAATGCTTCCCAGTCGTCGATTGCGCTAACAATACGCTCGATTGACGCCGACACATCGCTTGCCAGCATGACGTTGTCTTCCGAAACATCACTCAACTGCGCGCGCACATCACGGGCTTTTTGCAGGTGTGCAAACAAATCGTTTAACAAGGTTTCTGTTGCCTGAATGCTCTTTTCAACCACTTGAAGCTGCGCTTTGTCGGCCTCTTCTCTTGGGTCTGGAAGCACTTTAAACGCACGAGTTTGTGCAAGTTCTCCCAGGGTGATTTTCGCCTTGTAGTCGCCCGGCATCACGCGAGCACCTTTCCAACCGCCAAACAGTTTTACATTCTCAATGCAGTTTAGTGGCTCACGGCGAAGGTCCCACACGAACGTGTTGTACCCTGCTTTGGTCGATGGGTGTTTAAATTTGATAGGGCTGCGAACGTCTTCGTTACCTTTTGCGCATTTCTCAAAAGCACTCGGTGCTGATGACAGTGTACGAACCAACTCGTTATCTGCATTAAATATGTCAATGCGTAGCGTTTGGTCTTCTTCTAATGCATCTTTCAGGTAATAGCGGAAAGTCGCGCCACGGGGTGGATTTTTCGCTTGTGGCTGATCGGTCATGCCGCCGCCAGATAACAAGCGAACGCCATCAACCGGTTCAAATTGAAATAGCGCTTCATCATCAAGAGACTTATGCACTTCGCGCAGGGGGCTAATGTCATCTAAAATCCAAAAGCCTCGCCCTTGCGTTGCAACAACCAGGTCGTCACCCTTTACCTGCATATCGGTGATCGCCACCGGCGGAAGGTTTAAATCTAGCTCTTGCCAGTGTTTGCCGTCATCGAAGCTAATAAACATGCCGCTTTCTGTACCCGCGAACAACATCCCTTCACGCTCTGTATCTTCACGCACAACACGTACAAAAGCGTCTTCAGGCAGCCCTTCGTCAATACGCTTCCAGCGCTTGCCGTAGTTGTCGGTTTTGTAAATGTAAGGTGTGTAGTCATTTAGCTTATAGCCTGCTACTGCAACGTAAGCTCTGCCTTGTGCATGGGGGCTGAGTTCAATAGCATTGACCTGCGCTTCTTTTTTATGAGGAGTTACATCTTTCCAGTTTTTGCCTTCATCACGTGTTATATGAAGCTTACCGTCATCAGCACCAACCCAAAGCTCGCCTTTGTTAACCGCTGATTCGGCAATATAGAAAACCGTATTGTAGTATTCAGCGCCAGCTTGCTCATTAGTAATCGGCCCGCCGTTCAATCCTTGCTTTTCAGGCTCGTTACGGGTTAAGTCTGGGCTGATTTCTTGCCAATTAACACCGCGGTCGGTGGTTTTTAAGATCATCTGCGTGCCATAGTACACGGTGTCAGGATCATGCTTTGACACTATTACTGGGGCATTCCAGTTCGTGCGATACTTTTGATCCCTCGCATTGCGTCCAAACACATACTCAGGGTAAGGCATGATGGGGCGCGTAAGCCCGGTATCGCGGTTGTATTCGGTTAGCGTTCCGTTAATGGTAGTGGCGTAGATAAGCGTTGGGTCGTCAGGGTTAAACGCAATATGTGCACTTTCACCGCCGCCAACAGCAAACTGATCTTCTATACCCATGCCGTCGCCCCACGTCTCAGACGGCGTCGCCATAGTTGAGTTATCTTGCTGACCGCCATACACATAGTAAGGGTTTAAGTTGTCAGTAATTACACGATAAAACTGCGCCGTTGGCTGGTTGTAAATGCTCGACCAGGATTCACCACCGTCGAAGGTAACCGTTGCGCCACCGTCATTAGCGTTGATCATGTTTAAGCTGTTTGCTGGGTTTATCCACATATCGTGGGTGTCACCGTGGGGCAGAGATTTAACTTCGAAGGTTTTGCCGCCATCAATGGATTTATGCAGCTGCACATTCATCACATACAGGGTATTTTCATCTACCGGGTCAACCTTAATGTGATTGTAGTACCACGCGCGAGCTTTAAGAATATTGTCGCCGTTCATTAGCTCCCATGATTTACCTGCATCATCACTGCGGTATAAACCGCCTTCATCAGCCTCGATAATGGCGTAGAGGCGCTTTGGGTTAGACGCAGCAATATCAACACCTACTTTACCAATAAGCTTAGGCAGGCCCTTTTCTAGCTTGTCCCAGTTTTCACCGCCATCTGTTGACTTATAAAGGCCACCGCCTTCACCGCCTGATTTAATAAACCAAGGCGTTCTGCCGTGATGCCACATGCTCGCATAAAGAATTCTGGGGTTGGTTGGGTCAATAGCCAAATCAGCTGCGCCCGTGTCGGCATTCACTTTTAATACGTGCTGCCATGTTTCGCCGCCATCCGTCGTTTTGAATATACCGCGCTCTTCATTCGGCCCCCAGATATTGCCCTGCACTGCCGCCCAAGCTATATCAGGATTAGTGGGGTGTATGCGAATTTTAGGGATTTGACCCCGTTTATCTAACCCCATCAGCTTCCAGGTTTCACCGCCGTCAGTAGATTTATAAACACCTTTTCCATGGCTTGTGGTTACACCTCGAATAGGGCCTTCACCAGTACCTACGTAAATAACGTTAGGGTCTGAAGGCGCAACCGCGATAGAACCAATACTGCCTACTTTAAATGTTTTATCGGATATAGCTTTCCACGATAAACCCGCGTTTTCGGTTTTCCACACACCGCCACCAGCGGTGCCCATAAAATAAAGGTTGGTATTACCTTCAACCCCAGTGACCGCCACCGAGCGCCCGCCGCGATAAGGTCCAATGAAGCGATACTCCATTTTGTCGAAAAGTTCAGGGCTAACCGTATCTTCAAGTGCGAATGCAGAATGCGAGAAACTAGAAAGTGCGCTTACGCAGATAGCAAAAGCCGCCACCAATTTCCGAGAATCCAGTCTCTGTGAAACCATAGAAAGTGCCTTGTTGTGTTTTTTATTTTTAATAAGAAGAACTTCTTATACTGCTTTGTTGAAGGCGTTATGGCAAAAGTTTTTATACAAACGCTTTAAACGTTCATAGAAAGGGAATAGGAATAACGAAATATTGGATGCGGCGTCTTTTTACACCGCTGCTGGAAACTAATGACGCAACTGCGCTACGGCAGGGCAGTTGCGTCTATAGAAAACTAAAGTGTGTGGCTTGCGAAGATCCAAACACCTACCGAAACAAGCACAATTCCACCAAATGCCTCTGCTCGTTTGCCAATCAGTGTGCCTAAAGCGCTGCCCAGCATAATTCCCATGGTAACCATCGAAAACGTCGCAACGCCAATTAACGCTGAGGCTATCGCAATGTTCACATCAATTAACGCAAGACTCGCCCCCACCGCCATGGCGTCTATGCTGGTGCCTAGGGCAGTAATACATAGCAAAATAAAGGATTGTTGTTGAGACGTTGACTCTTCTTCTGCGGGTTGGAAGCTCTCAAGTAGCATATAGACGCCCAATCCAGAAAGAATAATTAACGCAATCCAATGGTCCCACGCCTCAACATAAGAAGACGCTGCGCGACCAATCAGCCAGCCTATTAATGGTGTTATTGCTTCTATCGTTCCGAACAAAAGGCCAATTTTAAGGGCAAAGCTTAAGCGAGGGCGGTTGATTTTCACACCTTTACCGATTGCCGCGGCAAACGCATCCGTAGACATGGCAAAGGCGAGCAAGATGAGAGCGAAGATACTCATAGTTTTGAAACTCCGGCCAGGCTAATTGAGTCCACGATAAAACCACACGCCTGACCTTTAGGCATGGAATTATCGATGGTCTCGCCAACCAAGAGGTGTTTGTACCATGGTAATGTGACCAATTATGTTGATACAAACTTTTCCATTAGAAACGGAAACAGGCTACTCCCCAACGAAGAGTGCAAATATAAAACCCTTGCTGTCAACTAATCAAGCTGATTGCGACAAAATGCCCACGTTGAGATATAAATGGCGAGATGTCTATGCCTTTGATTGGCGCATTTTTCTTCAAGCAACCTTAATATTAGTAATGTCAGGGTATGCATTTCTTTGATAGCAATATCCAGAGCAAAAAGAGGTCTAGCTAGTCTAAATACGGCGTTGCCTCAGCGCTTTAACGATTTCGTTGTGCATATCCCGTCTCAGCCCTTACAATGAGAGCTACTTAGTTGTTACAGCGTCAACACTTATCGCTAGCGTTGTGTAAATCAGCATTACTTCATTAAAAGAGATAATTTTTATGCTACGTCTAATTTCTTTAGCCTTTGCTCTAACTATTGCTGGCTGCGCCACCCTTTCTCAACTATCGGTTTATACCGTATCTAATGCTGAACTAGAGCAAGTGCTTGATAGCCAGATAAGTACATTACAAAAAAAGACATCACTTGCCGGTATACCTTTGTTTTTAGATGTTGAGGATATGACCGCAACCATAGGCCCAGATGGCAGAGACGTGGTGCAGTTAGGCGCTATTGCTACAGCTCGCGTGAGCGCGTTTGGTTTGAACTATCCGGCTAAAGTCAGTCTGTCTTTAGAAGGTACGCCTTATTACGATAGCGAAGAAAAGGCGATTTTTGTGCGGTCGCTATCGCTGCTTGACAGCACCATTGATGCGGGCGGCTTTAAAGGTAACCTAGCCCCGGTGAGCGGCGAGTTTATGCAGCTTATTAATGGGTACTTGTCGACTAACCCAGTTTACCGATTAGATTCTACCAATAAAGCCGTTAGCTTACTGTCAGCGGTGCCATTGCAGTTGAGCGTAGAGAACGGTCAGCTTGCGTTAAGACCCAAGCAGTAAGCGTTGAGCCTTAACCTACAACAAAGGTTTAGAACGATAATGTTTCGTTCAAATGAGGTATTGTTGCTTCCCATCCCTTTTCTTTAATGGCGCTACACAAGGCTTGTTTAGCGCCCTCTTCACCATGCACCAAGTATATCTTCGGTGTCTTTTCGAAATGCGATAGCCAATTGATAAGCTGAGATTGACTGGCATGGGCAGAAAACCCACCTAAGGTGTGGATTTGCGCGCGAATAGCAATATCCTCTCCGGCCATTTTGATACGCGTTGCGCCATCTACCATTTTTCGCCCCGGCGTGCCCATGGCCTGAAAGCCAACAAAAATCACATGAGATTGCTTGCGCCACAGGTTTTGTTTTAAGTGGTGGCGAATACGCCCGCCGTTACACATACCGCTGCCGGCGATAATTATTGCGCCACTCACCACTTTATTAAGCGCAATCGATTCTTCTGTAGAGGTGGTATAACTCAAAATAGGCAACAAGGAGTGTAAGCTTTGGTTGTGGCTGTGTGCTCGCTCGGCACTTTCTTCAATAGCGTCGAAGTCCTCTTCGTTATACACATCTTGATAGCGATGGTAAATCTCCGTAACTGCAATGGCCATAGGGCTGTCTAAATACACTTTTTGATGGGTAAGTTTGCCCTGCTGATACAGCTCGCCCAGGCGAAAAATTATCTCTTGGGTACGCCCTACTGCAAATGATGGAATAAGAATGTTGCCGCCATTCTCACTGGCTTCAAGAATAACCTGTTCAAACTCATCGAGCGTCTCTTCCATTGAACGGTGATTGCGGTCACCATAGGTAGATTCAAGAAGTACCACATCGGCTTCAGTAACGATATCTGGGTCGCGAAGTAATGCAGCCTGTGAATTTCCAAGGTCACCAGAAAAGACCAACTTTTTACTCTGCCCATTTTCAGTGATAAATATTTCCACTATCGCTGAACCCAGAATATGCCCCGCATCGGCAAAATTTATTTCAACGTCTTGCGTGATTTTACGTTTGGTATGATAGCGAGTCGATTTACACTGCTTCATAACGCCGTCCACTTCTTCTTGCCGGTACAAAGGTTCGATGAGCGGTTTACCCGAGCGCTGGCGGCGTTTATTTTCCCATTCCGCGTCGCGCTCTTGTAAAGAAGCCGCATCCTTTAACAGCACTTCTATTAGCTCAACGGTCGGCCGTGTCATGTAAATAGGCCCGCAATACCCTTCTCGTAACAAAATAGGTAAACGGCCAGAATGATCTAGGTGTGCATGGGATAGAATAACAGCGTCAATTTGACTCACATCGATAGGTAGAGGCTCGTGATTTTTAGCTTCTTCATCTCGCCTACCTTGGTACAGACCGCAATCTAAAAGCAAAGTACTATGCTCAGTTTTTAGTAGGTGCATAGATCCTGTCACCCCCTCCACCGCGCCTAAAAAAGTTAGTGTTGCCATACCCGTTTCCTATAGACGCTTAGCGTCATGTTCGTCGGTTCGCGTTCGATATGATTAGCGTCGCTACATTATCCCTTGCTTACCCGTTGTGTATTTTGCAGTGTTAATTATTCGGCGCTTCCAGTTTCTAACGTAATTCGGCTTTGCGCGCCTTCATAAACGTATAGATAAGAGTACAATGCATAAATGCTGGTTTCCTTGTTCTTGGTCAATAAGCAATGGGAATAATCACGGCACGCAAAGCAACGTAAATGAAAGGTGATGTGAGTGACAGAACGTATTAAGACAATAGATGAGTTCGCAAAGCACGTAGACTATTCGCTGCTAGAAAGCTTAAATTGCGACCCTCAAGCAACCCAAGATGGTAACGACCACAACCCTCGTCAAGTTTTCTCCGGTCACTATGTGCCGGTTACTCCGACCCCATTAACGTCGACTAAATACATCGCTCACAGCGAGACCCTGTTTGCCGAATTAGGGTTAGACGACAGTTTGGCAACATCTAAAGCGTTCACGCAGCTCTTTTCAGGGGATATGTCAGCAGTACCTGCACCTATGAAACCATTCGGCTGGGCAACCGGCTACGCACTTTCAATTTACGGTACTGAGTACACGCAGCAGTGCCCGTTTGGGACGGGTAACTGCTACGGTGACGGCCGAGCAATCTCTATCGTGGAAGGGGTCTTCAACGGCAAGCGTTGGGAGATGCAGTTAAAAGGTGCGGGACGCACGCCTTATTGTCGCGGCGCAGACGGTCGCGCCGTATTGCGCTCTAGCGTGCGTGAATTTTTAGTGCAAGAGCACATGCACGCCTTGGGAATCCCCACATCACGCTCGCTGAGCTTGTTTATGTCTGAATCTGACACGGTAGACCGCCCGTGGTATCGCGAAGGCTCTCACTCCTATGAACCGGAAGTAATGGTCGAAAATATCACAGCGATATCCACCCGCGTTGCACCGTCATTTTTACGCGTCGGGCAAATTGAGCTTTTTGCACGACGTGCGCGCTGTGATGAACATGAACATGCACGGGACGAATTAAAAGCCATCGTGATGCACCTTATCGAACGGGAGTACGCGAAAGAAATTGATACAACTGCTCCGCTAGAAGAGCAAGTGATTAGGCTTGCTGAGCTATTTCGAGACCGATTAACCAACCTTGTCTCACAGTGGGTGCGCGTGGGTTATTGCCAGGGCAATTTTAATAGCGATAACAGCGCAGCCGGAGGGTTTACGCTAGATTACGGGCCATTTGGTTTTTGTGAATTTTTTGAAGCAGACTATCAACCATGGACAGGCGGCGGCCGCCACTTCTCGTTTTTAAACCAACCGATAGCGGCGCAAAAGAACTTTGATATGTTCTGTCGCTCACTGATGACTTTACTTGAAGAGAACAATGCTCAGCTATCACAGCTTAACGCTATTAATGATGGCTTTTCCGGCGCGATGGAACGGGCGATGGAGCGCATGTGGGCAACAAAACTTGGCCTTGCGAGCTACGACCACGACTTGCTTATCAAGCTGCTGCAATTAATGCTGCGCACTGGCGTCGACTACAATATGTTTTTCCGAGAGCTATCATCGATACCTGAAGATATGGCGAGTTTGACGAAGAGCTTTTACTACCCGCCTAAAGCAGAGGTGATGACAGAATGGGAGGCTTGGTTGCAAAGCTGGCGTGAGCGGATTGAAAAGGACGCAGAAGCACAAGGCAATCAAACAAACGCTATTGCTACTATTGCAGAGAACATGCAGCAAGCAAACCCTAAATTCACATGGCGTGAATGGCTTATCGTACCTGCTTATAAAGCCGCAGAGAAAGGTGACTTTACTCAAATACACGAACTTCAGAACATCCTCACCGCGCCTTATGATGAGCAATCAGAAGAGGTAGAGAACAAGTATTACCAACTGCGCCCACTTGAATTTTTCAGTGCTGGCGGTGTTGCACACTACAGCTGCTCTTCGTAATAAAGAGCAGCTTTAATTTAGTTTACTTACAAAGAGTCGATAGATTCACTAGGCTCAGTAAACCATACTGGGCCCTCGTCGGTCATATAGAAGTGGTCTTCTAAGCGAATACCGAACTCGTTTGGCACCACTATCATAGGCTCGTTACTAAAACACATGCCAGTTGCTAACGGATGAGGATTGTCTTTAACCAAATACGGCCATTCGTGAATATCCATACCAATGCCATGCCCTGTTCGATGGGGCAAACCCGGTAAATTATAATCTGGCCCTAAGCCGTCTTTCGCTAAGCTATCTCGGGCGGCTTTATCCACGTCACCACAAGGTACACCGACCTTTGCAGCGTTAAATGCCGCAAGCTGAGCGCGCTTTTCGCTTTCCCATAGTGCACGCTGTTTATCTGTCGGCTCACCGAAACAATAGGTTCGAGTGATATCAGAGAGGTAGCCATGTACTTTACAGCCAGTATCAATCAATACTAAGTCGTTTTTCTTTAATACTTGCGGGTCTTTAACGCCGTGGGGAAACGAGGTTGCTTTACCAAACAGCACAATGCAAAAATAGTTACCGCTGGCCCCCACTTTCTTATGCGCATCGTTAATAAATGCTTCAACTTCTGTGGTGGTAATACCTTCATAAAGCATACTGGCAGTGGCTTTGTGCACAGCAAGGGTCATGTCCATGGCCCGCTGAATTAGCGCAAGCTCATTTTCTGACTTGTGCATGCGGCAATGCGCGGTAACCTCTGAACCATTCACAATTTGCCAAGGTTCATTCAGCACCTTAGTAAACCCATCAACAATAAAAAATTGGGTAGATTCATCAACGCCTAATTTTATGCCACCCGCCGTATTGACGGTATTCAGAATAGACATGGCAAGTGCGTGAGGGCTTTCGTGCTCTTGCCAACCGATAATATCCCCTTCCACTACTTTGCGTTCGTTCAAAGAGTCAATTTCAAACGCAGGAGCTAGGTAAACAACGTTCCCCTCTGCGGGTAGAAGCGCCCCCACTAAACGCTCACTGGCGTACCACTGCATGCCTGTAAAATACGCTAAGTTAGTGCCCGCGTTTAAGTAAAGCGCGCCTATGTCATGCTGTTGCATGTAATGCTGTGCTTTGGCAATTCGGGCCTGATACTCAGCAAGAGTGATGGGTGTTAGGTCGCCTGTCATGTCGACAAGACTATCTAGTGCTTGTTGTGCTGTCTTTGTGCCGATAACTGTGTTCATCAAAGCCCGCCTTAGGTCTGAAATTTTAAAACGGGCTCACTTTACAACACTCAAAAATAATGTCGAGATAGCAGTCGCTCCCCCGACAATTCGTTTAGTTCTTGCGTATTAATTAGATTACACGCCTCACAGCTTGAACTTTAAAGCGCGCCTTTCCATGCCTTTTCAGGCAGTAAATAAAGGCCCTTTTCACTCTTCGCACCTTTATTGACGATAAAGCCTATACCAGCAGCCATAACCGCTAACGTCACGTCAAACGCATTGATGCTGTCGCCATAGCCCGCGGTTAAGTTAAACATAGAACCATCAGCCAGCAAATAAAGCGTTTTATCACCCAGTTTATAAGCATTTACATAAGGCATTGGCTCGCTGTGGGACGCGTTGTTTTTAAGGTACGGCACATCGATTTCTTGCGCTACATGACCTACGTTTAAAATAAACGCCCCGTCTTTCATGCTGTCCAGGTGTTTCGAATTTACTACGCCGTAGGCACCTGTTGCTGTGGCAATAACATCAGCTTGGCTAGCAGCCTCGTCTAAACCAACCACTGGCCAACCGTCGTATTTCGCCTGAAGCGCTCTTGCAGGGTCAAGTTCCGCTACTTGAACCTGTGCCCCAAACGCTTTGGCCGATGCCGCCACGCCCTGCCCCACTAAACCATAACCAATTACGACAACCAGCTTTTCGTGCAGCGTTAAATGGGTGGTTTGGAAGAAGGTTTGCCATGCACTTAGGCCCACCATGTGCCTGTTGTGAAGGCCTTCTTTTACAGGCAAATCGTCCCAGTTAAAGATGGGGTAATTGGGCGCCATACCGTTTAGTCGGTTAATGCCTGATCCCGTTGCTTCTAACCCCGATATAATGCTAGGGACTGGCTTGTTTGCTTTTACGTTTTCATGCAGTCGGGTAGTGAGGTCCGCGCCCATTTCACATAAATGGGTAGGCTGCCACGCCAGTGCTTTATCGAATGATTCAGACCAGTCAGCGTCGCTCATATCACGCCATGCGTGGGCTGCTGCCCCTTTATCTACAAGGTAAGACACAACGTCATCTTGTACTGTAGTAGGGTTGCAGGTAGTAAGGAATATATCGCAGCCACGTGACAGCAGCCCTTCAACTAAAGGCGCCATCTTTAAGTCTAGGTGCATGTTACAAGCAAGTTTTACGTTAGACAGGTCAGGTAAAGAAGCGATAGCGTGGCGAGTACGCGGCATATGCAGGCTGGCCCACGCCAACTCTGCTTGAAAATCTTTGTACATGAGAGACTTACCTAGAAAAAAAGAAAACAGAATAATACGTGAGATTTCTGTTTTTATAAATCAGCGATTACTCTTTCCTCTCATTCCAAAGCACAACTTTATTTCGCCCTTGGGCTTTGGCTAAGTAGAGCGCTTGATCAGCCTCTTTTATCAAAACGTTTAGATCATCTTCTCCCGGGTACGAGCCAGAAACGCCAATACTCACTGTCACCCTAACCAACTTATTAATATCATGGCTAAATAGGTGTAGCCTTAAGTTCTCTGCAATTTGCTTGGCGTAATTAGCCCGGGTATTAGGTAAAAACACCAAAAATTCTTCACCGCCCCAGCGAAAGGTTATATCCGACCCTCTCACTTGGCCCTTTATTTCTTTAGCCACGTTTTGCAGCACTTTATCGCCCATATCGTGGCCAAATTTGTCGTTGATACGCTTAAACCAGTCTAAATCGATAAGTAAAACCGACATGTGTTTATTACTGCGTTTTCCTAATTCCCAAATGGGATAGACCAAATCTTCAAATGCCCGTCGGTTGTAAAGCGAGGTGAGCGGGTCTAATCGCGCATCTCGTTCGGCACTCAAGCGTGCCTGTTGTACTTGCTTGTAATTGAAGGCCAGAGAAATCGACAGCAAAGACATTTCTAAAACCATACCAATTTCGATACCGCGAAATGCCCATTTCGAATAGCTCACTAGTCCCCACGTAGCGAGACTTGATACCGTCGCGCCCCCAGTTCCACAGAGTACCGCAGCAGAAAAAACTTAGCCAGTGTATCGCCATTTCTGTAAGCAAAAATACCGATAGCTAACATCCAAAGTGAAATTGTAGTTAGCACGACAAGTTGTGACATAACAGCGAAAGAACGGCTACCGACTAAAATAATCAATACTGCCAGCGCCCCTAACCCTCCGTAAATGTACTTCCTGTTTCGGTAAAGCTTAGGTAAGTAAAGTTGAGTGTTGAGAAACTCAATGGTCAACCGTACGGCGCTAAAAAGGTAAAAGAACATTAGCGTGGGCATAAGCCCCTGCTGAAGGAATACAGAGTCAGACCATACCCACCAAAAACCGTGCCCCGTATAGGTGAAATTAAAAGCCAGAAAAGAAAGAAGGTACAAGGAATATAGTAAATACCTTCGCTCTTTTAGGTAGCTATATAAAACCAAGTTATAAACCAAAAGAATAACCAATGAACCGTAAAGCGCACCATAGAAATAGGCGTTTTCAGTAGACTTGTCGTTGGCGATGACAGGCTGGCCTAGATAAACCGGAATGGTCATGGGGTCTTGAGATGAGAATCTGAAAACAACGATAGTTTGTTGCTGGGTAAATCGATAAAAAACGGAAGGCATTCTAGCGCGCTCGGCCCGCGCGCTGTGCACTTGGTTATCGCCCAATGTAACGTGATGCTTTCTTTCGCCGTTTTCAAAGAAATACACGTCAATATCGTCCAACCAAGCGTTGTCTATTTCTATGACTAAAGGCAAGAAAGGAAAACTTTCTGATAGATTATGGGGATCGCTCGTTACGGGTTCACCGTAGGTATGGATATCAACAGGCAAAACACCCCATATAGTGTTGTTCGTAAACCCATAACTCACTTGCCCTGATGTGTTTTTAGTGAGCAACCGGCCTTCATATTTAGCCATAACCTCTTCGGCAGAGAGTGCACTGCCACTTTCCTGCAACATCCACAGCTTGTCATTAACTAGCTGCATCCCTCCTGAAGGGTCTATGCTTTTCGCATGCGCAAGTTTGCACAATAGGATGCTAAAAACAACAAAACCAGCGAAGAAAAGAAAAGCTCTCATATATCTATTCTTTCTAATGTCGGGGTAATCTGCGGGACGATTCTCAATAACAGCAAACCTAACTCTTAATAAATATTAACTTACGCTTATTAAACACGTTTGTGAATACTTATTAATCACAAGATGTGGGCCACTGCGCATTTTTCTTGTCGTATCTTGAAATTTCTCTTATGCATCAAAGAAGAACGTTGGCATACTGTGTTATCACGCGCTGCACTTCAGTTCAGCTCCAGATCATTCTCTTTGAAATCCAATAAAAGGCCTGGTTCTTTTTATGCTCAGCTTTGTCACCAGTACGCTTATTCCTGTTCTTATTTTACTGTTAATGGGGTGGCTTTTTTTTAGAATTAAATGGCTCAATGAAGGTTTTATTGAAGCAGGCTCAAAGCTTGTCTTTAACGTCGCTTTACCGGCCTTGCTATTTTTGTCTATCGCGAGGGCAGACTTTTCCAAGGCCGCCAACCCAACCCTTATTGGTGTAGGAGTAATAGGTACACTACTTGTGTTTATTGTCTTAATGATAACTTCCCATGTAGCGGTTCAGCCCTATAAAGCACGAGGCGTTGTGGTTCAGGGAGGCTTTAGGGCTAATATGGGCATTATAGGTCTTGCGTATTGCGCCAATACCTACGGACAAGAGGGCCTCGCTGTAGCCTCGGTCTATATGGGATGTATCACCATATTATTTAACGTATTGTCAGTCTTTGTCCTTAATTTTTACCAAGGTACGTCACGCTCATTGCTCGGACAAGTATCGGGTATGGCAAAGAACCCATTAATTATCTCCATTGCTGCTGCCCTGCCCTTTTCCTATTTTGAATGGCAGCTTCCCGAAATGATTGTTAAAACCGGTGAGTATTTTGCGCAGCTTACCCTGCCCCTTGCTCTCATTTGTACCGGCGCGTCATTGCAGTTTCGCTCATTTTCCAGTGACTGGTTTAATATTGTATTGAGCACCACGAGCAAATGCGTCATTTATCCTACGGTGTTAGTTTCTATTGCCTATGCTTTTGGTTTTAAAGGGATGGAGCTTGGCATTGTTCTTCTATTAGCCATCTCACCAACCGCTGCGGCAAGCTATGTCATGGTGAGGAACTTAGGGGGTGATTACCGCTTAGCGGCAAGTATTATCGCAGTCAGCACATTGGCGTCTTTACCGATTACCGCCCTCGCCTTTGGGGTACTGAGTAAATTACAGTTAGTTTAAAAAAGACGCATCTTCGCTAGACGTACTGCGGGGCTAAAAGGTTAACAAACAGCTGCGGTGAACCCGTTGCCACATAGCTTAGAAACGAAAAGCGCCGGGCAACTTGACGTTAACTCGGCGAAAAAGCGTAACAGACGCCGCCTTAATCTGCTTCTATCTCACCCTCTTCAATGGCCACAACACGGCGTGCTTCAACGTAGGTTTTAATAGCCCAAAGTGTCTCTTGATCT
>CEVA01007979.1_pt1 | contig 15003 bp, 4 predicted proteins | sample 361521 | NCBI WGS metagenome assembly CEVA01 (sample SAMEA2622823, study PRJEB7988) | marine metagenome | isolation source: saline water (ENVO:00002010), including
GTAGGCAAGGTGCCTCCACTCGGTGGTGTTGCCCAGTGCGCTGCCCAGATTGCCGTTGTTCGCGGGTTTCAGGGGGGCGCTCTCGCTGGAGAGGCGGGTGTTGCGCAGTCCAAACTGGAAGTAACTGTTGTTGCCGGCGCTGTTCCACTGGGTGATAAGCCCGGCTTCATCCTCAATATCCGTGGGCTGTACCCAGCCGGTGATGGACCAACTGGTGTTGGCTTCAAAGTTGAAGGTGTTGGGCAACGCCGCAGTAAGGTGGGTGGAGCCGTCCAGCGAGAGGGCATTGGAGGCGTTGCCGTGCCGGTCCGGAATATAGGAGGCGGTTCCACCCACGGCGGTTCCATGATGGGCGTTGCCGGTCAAGTCGGACAGGTTGCCTTCAAAGGGCCAGTAGGCCAAAAGACCGGTGGTGCCCACGCCGGTTTCGCTGCCACCACTGTTGAGGTTGAGGATGGGCAAGTCGGTGAAGGTCCGGGAGATGCTGCTCCCGGTCAGCAGGGTGCCTTCATGGGTTCCAAACGTGCTCTCCTGCACGCGGTTGGAGGGAGGGTTGGGCCCGCGACCCACGGTGCGGGACAGGATGCCGTTGGGGGTGGCATTGATGTATTTGTTGGCAATGCCGTAGTCGCCGGCGAGATCCTCGGTAAGAAGCACGACTAGGTCGGCACGGGGTTCCCGGGCATTTTGCGTGGGAACATAGGGGACCTCAGTGTAACGGTGGAGGTTCGGGTAGCGGGCAATTTCCGTGGGGTGCGGAACGGGGCTGCCATTGAAATCCTGCTGGGCATAATCGGTCCCGTTGAGATCCATGCGCAGACCCAGGGTGCCTGAATAGAAGGGGTTGTAGGCGGTGCCGTAATGGGTCTGGTTGCCAGTACCGGGCGCGCCGGTGGCGGGGTTGGTGTCATCGTAATCGTAGTCGTAGCGATTGACAAATAGGTGGGTTCTGCTCCCGTCCTCCAGCGAGTGCCGCGCCTGGGGATGGTCCACGGGACCGCTGGCCAAGCCGCGGTTATCAAAACCGTAAAAAAGTTTTTCCATGCCCATGGTCGTGGGCAAAATGGTCCAAGTAAAGTTCTCGCGAACGTTGATGAATGGCTCGGATGTATGAACCTGCCGGGTACCCACGCCTACCTCCTGCAAAACAAGATTGCGCTGGGTATCGGCCGGGCCCGGGAAACTCTTGTTGACGGTCACGGGGAAAACACCGCCCAAGGCCTCGTCCAATGTGGAATGCATGGAAAAGTTCTCATTGGCTCCTCCACCACCAAACCAACCTCCACCGGTTCGCGCGCCACGACGAAAATATAGGACAGTGTTGGTGGTGATGGCACCACTACCCGCGGCGCTGGAGTTCACGTTGTGGGTGATGTAGGCGGTGCCGTTTACATCCGCGACCAGACCGCTAGGCGTGGACAAGCCGCTGCTGAGAAAACGCATGGGCGTACCCGTGGGCGGTTCGGTGTGGCTTCCCCAGCCCTGATTTGTCCTGTCAACGGTCATATACCGCTTTTTCTCAAACTCCTCCCCCAAAGTAGCATTAATATCCATGTCGAAATACTTGACATAATGACCATCGAAAAAGCTGCCGGCACCCCAATATTGATCTCCTCGCAGCAGGCTGTTGTTTCGGTTTGTCAACCAACCCAAATAGCCACTGACGGAAGTGGACTTCGCGTTGACCATGTAGGGCTGGTAAGTGGCGGCCAGAGCCTGTTTTTGGTTGTATGTCCCCACGCCAACGATGGGATTCCAGACAGTCCAGTTGTCCCGGTCCGCGATGCCCGTCATATAATCGGGCCGGACGGGTGCCTGAGTCTGGGTCCACATGGGGCCACTGGAGGGATAGCCCGAGGCCACCACCTCAGCCGCGTTGGTAGGCCAGGTATCGCCCATGGCGGTCATGCCCCGCGCCCGGGCACGGAAGATGAAATTGTTGTCCAGATTGGCCGGGTTGGAAATATTCACGGTGGGATCCAGGCAGGCCTGCCGAACCTCAATCGGAATCAAGCTATCCAGGAAAACCTGATTGATCGATGTTATCATGTTGTCGATGCCCACCTGAATGGCGGCATGCCCGGGATACGTGGGCGCCGCACCGCCGCCCTGCGCGGTCAACAGCGCATCGGTGTACAGGAACAGGACATCAATGTATTCCAAGAATCCCCTCTTTTGATATCTTGCGGCTTGGGGAGTTGTAGGTCCCAGTTTCATGCCGGTTGTCCCGTTATTGGGCAGGAGCGAATACTTGGCGGTGGACTTGCCTGCGGCGGCGGCAAGGATGGGCTGTGGCGCGCCCAGAGTCTCGAGCATCGAACGGGCACGTTCCATCCGCACCGAGGAACCCTTGGGAATTTGCAACGGATGGCCACAGGGGGCATACGGCACCTTGGAGCCCGCCGCCGCCAGCCGCCTAGTGAATGCGCCCAGATCGCCTCTTGAGGATGTCTTAACGCCCGTGGGCTTGGGGCGATTTTCCGCCGCCGGGCCCTGTTGCCGTTGCTTCGTTTCAAACGAACAGGTGCCGCAACTACCCGGTTTCAGGTTATCCACCTCGTAGACAACGTATTGATTGCCCCCTTTTCCCACGTTGGAAAAAATCAACTGCCGCCCGTCGGCCATCATGATGTTGCCCATCATGAAATCCCCGTACCGGTTGATGACCACGGTGGAGTCCACGGGGTCGTTTTCCAGATGCCCTACCACCGCCTGCCCGCCATGGGCATAAGTGCGATGGGCGCCGACGATGCCGGTCACATCGATGTCCGGGAAAAGGTTTAGGCGAAAACGGGCCCCAATCTCGCTTAGCGACTCCAGTCCCTCGGGATCGAGATACACGTAGCGCCACCTCTTGGCCACGTCCTGCCCCCCGAATGTCGACGGGTGCATTGCCTCCGGCAAATCGCCGAAAACCACCGGCACGGACTGGGCCGTGCGCCAACGCAATGTACCGAGGATGCCACCGCCCGCAATTACGAGCAGCAGCAGCCACAACCAAATGTGCCTGTATTTCTTGTCTGCCATTCCAGATGGCCCAGCGCTTTAACGCGCCATCTTCAAACGCACATTCACTCGCACGGGCCCTTGAGACCCGTTCACTCCATCCACGGCCACGTCAACCCGCTGGCCCTGCACCAGCCGGATGCGCTTCACGCGCACGGCACTGGCAGGCCCGGGCCGCCGTGGATCATTGTCATTGGCTCGCGGCGCGGCAGCGCCCGGCAGCCAAACCGCCAAGGTAGTGTCGATGGCACTCCCGTGCGTGGTGACTTCCAGATCATACACTCCCGTGGCCGGCGCGACAACATGCCACCACACCGAGCGCCCATGGAAAACCGGCCGCCCATCGGCTGTCCTAGCCGCGGCATCTCCCGCGCCGGTGGCGCCCCGATTATGGCCATTGATACTGGCCAAAAGACTGCCATCGGCCATTGGCCGGAAGGGAATAGGCTGGCTGTTGCCCCGCCCATCATTACGAGCCGCGCCACCGGGAATGGGCACGGTTGTGGGCGCGGTGGGGCGCGCGGCTAGGCCGCCGCCATTGGGACGCGGCAGCGGACGAGGATTGGGTTTCACCACCCCAGGCCGCACCGTGGCAGGCGGATTGGGTACCACTGCGGGTTGCTTGGGGGGTGCCGCCGGGGTTTGCGGCGGTGTGGCCGGGGCCGTGGTCGAGGGCGTAAAACTAGCACTCAACCCCACCGTGGATTTGCCGCGGGGCCGCATTCCCGGCCGAACAGGCCGTGGATAAATTGACGTCTGCCCTCCCTTGACGGGCTGGCCGGGCCGCACGGCCGTGGGAACACCCCGCGCACTGCCATCGGGCACGCCTCCCAAAGGCATGTTGACCTGGGCCATGGTCTGGGTGGCGTCGGCCTTGGGGTCCTTTTTTATAGGGCCGCTGTCAGGCACACCCTTGGGCGCCCAAACCGGCACCGAAAATGTGCCTTCTTGTCTTCCAGAACCATTGTCATCCCGGAAAAATGTCGCCATCCTGCCCATCATTGTGATGGTTCGGGTGTGGTCATAGACAATTTCCTTGATGTATTGGCCATGCGGCGGCGGCAGTTTCCGGTAATGCCCTGTCCCAGTAATGACCCCCTTATAAAGGACGTTGGGGCTGGAAAAACGCGGAATACGAGTGTACATGGTTCGAGTCCCGGTACCCGCTGCCGCGGGGATCGTGGGGTAGGCCATGATGGTGCAAAACTGCCCCCACATGGGGCCGGCGGGAGTTCCCGAATTGGCCGGTGAACCGGAATAATTGTAAACCAAAAAGTGGTTGCCCATGGCCTGAAAATCGTCCCGAATAAAAGTGCCCAAGCCTTCCATCACCTGAATGGTGTCCGTCGCGGCAGGACCGTTCTTGATGGTCACGGTGGCGTTGTTCCCGAAGAAATTGAAAGTTACCGCAGGATCATCATTCCGAAGACCGCCATCACCCAACCCGTGGTGAGCACCAAGAACGTGTCCGATTTCATGGGCAAAAGTATAATTCGGCAGGCCAGCCGTAAGTTGGCAAATCATCCCAAAAAACCTGTCCCGGTTCATGATGATATTCTTGTCCTGCAAATCCGAACCCAGCACGGAGGGGGGATTAACAGTGCCTTTATGGAGTATTGTGGAATCGTTAACCGTGATTTCCACCGACTCCACCACCGCCGATCCGGACAAAGCCGAGAGAATCCAGGCTCCCTGCTTGTCCTGCCACGCATTGGCGTGGCTTCCAGCCTCGAACGAATAGGATATCGAGGAACCGGAGGCGTTAAATTCCTGGTTGAAAAATGGTGTCTCGGCGAAATTGTTGTTATAGAGCCTTAGACGAACGGATTCCCCGCCCCCCACGTCATCCCTCGTAAAATTGATCTTTATGGCCGCCGTTCCCACGGCATTGATGTTCTCCGTGGAATACAGAGCAGACGCCTCCCAAGCCTGAATACTTCGGTTCTGGTAAATCCTAAATCCATCCAGTTTGCCATCATACTCGGAGCCTGCCGCGCCGCCCTTTCCAATCCACAAGTCTTCACCCGTCCCGTTGATATCCACCGCCACCGTGCCACTCGCGGCATCCTCCACGCCATTTATGTAGAAATGGATTCCGTTGCTGGAGTTTCGGTCAACTATAACCTGCTGCCAAGTATTGGTGTCTGTATCCAAATTGCCCGTGCTGGTTACCGAGTAATTTGACGTGGCGTTTCCCGCACCAAAGACAATGTTGCCGGAATTGTTCATGCCGATCCACCAAGACCCCGTGTTATTGCCCTCGCGATTACCAATAATGTCCACCAGACCCGCCCCAGGCCGGGTGTCCGGGTTGGCCCAAAATGAAACCACGAATCTCCCATTGCCCATGTTCGCAATGCCCTGACCCAAGTTGATATAGTTCGACACGCCGTCAAAGGAATAGGAGCCATTCACATCCACTGCCCCCCCGCGGCCATCTGCCAGTTGCGCCCCCACAACGGTCTGGGCCGTAGCAGTGATTAAATCGGTGACAAAACCATTGGTATCCGTGGCAGCCTCAACCGGATAATGCGCCACCAGACCCGTCAGCGTGTCAAACACCGGAATGGTCTGCGCCGCCTTTTCGGAAAGGAAAAGATCCTTTATATTATCTGCGGTGAGGGACTGGTCATAAAGGCGCACATCATCGATGCGCCCGGTCAGTGCGTCATTAGGCCCTCCAGCAGGGGCACTTGGGCTGTCTCCAAATGTGAGGAACATGTTCGTCGGCAGGGCGTTGTTGCCGTCAGCACCAATATTCCCGGCCCCGCCAACCTGCAGTCCATCCCTGTAAAATCTAATGTCGTTGCCTGTTCGAGTGACCGCCACATGATACCACTGACCCGAGGTCCACGTGAGAGCCGCTGTGTGATGATCGGCCGTGTTTGGACTGCCACCTTGGATCCCTGTGTAAAAACACAGGCTTCCATTCCCATCATGAACCCGCAGTTCAAACTGGTTGTCGGCATTATTGGCCACAAGCACCTGACCGCGGCCATTGCCGGCGCCAAAACTCGCCGTGTTCTTGTTCACCCAAAGAGACAAGGTAAAATCCCCAGCCCCAACCGGAAAACCATTGGATGTCTGGGTGGTGATATAGTTGCCCACCCCCAACTCATAGGCGTTGGCCGACGCACCGAACCGGTCAATCTGCGACGTCGGAGCCCCGCTGGCAGCTCCAGTGTTGCCTTGGGTACTGCTATCTGCAAAAGACCCAGCCGAGAAAAGGTAATGCGCCACCAAGCCTTGGGTAGCGTTAAAGACTGAGGCGGGCCGTTCCACCATGTATAGACTTTCAACCTGCAACGCGGGCAGGGCTTTATTGTACAAGCGCACCTCATCCACCATTCCATCCACCGCGTTCGCACCTGAGTGGTCCGCGCCAATCCGCATGGTTTGCCCCGAATCCCTCAAGCCCTGACCATAGGCAATGGTGGATGAATTCGTGGTGGTGACCCTGAAGCCGTCCACATAAATGACCATGCCGGCCGAACCAGTGCCATCATAAGTGGCGAGAATGTGATACCATTTACCAGTTTGGAAAGAAAAGCCACTGGCGACGCTGGTGTCACCGGAGTTGTCCGCTGCCCTCAGCGTAAAATGCACGTGTGTACTATTGGCTTCCAGTTTGAACTCCTGGTCGGCCGAACCAGCGCCGTATTTGCCCACCAGCGTTTGCAGGTTTGTGGGAATTGTATCCCATTTCACCCAGCAACCGATGCTGATATTGGACAATCCGCTGGTGCTCGCACTGTCCGGCACTTCCATATAATCCCCCGTGCCATCGAGAAAAAGAGACTTTGCCGAGGACACTTGGCGATCCGTTCCATTGTTGGCTGCGTCTCCATTCATTGTGCCGTCATTTTTGTTGGCTGTGGAGTCTATGGTATTGTAGGTGAACGGATAGTAAGCCGCCAGCCCGTCCGCATTTGCACCGCCTGCAATACCCGATGGGCGCAAATCCGCCCCACTGAATGTACCGTTGTATGGCCCCGCTCCACCATTGCCAATGACAAGGCCCTCGTTATAGCTGTACTTGCTTTGCCGGACTTCATTGGGCTGCGGGCTGGGTCCACGGCCTAGGGAACGTGCCGCGTTGGCAGGAACGTAGTTTGAATATTTGTCCGCCAAACCGACCATGCCGGTTACGCCGGCACCGCTGCTGCCCAAGGCATCAGCTGCCAGCACACAAACGATATCCGCCCGCGCATCCTTCAATGTCCCCCCAACTGTGTTGATGTTAAAAGATGCATTAAAATCCCCGGTCTGCCCGTGAAGAACCGGGTAACGAGCAGAGAGCGTGTTCACCAACACTGGGTCGCCCGTGAAAAGGGTGTTACTGTAGTCAGTTCCATTTAGATCCATCCGCAAACCCAGCAAGCCAGAATAAGTGCCATTGAAATCCGTGCCATAGGTGTTGTTGCCACCATCGCTGTCATAGCGGGCGACTGGTGTGTGTGCGTTGGGTGTCTGTCCGGCCTCAACATTGATATTCCAATCCGAGTCTGGATGGTCCACCGGCCCCGTCATCAGGCTGGGGTTGTCACCAATGGAATACTCCCCGATAAACTGAGGTGCGGGGTCCGGTTCCAAACGCCACAGGAAACCCTCCGGCAGGTTTATGTACGGCTCTTGATGCTCGCCAAACAAACCCGCGCCGAAAGGCCGAAAACGATCTGTTCCCCAGTATTGATCACCATAAAGCAGGGAGTTTCCTCGCCTATCATAAATCCAGTCCAAGTAACCCTCATAGGATTTCTCCCCAGTGGTCACGTTGCGATCGCTAATATCCTCGTACTTGGCTTTGTAAACGCCCACCTTGGCCTGTTTCTGCGCTCCAGTAGGAGTCCACACTGTCCAGTTGTTTGGATCCGGATCAGTAAAATCCGCTTCAATCGGCGCTTGAACTTGTTCCCATGCCGGACCGGTGTAACCCGACAACACCAATTCTGCCGGACTGAATCCCCAAGAACGATAACGGCCGGCAACCAAATCTGCCTGACGCACCTCGATGGGTATCGAACAGGTTGTGAAGATGGCATTTAGTGAGTCAACCAACCGGGTCACCTTGGCCTGAATCTGAGCCACACTGTTCGCTTCCTGAACCAATAAATCATTCTCATAAATAAACAAAATGTCGAGATATTCAAGAAGTCCCGAACGCTGGAAATTTATCGAATGAGGTGAAGCCGGTCCGAACAATAATTTTCTCGACCCGCCTGCCTCCAGCTCATATTTGCCCGAGGCCGTCGCGGCTCCGGCCAGCATTCCCGGCGACATCCCCATCGCGGCCAGCAACGGCCGCACCGGCCCGGGCACATTGGCCGCCATTGACTCGCAATCGCCACATTCGGACTGCATGTCCTTTAATACTTCCGGGTCCGCCATGGCCAGCCGGCGAGACCAAGCCCCTTCACCCAAGGCACTAGTTTTAACACCACCCGCCGGCTTGACCGGAGGTCCGCCACTTTTCGCCTCCTTTTGAATCGGCGCCATTCTTGGATTCACTCCCGCCATCTCAGCGCAGTTGCCGCAAAAACCGACTTTGGCCGGGTCCACCTCAATGATCGCATACTTCCCGTCCTCCACGTGACTGATGAGCACCTGTCGACCATCGGGCAACACGGCCACACCCATCATGATGTCCTGATGAAAAGACATCACCATCAGTGAATCCATGCTGTCCTCGATCAATCCAAACGCCGACTGGTCCTTGTTCCAGTGCGTCTTGTTGGCCATCACTGAGGCTTCCACCTGAAGATCGGGGAACAGGTTCAAAACCACGCGGTTGGTCTGTCCCGGTTGAAGCGACATCTGCCGCAGCCCCTCTGCATCCAGCCACACCCAACGCACCCGCTTGGCCAAACGCATTTCCGGGCACGTCTCCGGTGCCTCCTCTGCCGGCATCTCCACAAACAACACCGGCAGCCGCGCCGCATCGCGTTGGCGCAACAGCCCCAGCATGGCGCCCACCAGCAGTACCGCCAGCAGCAGCCAAGCCCACAGTCGTTTGCGTTTCATCAATAAAACAAGCGCACAGTTCCCCTCCTTATCTGGACGGAACTGGCGTCGGTCAGGTTAAACTTATTTTCAGTTCAGCAAATCGTGTACCAACTGTTCGACTGAAAAATAGGGAATTTTCCTCCCACGAAGCAATGGAGAAGCCCTTCCAGTGAATAACCTGTTTTTTGGGAATAAATGCGGGATTTGGAGAAAAAAATGGCGGGAGCGACGGGACTCGAACCCGCGACCTCTGGCGTGACAGGCCAGCGCTCTAACCAATTGAGCTACGCCCCCGACCGGAGAGGCGGAAAATTAGGACAACCTGCCACAACCGTCAACGGGTAAAAAAAGTGATCCGGGCAACAGACGCCAAGGAGGTGGGGGTGGAGAACCCCTCTGAAGAAACGTTCTGTCGCCCGAATCAAAAGGTGTCGGGGTGCAATGTGACGAAATTGACCGTCCCTGTCAACCGTCTAATTGTCCACACCAACACCCTCGCCCAAAAAAACCCCGTGACAAGACGCCTCCCATCCGTATCATGCCCCGCGCCAAGGCCGACCCCTTCGTCTAGTGGTTAGGACACCGGCCTTTCACGCCGGCAACACGGGTTCGAGTCCCGTAGGGGTCGCCATTTCATTTTGCCAGCGAAAACGCCTTCGCTCACCAAAAACAGGCTGTTAATAACTTGTGAACAACCCTGGCCTCATCGCCATCGTTGGCCGGCCCAATGTCGGCAAGTCGGCGCTGTTCAACCGCATCGCCCGCCGCCGCATTGCCATCGTCCACGACATGCCCGGTGTCACCCGTGACCGCGTCAGCGCCGAGGTCGAGTGGCAAGGCCGCCCCTTTACCCTCGTCGACACCGGCGGCATCGGCCTTGTGCCCGGTGAGAAATCCGACGACGTCATCGCCACCTCCACCGTTGACCAAGTCAACATCGCCATCGATGCCGCCGATGTCATCCTCCTAGTCGTCGATGTCCACGAAGGCATCGTTCCTCTCGACCAAGAAGTCGCCCAGCATCTCCATCGCTCCGGCAAGCCCGTCCAACTCATCGCCAACAAGGCCGACAATGCCCCTGACGCCGAATCCGTCACCGACTTCGCTTCTTTGGGCTTTGAGGAAATGTTTCCCGTCTCCGCTCTTCACGACCGCGGCATCATCCCCGTCATGGAAGCTGCCCTTAAACACCTCCCCAAAACCACGAACCGGGATCTGAGAACCGAGAACCCGTTAAAACTCGCCATCGTCGGCCGTCCCAACGTGGGCAAATCCTCCCTCATCAACGCCCTTACCCAAAGCGACCGCGTCATTGTCAGTGACATTCCGGGCACCACCCGTGATGCCGTCGATGTCCCCTTCACCATCGAGACCGACGGGCGCCAGCAACCCGGCCTGCTAATCGACACCGCCGGTCTTCGCAAGAAGCGCCGTGTCAAGGACAGCCTCGAGTACTTCAGCGTCACCCGCACCCGCGACGCCATTGACCGCTGCGACATCGCCGTCCTCGTCCTCGACGCCACCACCGGCATCCTTGAGCAGGACAAGAAAATTGCCGACCTCATCACCCGCCGCAACCGCGCCTGCATCCTCGTCGTCAACAAGTGGGATCTCGCCGAACCCAAGGTCAAGCAAACCCGCCGCGAACACCGCGCCAACACCCGAAAAGGCAAAAAGGGCAACCGCCCGCTTCTAACGCTGGCCGAGTTCGGGCAATGGGTGCAGGGAGAACTCTTCTTCCTCGACTATGCCCCCGCCATCTTCACCAGTGCCACCGAGGGATTTCACCTCGACCGCTTCCTTGAAGCAATACGCTACGTCGATGACCAACTTCAGCAACGCATCCCCACCCCCTTGTTGAATCGCACCCTCGCCGACGCCATCGATCACCGCCAGCCCCCCAGCAAAAGCGGCAAGCGCCTGAAATTCTACTACGCCACTCAAGTCGCCCAATCCCCCCCCACCATCCTCCTGTTCGTCAATACCCCCGAACTTTTTTCCGCCCAATACCAGAAATACCTCGGCGACCAACTCCGCAAAGCCTTTGGCTACGAAGGCTGTCCCCTCGTCCTGAAAGCCCGCCCCCGCCGCCGGGAAAATGAGTAGCATGTAGCGCAGGCTGCCAAGCCTGCATGTCAGCAACCCAACATTGACGCTGGCAATCCTCGCACTACCGTCCCCGCATGCAAACCACCCGCGGCCGTTTTGTGAACGAGGATCCCTGGCGCGTCTTCCGCATCATGGCCGAGTTCGTTGAGTCCTTCGAAACCCTCTCCACCGTCGGCCCCGCCGTCACCGTTTTCGGCTCCGCCCGCACCAAGCCTTCCAACAAGGAATACAAGGCCACCGTGAAAATCGCCAAGGCCCTCGCGGAAAACAATTTCGCCGTCATCACCGGCGGCGGCCCCGGCATCATGGAAGCCGCCAACAAGGGCGCGGCCGAGGGCGGCGGCCTCTCCGTCGGCCTCAACATCAAGCTTCCCCACGAGCAGGAAGGCAACCCCTACGCCAACCTCCCCATCGACTTCCACTACTTCTTCAGCCGCAAAGTCTGCCTCGCCAAGTACAGCACCGCCTTCGTCTACCTCCCCGGCGGCTTCGGCACCATGGACGAGTTCTTCGAGATTTTAACTCTCGTGCAAACCCGCAAGATCCCCCGCTTCCCCCTCGTCCTCTACGGCAAGGACTACTGGCGCGGCCTCTTCCGCTGGATCAACAGCACACTGAAAAAGGGCAAGTACATCAGCCCCAAGGACCCCGACCTCGTCACCCTCACCGACGACCCCGCCGAGGTCGTCGCCGTCATTGCCGACTGGCACCAGCGCCGCAACCCCCAGCACACCCCGCCCCTTGCCTATTTATAATGCGCCCGCTGATCGAGCACGCCCGCACGCGCCACACGCCGGAGACCCTGGCGGAGCAACTGCGCGGCGCGCCCGGATTGATGCTCCTGCGCAGCGATGGCGAACTCAAGGAACAGACGCGCTACTCGTTTGTAGTCACGCGACCGTTTTTAACAATGCGGACCTTGGGGAGCCGTTGTGAGATTCGCGCCACGGACTCGCAAGCTCGCCCCTCCATATCCATCCAGTACGGCAACCCATGGCATGTTCTGGACCATCTGCTGTCGCGATACGAGTTAATCGACGAGATTGACCTCCCCTTCCCGCTCGGCGGCTGCTTTGGTTACTGGGGCTACGACCTGAAAAACTTCGTCGAGCCACGCCTGCGATCGCACGCGGTGAATGACCTCGAGCTGCCCGATTGCGCCGTGGGCTTTTACGACAGCCTCGCCATCTTCGACCTTCACCTCGGCAAAACCTGGCTCGTCGCCACCGGCCTTGCTGCTGATGGTTCCCGCGACGAAACCCGCGCCCGCCAACAAGCCGACTGGTGGCACAAACAACTTACCCTCCCTCATTCCCCCCCTCCCCCCCTCTCAACTGGAGGGACGAGCCTGCGAGTCCGCCCCACCTCCAACTTCACACGCCAAGAATTCCTAAACACAACCCGCCGCGCCCTCGACTACATCCGCGCCGGCGACATTTATCAGGTCAACCTCTCCCAACGCTTCACCGCGCCGTGGCCCGGCAGTGGCTGGGATTTCCACCGCGCCCTGCATGCCGCCAGTCCGGCGCCGTTTGGGGCGTTTTTGAATGCGGGCGACTTTCAATTGGCCTCCTCCAGCCCCGAGCGGTTCCTACGCCTTAGCGGACAACACATCCAAACGCGCCCCATCAAGGGCACCCGCCCGCGCAACGCCGATCCGCAACGCGATGCGCAGCTCGCCTACGAATTGCAAAGCAGCGAGAAGGAACGCGCGGAGTTGGTGATGATCACCGATCTGTTACGCAATGACCTCGGGCGGGTGTGCGAATTCGGCAGTGTGCAGGTGCCGGAGTTGATGCGGCTGGAACGGTTCGCGCAGGTGCAGCATCTGGTGTCCACTGTCGAAGGGCGGCTGCGCGCGGGGCATTCGCATCTTGCCGCGTTACGCGATTGTTTTCCGGGCGGCAGCATCACCGGCGCGCCAAAGTTTCGCGCGATGGAAATCATCGACGAACTCGAACCCGTCACCCGCGGGCCGTACACGGGCAGCCTCGGCTACCTCGGCTTCAATCGCGAAAGCCAGTTCAATATCGCCATCCGCACCGCCATCATTCGCGACGGCCAAGTACACTACCAAGCCGGCGCCGGCATCGTGGCCGATTCGAATCCGGAAATGGAGTACGAAGAAACGCTCGCGAAGGCGGGTGGGTTTGCGAAAGCGCTTTCTTTCACCACAGAGACACATAGAGCACAGAGGAAAACCAGTTTAAAATCTCTGTGACCTCTGTGTCTCTGTTGAAAAATCAGTGAAACTCCTGAACGGTCTTCACTCCGTAGCCGGCTTTCTTGAGGGCGCGGATGCCGTTGACGGCGGCCTTGGCGCTGCTGATGGTGGTCATGATGGGCGTGCCGGTGTAGACGGCGCTGGTGCGGATTTGCACCTCGTCACTGCGCGGCACTTCGCCGGTGGGGGTGTTGATGACCAGTTGCAGCTCGTTGTTCTTCAGTAGATCGAGTGAATTCGGCCGGCCTTCGGCGAGCTTGTTGATGCGCTCAACGGCGAGGCCGGCTTCCTCAATGACCTTCGCTGTGCCGCCGGTGGCGACGAGCTCGAAGCCGAGTTCCACAAAATCTTTTGCGAGCGCGGGCACTTCGTCCTTGTGCATGTCGCTCACGCTGACGAACACCTTGCCCTCCAGCGGCAACGGCGAGCTGGCGGCCATTTGGCTCTTGGCATAGGCCACGCCGAGGTCGGCATCGAGGCCCATCACCTCGCCGGTGGACCGCATCTCGGGGCTCAAAATAATATCCTGCCCGATGAATTTGTTGAACGGGAACACCGACTCTTTCACCGCCCAATAGGTCGGCCAGATTTCCTCGGTGAAACCCAGCTCGCTGAGCTTAGCGCCCGCCATCACCTGTGCGGCCATCTTGGCGAGTGGTTTGCCGATGGCTTTGCTGACAAACGGAATGGTGCGCGAGGCGCGCGGGTTGACCTCCAGCACGTACACCACCTCATCCTTCACGGCGTACTGCACGTTCATCAGACCGGTGACCTCCAGCTCCTTGGCCATCGCGTGGGTGTACTCGCGCATCGTGTCGATGGCGGCTTGGCTGAGGGTGTGCGGCGGCAGCACCATGGCGGCGTCGCCGGAATGCACGCCGGCAAACTCCACGTGCTCGAGCATGCCGCCGACGACGATGGTGCCGTCTTTGGCATCGGCGATGCAGTCCACATCCACCTCGGTGGCGTCTTCGAGAAATTTATCGACCAATACCGGCCGCTCGGGCGAAGCCTCCACGGCGTGCTGCATGTAATGGCGCAGCTCGGTGTCGGAATAAACAATCTGCATCGCGCGCCCGCCCAAAACAAATGACGGCCTCACCAGCACGGGGTAGCCGAGCTTCTGCGCCTCGGCAACCGCTTCGTCCTCATTGGTGGCCAGGCCGTTGGGCGGTTGCGGGATGTCCAGCTTGTGCAGCATGGCGGCGAACAACTCGCGATCCTCCGCGCGCTCAATGCTCTGCGGGCTGGTGCCGAGGATGTTTACGCCATTGGCCTGCAGACCGAGCGCAAGGTTCAGTGGCGTTTGCCCGCCGAATTGCGCGATGGCGCCCCAGCAATTTTCGCGCTCATAAATGTGCAGCACATCCTCGAGCGTGAGCGGCTCGAAAAACAGCTTGTCGCTCGTGTCGTAATCGGTGGAGACCGTCTCCGGATTCGAATTCACCATCAGCGTCTCGAAGCCATCCTCCTTCAGCGCAAACGCCGCGTGCACGCAGCAGTAATCAAACTCAATGCCCTGCCCGATGCGGTTCGGGCCGCCGCCAAGGATCATCACCTTCTTGCGGTCAGACGCATCAATCTCATCATCGCCGCGGTCGTAGGTGGAATAATAATACGGCGTGTACGCCTCGAACTCCGCCGCGCAGGTGTCCACCAGC
>CEVA01078067.1_pt1 | contig 14977 bp, 16 predicted proteins | sample 361521 | NCBI WGS metagenome assembly CEVA01 (sample SAMEA2622823, study PRJEB7988) | marine metagenome | isolation source: saline water (ENVO:00002010), including
AGCACCTGCCAGTAGGCATTGTTCTCGATGTGTTTCCAGCGCTCGTGGACGACGGGGTCCTGATCGAAGAAAAGGTACAGTTTGCCCTCCTTGACCTTCATATGGAGGTACTCGTTGCCCCGATGCACCACGGGCTTCTTGTAGACCTTGGCCAAGGCCCAGAGGGAAGCGTACTCCGCCACGGGGAGCTTCTCCGCGGGATGGATGTAGGAATTGCCAGTGGGATAGGTGGCGATCATGTCGGACAAGGGATCATCCTTCAGTGCCCGGCGTTGAACGTCGCGGATGATGGCATAGCCCTCGGCGACGGTAGCCACCTCGGGATCGATCCCGAACGTCCCCCACCCCGGCTGACTTATGCATCCGAAAGGCAAGGTGTCGTCGCGAAAAGCCTTGCGAAAGGAGACCGGGACTTTGGGGAAAGTGCGCTCGTAGCGGGTCCAGCGCATGAAGTTGTTGTTCTCGCCCTGGTAATAGAGGACGCCACGGAGACCGAGGTCACGAATGGGCATCACGGTGGCGTTGAAGAGTCCGGCCGGCGGGCTCCAGGCACTACGGGAGTCGCTCGGCTTCTTGGGCATGCGAAGACGGGGGGGCTTCTTTCCTTCGGCCTCCGCCTTGGCCACCTTTTCCTTATGCTCGACCTTGGCGTTCTCGCAATCCGCCTCCCATTGCTTCATCAGCGCGGCGACTTGCTTTTCATCGTCCCAGACCGCGGTTTCGGCGTCGTAGTCGGCCAGCACGGTCTTGATGATCTTGTCGTCGATGGACTCCAGTTCGCTCCGTAGGCACCAAGTCTGACCAAGCGTGCCGCCACGGGCCACGTTGATGATGCCAACGGGAACCTTGAGGTAGCGATGCAGAAAAGTGCCAAAGAGGTAAGGTACGGCGGAGAAGCGTTGGCTGTTTTCAGGGGTGCACTCCTTCCAGCCTATCTTGTTGCGGATCTCGTCCAAAGGCTTGTACCAGGAGTCCTCCCACGCCACGTAGCGCAGACCGGGAAAATCGGCCGAGGCCCCCTCCCTTGCCTTGCGGTTGAAATTGCTCCATCCCATGTTGCTTTGCCCGGCGCAAACCCAGACTTCGCCGATCAAGGCGTTGCGGACCACAACGGTCTCGCCGCCTCCGCGGGCAACCAGCCAAGTCGGCTGAAAACTGGCCTTGGCGGCAGGAAACGAGGCCGACCACCGCCCTTGCTTGTCGGCCTTGGCGGAGAGCGTCTTCTCCTCCAACCTAGGCGGGTTCTTCTCCACGTAACGCACGCTGACCGAATAATCGTCCCCGTCATCCGCTTTTACGTCCAGCCCGGCCTCGGCCTCGGCCTTTTCTCCGGTAGTCGCGGCTTGGGTAAGCGTGACCTTGACCTCGGCTCCCGGCTTGGCCCATCCCCACAGGGTTATGGGCTTGCCCTGCTGCAGGACGACGTGGTCACTCAGTATGCTGGCGAAACGGAGGTTGTCCGGTTCATCCGCAAAGGAGCGCGAGACCAAGAGAGCAAAGGCGAAGAAAAAGAATCGAGTACGCATAACGCCGTTCAGCGTCCTCCATCCCATCTAAATAGCCAACAAAAAAGGGCAGCTTGGCCCCTTGTTGTCAGCAGACGACTTTCACGGGCTCCACGGGTAACGCAGGTGGACCTCCGCCGAAACGATCTTGTCGCGGTGGGGAATTTCCTTTCCGCCGATGACTTCGAGGAGATCGAACATGCTTTCCCGAAGTTGCGGGTTGCCGGCAAGCTCCTCTTCCTCGAACAAGAACAAGGCGAGATCCGGCCTCTTCGCCTCCTTTAGTTGGTATTGCTTCGCCTTGCTGTCATCCTTGGAGGCGCTTCCCTTGATCAGGTTCGCCTCGGACAGCACGTCCAAGTGGTGGTAGAGGTTATAGCGGCTTTCACCGAGCTTGTCCTCCAGGTCCACGCTGGAAAGCGGTCCTTCCTTAAGAGTCTTCAGTATTTCGCGACGCACGGGATGGGATGCAGCCTTTACGGCGTGGGCCAAATAAGTTCTGGCTCCACGGTTGGTCAGCTGGTCCCTCGGTTTTTTCATGAATCGCTGCCATTGGACTTCTGTGAATTTCTCTCCTTCTGTAAAGACTTCTTCTGTTTATTAAGGATCGATTTCTTCATCATGACGGATCCCATGAGGGCGGAAGAAGAATAGGCGCTTTCCACTTCACCGAGACTGGAGGTCTCGTATCCCATCGCGGCGTACTTGGCTCTGCGGGCATCGTTCATGGCCAACTTGCTCGTGACGTAATCCGAGCTGGAGGATCGATGCCTTTCGGTGCGTGTCTCGGTGCGTTGCAGGTAGAAGTGGCTGATCATGTGATAGACCTTGCCTTCGCCATAATCGAAACTGGTAAAGATCGGACTTTCCCCATACCGATCCTTCACTTCCTTCGAGCGAACCAAGACTTCCACCTTCTCGTCCAGTACCTGGATTGGGTAACTGGATCCCTCCAGCCACCACTGCGGGTCATCGTCCTCGGTGATGAGAGAACGGAGAAAAGGATCTTCATCGGCATCGATCTCAACGCGCACCACCTCGTCCCCAGTGGCTTGCCCATTATAACGAATGGTGCCAGGGAACCCAGCCTCCACGACGTATTTGAGGGCCCAGTCCGTAGTGAACAAGAACCCGCCGGTTTCAACGAACCGAACTAGGTTGCGTAAACCGTCTCGAGTTACCTTGCCGGGACAATTCAGGAAGACGATCTGTTCGGGACTGGGAGCCAAGGCATCGAACACGCCCGGATCCACCACCTTGTGCGGCACGCCGATCTTGGTGAAAACGTTCTCGATGTGGTCGTAGCTGCCCGTCGCCACCAAGACGTCGTTCATGCCAAGCGACTCCATTTCCTTGGATGCCTCGCCGTCCACGTCCTCCAAGCGATCCTTCATCATCTCCTGGGCGATTTGGTAGGCCTTGTACATGCCGCCGCTTTTACTCTTTTCGTAATTCATCAATATAACCTTGGTTTTCTGGTTGCCGGGAATCGGGTTGTTTCAAATTACAGTAAGTAAGTACTTACCTATTGTCAAGGTGATAGTTGTACCTTACGGGTTAAAGCCCTCAATTATCGGGGTTTCCTGGACAAATGAGGAGTATGTGCATGATTGGCAAAACGTGTATCTCGGATCTGCCGTTGTCGATAATCACGGTCGCTCCGCGCAGAGTATGCTTAACAAGCCTGCGCAGCATGGGAACGTCTACGCCCCTCTTGCTTTCCGATCCTCTCAGCAAAGCGAGGTACCGGTTGAACAATTCACCGGGAATTCGGGCCTTCTCCGAATAAGCGAACTTCATGACGCTTCCTCCTGCAGGTCGTTTTCGTCTTTTGGTTTCAATGCCTCCATGGTTTTTCGCAGGTAAGAGGCTAAGTCGATCCAGCGAGCCTCTGCCTGTTCCTCGTTTTCACCTCCGACCACCAAGTAAGGAGCATAGTCGTATTCCTGATACGAAACCGCGCCCTCCTCGTCGCACTCGTATTCATACCAATCGCCTTGGAAGGTATCCTCGGAAGTAAGGATAAACAGCGTATTGCCGTTGGCTTTTTGACCGGGGGCCAGGGCTTCATGAAAAGAAGGGCATTCATAATCCCAAGGCCCTGTTTCCCATGAAAGGAAAGCTCCCGCGCAAGCTTGGAACGGGGTGCACTTCGCGGCAAAATGAAACCGGTAGAACAAGGGACAACTATGCAAGCCGCGTAGTAGCTCGTTCTGGTATTTGGCCATCGCCTCCTCGAGGTCGTTGGCCCTGTATTCATCAAAAAAGCCTCGGTATACGCACAAATCCGGTCGGTTGTTCATGTTCAGGCCGACCTCGGGCTGGATAGGAAAACGCCACCAGTCCTCGATCGGTGGATCCGTAAGCATGGTGGATTCCGAGAACCAACTCCACAAGGCTTGTGAAAAAAAAGGTTCTCCGAACTCGGAACCTTGTCTCTGAATAAACTTACGGTTGGCCATCGGTATTCTCCTCCCCTTGGTGGTGGACGCTGCATTGAGTCGTGACTTTGAATTTTGCCTTCATGCCTCCATGGGAAAGATATGCACGACTTAGAGCAAGGGCAGCCAACGTAATAAACGTCATAGAGTTCAGCTCACGGCGGCGCGGCGTGAGCGTGAAGAAGAAATCTCAAACACCCTTGGACGGGTCCCCGCCAAGAGAGACAAGGGGGCGAACGCCCGGGTCTTGCTGGTCAACTTCGTAGACCTTGTGCAACTGGTAGCCCGCTCGGTAAGGCTTGCCGTGCTCCTTGACCCATTCGGAAATGCAGACAAGCACTGCCTTGCCTTTCTCTCGGCGCGATTCGTCGTTGAGCAAAGACCATTCGGGGTGCAACCAGACTTGATCGGTTGAAAAGCGACCGCCCAAGGCCTCGACCCATTTCTCGATCGAGCTTTCGTCTTCCACTATGATCTTGAGCTCATGAGCCTCCGCCAAATTCTCGTCGAGAGGCAAGGCATCCCACTTGGGCGAGAGGGTCACCCAGTCGAATTCACCACGGAGATGATAGGCTCCACAGGTCTCGATATGAACGGGAAGCGATCGAGAGCGGAGGGCATGGGTGAGGTCGATGAGGTCGTGAATGGCGGGTTCGCCACCGGTGAGGACGACGATTTCGCAACCGGAGGCGAATGCGTCCTCGGCCAAAGTCTCGGGATCGAACTGCTCGACGTCGTCGGGCGTGTGGTCGGGATGCCAGGTGGCGGCGGAGTCGCACCAAGAACACTTCACCGGGCATCCGTGCAAACGTATGAAGTAGGCCGACTTGCCGAGGTGGCAGCCTTCTCCCTGCCAAGTATGGAAGCGTTCGTTTACGGGCAGTGGTTTCACGGGCGATAGAGAGCCGAATTGCGGGAGTCCTCGTGAAGCTCGACCGAGACGAGATGGGCTCGCCCGTTGGTCTTCTCCCGTACCATGGGATCAAAGGTATCAAAGAGGTGCTTGGCGATCCCCTCGCAAGATGCATTGTCGACCAAGGTAAGCTTGAGCAGATCGGAATCGGCCAAGGCCTGCAACTCGTCGAGACGGGGGTCGTCGGAAGCCACCACGGTGGCATGGTCGAGACGTTGGTCGATCCAGTCGGCTAAATAGTGGAGCTCGCCGAAATCGATGATGAAGCCGTGTTGATCTGTGGTTTCGGCACCGAAAGTGAGCGTGATAGTCCAGCTATGTCCATGTATGCGGGAGCACCGCCCTGGATGACGCGGTTGGCGATGCGACAAGGGAACGTCGCTGTAAGTCTTGGAGCAAGTGAGCATAAACAAGACGAAAAAATCAAATTTTCCAGTCGTTGGCCACCATTTCCTCGATGGCAGGCGCGTCGGAGGCATAGGTCGTGGGATCGCTCGCTTCAGCTAAGTGAAAGGCTTCGCGGCGCTCGACGCAGGTGCCACATCGCCCGCAATGGAGAGATTCGCCCTTGTAACAGGACCAAGTCGACTCGAAAGGCACCTTTAACTCCAACCCGAGCCGAACCAAGTCAGACTTCGCAAGGTCGACGAAAGGGCGATAAAGCGTAACCTCTCGCCAGTCGGCCAACTGGATGGCAGCATCCAAGGCATCGGCGAACTCGTTGCGGCAATCGGGATAGATGGCATGGTCGCCCGAGTGAGCCGCATAAGCCACGCGGTCGAAACCCAAGGAGATTGCCCATCCCGCTGAAACGGCCAGCAAGATCATGTTTCGGTTCGGCACCACGGTGGTCTTCATGTTCTCTTCCGAATAATGCCCTTCCGGCACCTCGAGATCAGGCGAAGTCAAGGCGCTCCCTTCCAGCAATTCGCCCAAGGAGCCCAAGTCGGCCACGCGATGCTCGATGGCCAGGCCCGCCGCCAAGGCGCGAGAGCAGTCGATTTCCTTGGCGTGGCGTTGCCCATAATCAACGGACAAGGCCTTCACCTCATCTCCCTGGGTCACGAGCTGGTACAGGAGGACGGTGGAGTCCAGTCCGCCCGAATGCACGACGATTGATTTCATGAACCTTCTTCAAACGAGAACCGTGAAAGGAAGCAAGCGTCGAGGTCTGAAAAAGTCGCAACCTGTATTTCGAACAATTTCTTATCGTTTAAGAAAATTGGTTCATTTTCTGCAAAAATATGTCCACCAATTGTCAGATGAAGATATTATATTGATGTGAATGAAAGTTAGATTACTAAAATTTAGGAACTTGTGCATAAGTAGCGTAAAAATAATAAACTTTAATTGTTGATAGGGAAATCCACCAAGAGGGAAAACAAAATGAAATTTTCACTCACCGAAACTATTTGGGGCGGTAGAAATGCGAATCGCAAAAAGAAAGACACCGGGACGTTCCCTCCCAAAATCACCGTACGCCGCCGTGAAGGCGAACCGTTCAACATCTTGTTCTTAAGCAAACGCGGTATTTCCCGCGCACCCATGGCTCGTGAAGCGATGCGTCACCTTGTCAGGCAAGTAAACCTTCAAGGAGCCTTTCGCATCAAATGCCGCGGCATTCGACCGGAATATGACAACTGCCCCATAGACCTTCGCATGAGAGAGGTTTCCTGCAACCGTGAATACTCCTTGCCTGCATTCTCCAAACTAGTGAAAGAAAAGGACTTGAAAGAGGCGAACCTCATTCTCGCAATGGGACTTGAGAGCGTGTCATTCGTAAAGGAAAACAAAGAAAAGATCACTGGCTCCACACGACCTTTCGAACACTTTCTGCCAGCAGGAAGTGAACCATTTTTGCCCGATCCTTTTTTGCAACGTACCGATGACTACGAGACACATTACTCCAAGTTGATCGCGTCGATTGAAGAGGGATGTCAAGATCTCTTGGACTCGATCCCTTTTTTAAGTTAGTTCCAGTCAAGAAAGCGGCGAGGCCGCGAACTTCTGGTTTCGCAAGCATCATTTCGCTTGCTAGCCTTTCGTAAACGTCGGAAGGAAAGGCATGGGCTCACTTTCGTTCACTCTCAAAAGAGTTCTCTACCAAATCTGGCATCCCTTTTCTTGGCAAAAATGATTAAAGCCAAGGGGTTTTACGACTTGAAGAAGTAAGCGTCATGAGCAGACCGAAGGACTTTGAAAAGGATGGCTTCGTCCTTGTTCCCAATTTTTGCTCAAGAGAGGAACTCGCAACCATCGAGTTCGAATTGGCTCGTTTCGTGGGAAACGTAATGCCAGGTCTTCCTCCAGCTGATGTGTTTCACGAAGACAGAGACGACCCGAGCACGTTGAAGCAAATTCAGCGGATGCACCAGCACGATGAATTCTTTGCCTCTTTCGTGAAAAACCAGCCACGGGCTTTGGCGGAAGAGCTCCTCGGGGAGTCAGTAAAGATCAAAAACCTACAGTTCTTCAACAAGCCGCCCGGCAAGAGCAAAGCGACTCCGGCTCATCAGGACGGCCAATACTTCATGCTGGAACCCTGTCGAGCCCTGACAATGTGGATGGCACTTGATCCAGTGGACGAGGAAAATGGTTGTGTGCGATACCTCAAGGGCTCGCACCATGACGGCTTGCGGCCGCATGCACGCACGCAGACACTTGGGTTTTCGCAAGGAATCGTCGGTTACGGAAAGGACGAGGCTCGTGAGGAAATCCCCTGCCCCGCCCAACCAGGCGACCTATTGGCTCATCATGCCTTGACCGTGCATCGAGCCGATGCCAACCTCAGCCAAACTCGATCCAGACGAGCCTTGGGCTTCATATTCTATGGCCAAAGCGCTCGTGAAGACAAAGTAGCCCATCAAGCCTACCAAAGAAAGTTAGCTGAGGAAATGTCGGCGGAAGGCAAAATATAACCAAGAAATGAAAACCAAACCACAGTATTTTCGAAGAATCACCGCATGGATTTGGGCCATTTCCTGCTTGGCAACGAAGGCGATCACCGGTGCGCCGATCGAAACTGATGTATTCGTTTCCGGGAAAGATGGGTACCACACCTATCGAATTCCTTCATCCATCGTCACAAAGAAGGGAACCTTGCTCGCTTTCTGCGAAGGGAGAAAAAACAGCCGGTCGGACACGGGAGACATCGACTTGGTAATGAAGCGGTCCTCGGACGGAGGAAAGTCCTGGAGTCCGATGTCGGTACTTTGGGACGATGGTCCGAACACCTGTGGCAATCCCTGTCCCGTGGTGGATCAGAAAACAGGTACCATCCACCTGCTGCTGACTTGGAATTCAGGAAAAATCCATGAAAGCAAGATCCAGCCGGGTTTCGGTGAAAATTCACGCCGCGTCTTCGTGTCCAGCTCCATGGATGATGGTCATACCTGGACCAAGCCAAAGGAAATCACTGCGGCGACCAAGAAAAAGGATTGGACTTGGTATGCCACGGGCCCAGGGGCAGGCATCCAACTCGAGAAAGGCAAACATGCCGGCAGACTCGTCATTCCCTGCGACCACAAGGTTCAGGTGAATGGAGACCGCAGCTTTCGGTCGCACGTCATCTATTCCGACGACCATGGCAAGACATGGCGTCTCGGAGGCATTGCGCCCAAGCCCATGGTCAACGAGTGCGAAGTGGTGGAGCTCTCCGACGGGCGCCTGCTTCTCAACATGAGGAACTACGACAAGAGCATTCGGGCTCGGCAGGTCTGTCTCAGCAAGGACGGCGGGCTTACCTGGATAGAACAGCGTCACGACAAACAGCTCATTGAACCCATTTGCCAAGCCAGCATACGCAGGCTCCGTTGGCCCACCAAGGATCGTCCCGGCGTCATCCTGTTCTCTAATCCCGGAAGCACCGACAGAAGAGACCAACTAACCATCAGGGCCAGTTATGATGATGGGGTCACATGGGAGCATTCGCGCGAACTCTACTCCGGTGGGAGCGCCTATTCCTGCTTGGTCATGCTAAAGAACCAAGGAATCGGCAATCTCTATGAAAAGGACGGTTACAAGAGCATCGTCTTTGCCCGGTTCGATTTGGATTGGGTGGAAAACAAAACGGCGAGAAGCAAGCCCGCCACTCGTGGCTACACGATCCCCACCATTGATTTATCCAAACAAAAGCACCGGCAAGTGATCGTGGACCGTGAAAAAGGGCAATACCTTGGGCATCCCACCACCGTTCTGCTGGAAGACGGCAAGACCATGCTGATCGTCTACCCGAAAGGGCATGGCAAGGGAGGCATCGTCTACAAGCGAAGCTCGGACGGGGGCAAGACATGGAGCGATCGTCTGCCAACGCCCCGGAGCTGGGTTACCAGCAGGGAGGTGCCGACAATACATCGAGTGGTCGACGCCAAAGGCAAGAAGCGTCTCATCATGTGGTCGGGACTCTATCCTGCACGTCTTGCCGTGAGCGAGAATGACGGAGCCAACTGGAGCGAACTGAAGAAAGCAGGTGACTGGGGCGGCATCGTGGTGATGGGTTGCCTCGAGGAACTCACAACCGGCAAGGGCCAATACATGGCGATGTTTCACGACGATGGCCGGTTCTTCACACAGAAACCAAAACGCCAAAATCCCGTGGTCTTCACCTTGTACAAGACGTTCTCTAGGGACGGAGGTCTTACTTGGTCCGATCCTGAAGCCATCCTTGCCCGTTCCGACGTTCACCTTTGCGAACCCGGCATCATTCGGTCACCCGACGGAAAACAACTCTGCGTCTTGCTCCGGGAAAACAGTCGTCGCCGCAACTCCTTCGCCATCTTTTCCAACGACGAGGGCAAGACTTGGACCAAGCCACGCGAATTACCTGCATCCCTAACGGGCGATAGACATACTGGCAAATACACCGCCGACGGTCGTCTCTTCATTTCCTTTCGCGACACCACCCACGACACGCCCACCAAAGGCGACTGGGTGGCTTGGGTTGGAACCTACGAGGACGTCGTGAAGGGAAACGAGGGCCAGTATCGCGTACGGTTGATGGACAACACCAACCGCTGGGACTGCGCCTACCCACCCGTCGAAGTATTGCCCGACGACACCATCGTGACTACCACCTACGGTCACTGGACCAAGGGAGAGAAACCCTATATCGTCAGCATACGCCTCAAGCTGAGCGAACTGGACACCATGGCTAAAAAGAAAGACCTCCTGAAGTAGGGATCCATGAAACTAACCGGACTCATCGCGGCGCCGCACACGCCTTTTCGGCACGACTATTCCCTCAACCTGGAAGCCGTGGCGGATCAAGCTGCTCACCTTGCCAAAACAGGTGTGAAAGGCATCTTCGTTGGAGGCACCACCGGTGAGTGCCATTCACTGTCGACCAGCGAACGCATCGAATTGTTCGAGGCATGGAGCGAAGCGGGGAAAGCGCGCGAACTGGTCAACGTCGCTCACGTCGGGCACAACAACCTGCCGGATTGCCGCGCCTTGGTGGAAGCGGCCCGAGCCTCGGGCGCGGATGCCATCGGGGCCATGGCCCCCACTTTCTTCAAACCGACTTCCGTCGACGAACTGATCAATTGGTTTGCCCTGCTCACCGAAGTGGCTCCCGAACTGCCTTTTTATTTCTACGACATCCCCTCGATGACCGGAGTCAGTCTCGACACGGCGGATTTCCTGAGACGAGGTCGAGAGCGTCTGCCGTCCCTCGTCGGCGTAAAGTTCACCAATCCGGACCAAGGCCTCCTGAGGGAATGCATGCAAGTCGAGGACGGCGCATTCGATCTGCTCTTCGGGACGGATGAAAAACTTCTCGACGGCTTGAAAATTGGTTGCAAGGGAGCCGTGGGGAGCAGCTACAATTTCGCCGCAAACATTTACCACCCCATATTGAAAGCTTGCGAGCAAGGAGACATGGAAACCGCCAACCTGTGGCAGGACCGTTCGATCCAGACCATAGATACAATCGCCGCCCACGGTTATCTTCCGGGGGCCAAGGCAGTGATGGACATGCTCGGCGTGGCATGCGGACCCGCTCGCCCACCACTGGTAAATCTCACAGACACCGCCAAGGCCACCTTGCAAACCAAGCTGGAAGAGATCGGTTTCTTCGACTGGATCAAGCAATAGCCTTTCCTTAGATGCAACAAACCGTAGCCACCTTTTATCAATTCGTCGAACTACCCGATTTCGAGGTCTTCGGAGAGCGATTGAAAACGCGGTGTGAAGAGTCGAAGGTATTGGGCACCGTAATCTTGGCCACCGAGGGAATAAACGCGACCATTGCAGGTCCCAAGAAGGGGATTGATGAAGTCATGGCCTTCCTGCGCTCCGACACGCGCTTGGCCGACATGCCCCATCGCGAGTCAGTCACCGAACGCCTTGCTTTCCACCGCTTGCGCATCATAAAGCGCCCGGAAATCGTCACCTTGGGAGATCCTTCGGTAAATCCCAACGAGGCAGTAGGCGAATACGTCGAGCCGGAGGACTGGAACGCCCTGATCAGCGACCCAGAAGTCATTTTGATCGATACCCGCAATGCTTACGAAGTGGAAGTCGGAACCTTCCAAGGAGCCATCGACCCGAAGACCGAAACCTTCGGGCAATGGGACGATTACGTGAAAAGACGCCACACAGACGACAAGGAGAAAAAAGTCGCCATGTTTTGCACAGGTGGAATCCGATGTGAAAAAGCTTCCGCCCACATGCTCAAGAATGGATTCGACAAAGTTTACCACCTCAGGGGAGGCATCCTGAATTACCTCGAGAAAATAAGACCCGAAGACAGTATGTGGGACGGCGAATGCTTTGTCTTCGACCATAGGGTTTCCGTGGTGCACGGCCTGAAGGAAGGCGAATGCGAGATTTGCTTTGGATGCCGCTGGCCATTGAGCAAAGAGGACATGACATCCTCCCAGTACGAACCGGGAGTCTGTTGCCCTCGCTGCGCCGGCGAACTATCCTCCGAACGTCGCGCCAGTCTCGAGGAACGTCATCGACAAGTCATGCTCGCCCGCTTTCAGGAGAAACAGCATATTGGTCAGAAGATTGAAGAGAGGCCCGCAAACTCATGAACATCGAGCAACCCTTGCAATCTCCAGTAGATGTGCATGCCCTATCCCATTCATCCATACCAGTTGAAAAACGAAGCGAACATGAACACGAAAGCGAACACTCTATTCATTGCATCGGCTGTCCTGCTCACCTCTTTTACCTTCGGGGCAGAACACCCAGAACTTAAACCGTTTCCCAAGGCCAAGGAAGGAATGGAGCGCTTCGTCATCGTTCTCCCTGAAAAGAAGCGCGGCGAAGATGCAGGTTTCAAAGTCGAACTCATTCCAGGCAAAACCATGATGACCGATGGAGTGAACAGTTACTTCATGGGAGCCTCCCTCGAGCCCCAGAACCTGAAGGGTTGGGGTTACACCTATTACGAAATCAAGGGGGGAGGAAGCGTCGGTAGTACCCTAATCGGCGTACCCCCGGGGCAACCCAAGGTTGAAAAGTTCGTTCAAGGAAAGACGCTCTTGATTAGGTACAACAGTCGTTTGCCCATCGTCATTTATGCTCCCAAGGGATTCGAGATAAGGTATCGCATCTGGAGCGCATCCGATAAAACCCAAAAAGCGAAACGGGGATAATGCGAGAAATCCAGTCAGCCATCTTGCCCGAACAAGCAGGAACTGGTAGGAAAAGAGAATGAAGAAATGCCCGTTCTGCGCCGAGGAAATACAAGATGAGGCCATCAAGTGTCGTTATTGCAACGAATTCCTGGAAGGCCCCGTCCCTCAAGAATTCGAGAAGTGGTGGTTCTCCAACACTTTCGTCGTTGTCGCCCTGCTCTCCTTCGGTCCGCTCGCCCTACCCTTCGTCTGGTGTCACCCTGAATACGAAAGGCAAACCAAGTGGTTGGTGACTGCTGGGATAACCATTCTGTCGCTTTTCTTGGCTTGGTTGGCTTGGGAACTCTATAACCTAGTAATCCCCATGTTGCCGCATCTGCGCTACCCATAGCGCTTGGACTACGATCCCCTCGGCAGTATTTTCAATTGCCATCACGGCCGTGTTTCGATTTACATGAGGACGGTTTCGCTGGGGAGGGTACCCATTTCATGGCGATTCCAAACATTATCGCGGAGCCTCTCTGTACAGCACGCAGGGTAGCCCGAGCGCCGCAAAAGTAGCAGTCTTTCTTTTCCACGTGTCCGGCGGGTAGAGATGATCAACAACCCGGACCAGGAAATAATGAAAGAATACAAAGAAGAGCCTCGCGCCGATGCTAGGCAACCAAACCAGCAACCCAACGGTAAAGCCCCCAAAGGCGCCTTTGGAATATTAATCAACGAACTGCAGCGAGCGGTGGCGGCCCAAGGATACGACACGCCGTCACCGATCCAAGAGGAGTGCATTCCGCACTTGCTCGAGGGACGCGACCTGCTGGGCACCGCCCAAACAGGCACCGGCAAGACAGCTGCCTTCACCTTGCCTCTACTGGAGCGGCTCGCGGAAAACTCGCGGCGACCCCATAAAGGCACTCCCCGAGCGCTCATTCTCGCTCCAACGCGTGAACTCGCGGCTCAGATCGGAGACAGCATAGAAACCTACGGACGCTATTTGCACCTGTCCCACACCGTCATCTTTGGTGGCGTTAAGCAGTTTCATCAAGTGAAAGCTTTGCGTCGCGGCGTAGACATACTCGTGGCCACTCCCGGCCGACTACTCGACCTCATGCAACAAGGATTCATTAAACTACACGAGATCGAGTTCTTCGTACTCGACGAGGTGGACAGAATGCTGGACATGGGATTCATACCCGACGTCAAACGGGTCCTGGCTAAAATACCAGCCGATCGCCAGACGCTGTTCTTCTCAGCCACCATGGCCCCGAAGATGGAGGCTCTTGCCAAAACCATGGTCCGTAACCCCGTGCGCGTAGCCATTACGCCCGAGAAACCGACTGTTGAGCTCATCGAGCAAAAGGTGCTCTTCGTGCAAAAAAAGAACAAGGACGTCCTGTTGGCTTCGTTGCTCAAAGACAGCAAGGTCCAGAAAGCCCTTGTCTTCACCCAAATGAAGCACGTCGCAAACAAGGTGGTGAAGACATTATCCCGCTCCGGCATACGCGGCACTGCCATTCATGGCAACAAGAGCCAAGCCGCTCGCACCAGAGCCCTGGACGATTTCAAGCACGGGCGGGTCAAGGTGATGGTCGCCACCGACGTGGCGGCCCGAGGAATCGACGTCGACAACATTACGCATGTTTTCAATTACGACATGCCCATGGAAGCGGAGACCTACGTTCATCGCATCGGTCGCACCGCCCGGGCAGGAACGAACGGACACTCCATTTCGTTTTGCACCACCGAGGACAGGGCCTGCCTGCGGAACGTCGAGCGCCTGCTGGGCAAACCGGTGCCCGTCGACAAGAAACACGACCATCATTGCGAAAGGGCATCGAAATCGAGCGCGAGCCATCCCGCTGGGAAGCAGTTTGGGCGTGGCGGCGGCAGGCGTAGCGGCGGCGGTCAAGGAGGTGGGCGCGGCGGGAAACCTCAAGGCAATTACGCTCGGTACCAAAACAGAAAACGCCGCAACCGTGGAGGCAGGTAAGCCGTGACGATCGATGCGCTGCAAACCTTTCTGGGTTGGTGAGCGCTGATCAATGGGAGCATGTTGCTCCTCTTCGTCCTGCCCACGACTGGATACGGGATCCATGGCAAGTGGTTCCGGTTGTCGAAGGAGCGCTTCGACGAAATCCACTACAAGAGCATGGCCTACTTCAAGTTGAGCATATTTCTCTTCAACTTGGCGACCTACTTCGCCCTTCACCTAATCGGTTAAGTTCGGATTCAGCGAAAAAGTCCATTGCCTTCGCCGGCTTTGCGCCAAAGAAAGTTGAAATGAAAACCTCCCTGATCGTTTTCTGCTCCCTTATGGCCGTTTGCGTCACGAACGCCGCGAAACCGAAATATCCGCCCGAACTACCCGGAGCCGAGGAAACGGTCTACAAGACAGCCAGCGAGACCGCCCTTAAATTATGGATTTTCCAACCGAAGAACCATAAGCAGACGGACCAACGACCTGCCGTGGTGTTTTTCTTTGGAGGAGGTTGGCGATCGGGCACACCCGGCCAGTTCGAGAAACAGTGCCAATACCTA
>CEVA01047852.1_pt1 | contig 14922 bp, 10 predicted proteins | sample 361521 | NCBI WGS metagenome assembly CEVA01 (sample SAMEA2622823, study PRJEB7988) | marine metagenome | isolation source: saline water (ENVO:00002010), including
TAAAGCAGGTTTCTCTAAAGCAGATGAAGTCTTATCAACAGCATCAAGAGGTATAGCAGAGGTTATAACACATCACTATACACAAAACATAGATTTACGTGATGCTAAAACAGTATTGAGTAATAGCGGAACAGCCATTATGGGATCGGCTACAGCTTCTGGTCAAACCAGAGCGCAAGAAGCTATTATGAAAGCTTTAGATTCACCATTACTTAACGATAATAAAATTACTGGAGCTAAAAACGTATTGTTGCTTATCGTTTCAGGTTCTCAGGAAATCACTATTGATGAAATCGGTGAAATAAACGACCATATTCAGAATGAAGCAGGTCATGGAGCTAATATTATTATGGGTGTTGGTGAAGACGATGCATTAGAAGAATCTATCGCAGTAACTATAATTGCTACTGGTTTTGATATCGATCAGCAAAATGAAATCTCAAATACCGAAACCAAAAAAGTAATTCATGCTTTAGAAGAAGAAGTTATTGAAGAAGTAAGTACGCAAGAAAAAGAGCCTGCGATAATTACACCAGATATTGTTCTCGAAGAAAAGAAAGAAGATCCGATAGTGCGTCATACACTTTTAGATGAGGATGATACCGATACTTCAGCAGAGCATAATATGGATCTAATTCCTACCACAGATTTATTAAGAAATATGGATGTAGTATATGATGAAGTGTTAGATACTAAAGCAGAACTAAATGTAGAGCCAGAGGAGTTCATCATTACACCAATTGAAAATAAAGCTGAACCAATTATAGAAGAGAAAGAAGAACAGATTACCTTAACTTTTGATTTGCCTTTATCTAATAATGAACCAGAAACAGTTGAGGAGCCAGAGTCTGGTGAAGAAATGATGTTCTTTAGCCTAGATGAAGATGTAAAAGATATTGATGTTAATGAACCTGTAGAGATAATTTCAGTAACAGAAGTTAACGAAGAAGGCGAAAAACGTTATGCGTTAGAGGATGTAGAGTCTTACGAATCTTCAATTAATGCTAAAGTAGAAACTGAGGTAAAAGAGGAAATCGTTTTTGAAAAGAAAGTACTTCCTACTGAAGAGACTAAGGAGGTTTCTGAGGATGAAATTGACCCAATGAATAGTCCAATTTCAGATTTAATTAAAGCACGTGCTGACGAACGCAGAAAGCACATGAAAGAGTTTAATTATAAGTTTAATACTGCTAAAATTGACGAAATAGAAAAAGAGCCTGCTTACAAAAGACAAGGTGTTAACTTAGAAGATGCTCAGCATTCATCAGAAACCAATACTTCTAGACTATCCGTAGGTACAGATGATAATGACGACATTCAGTTAAGAAGTAATAATTCATTCTTACACGATAACGTAGATTAATAGCAAATTTAGTTTAGTGTTACACACCAAAGTCAAGCTCAAAAAGGAACCTCAATCTTTTTGGGCTTTTTGTTTTCAAAGGTTTCCAATAAACAAGAAACCTAACTTTTTTAGTATCTTCGCACTTCTAAAAGATTAATGTAATTATGAGTTTACAAGATAATGTAATGTCTGCTATGAAGGCAGCTATGAAAGAAAAGAATCAAACAGCATTGGCAGCATTAAGAGCTGTGAAATCTGAAATTTTATTAGCCAAAACAGCTTCTGATGGGGCTGATGAGTTAACAGAAGAGCAAGAGATAAAGATTCTTTCTAAAATGGTAAAGCAGCGTAAAGACAGTGCAGCTATTTTTCAAGAACAAGGAAGAGAGGATTTGGCTCAGCCAGAGCTAGATCAGGCAGAAGTCATTAGTCAGTTTTTACCTGAAGCCTTAAGTGAAGAAGAGATTGAAAAAGTGGTGATAACTACCATAGAGCGTACAGGAGCAGAAGGCATGAAAGATATGGGTAAAGTTATGGGAATTGTAGGTAAAGAACTAGCAGGTCAAGCAGACGGAAAGACAATATCTACGATTGTAAAAGCAAAATTGACAAGCTAGAGTCATTGGCCACGTAGCTCAGCTGAATAGAGCACTGGATTTCGGCTCCAGCGGTCGTAGGTTTGAATCCTACCGTGGTCACGAATACATACTTCAATAAGAAAAAATGCCAAGCTTGCTTGAGCATTTTTTTGTTTGAAGGATGTTCAAAGCGGAGCGCAAAGGATGCGATAGCAATCCGTTGTGCTCTGATTTGTTAGAGAAGTTGACTATTATTCAAGCTTGCTTGAGCATTTTTTTGTTTGAAGTATGTTCAAAGCGGATCACAAAGGATGCGATAGCAATCCGCTGGGATTCGATTTGTTAAAAAAGGTTAGATTATTTAGCCAAGCTTGCTTGAGCATTTTTTTGTTTGAAGTATGTTCAAAGCGGAGCTCAAGGGATGCGTAAGCAATCCATTGAACTCTGATTTATGATTGAATCAAAACTAGCAGCCAAATTCGCTTGAACGTTTTTTGTTTTTGTTTAGTTATTAGTTATAGTTTGAAGCTTTTCTTTCTATATTTAGACAATGATCTTAATCTACCTCCAAGAAGCTCAAAATCCTGAAATTGATCCTACCTTCAAGTTAATCTTAGTGGTTATATTTTTCATTGTATTAGCAGCAATGTTGTTGTTAAGACTTTATAGAGTTGTTGAATCTATATATGTGAATAAGTATAATAAGCCTTTATTTTTAAATGCTATTATATTTAAAAAAGAGCTAACAAATCAACAACAATCTGTTCTAAGGAATGAATTTGATTTTTATAATAGACTTAATAAAAAAGAACAAGAAATCTTTAGACATCGTTTAGCAACGTTTATTAATAAAAAAGAATTTATAGGTAGAGAAGGCTTAGTAGTAGATGAAGAAATGAAGACCTTAATCTCTGCAACAGCAGTAATGCTTACGTTTGGTTTCAGAAATTACATTATCGAATTGATAGATAAAGTAATAATCTACCCAACAGCATATTATTCTAACTTAAATGAAACTTACCATAAAGGTGAAACAAATCCGCAATTAAAGTCAATAGTATTTTCTTGGGAAGATTTTAAAAAAGGGTATCATATAGGTGATGACAATTTAAATTTAGGAATCCATGAATTTGGTCATGCAATACATCTAAATGCATTTGGTAAAGATGATGTTAGTAGTGAAATTTTTAGAGGTGGTTTCGATAAATTAACGAGCTATCTTCAGGATCACAAATTAGTCAGAGATACTTTAACGACATCAAAATATTTTAGAGCATATGCTTATACCAATCAGTTTGAGTTTTTTGCAGTACTGTTAGAGAACTTTATTGAAACTCCAGATGAGTTTAGAGGTAAATTCCCTAAACTTTACAACTTCATGAAACAAATGTTAAACTTTAATTTTGCAGGATACTAAAGACTAAGAAATAAGCATTATTTTTGAGGGATAAGTAACTACAAACTATACATGAAACGAATATTAGTAACAGGTGGTGCAGGATTTGTTGGTTCACATCTGTGTGAGCGTCTTTTAAATGAAGGAAACGAAGTCATTTGTTTAGATAACTATTTTACGGGTTCTAAACAAAATATAGAGCACTTAATGGATCATCATTATTTTGAATTAGTAAGGCATGATATTACAAATCCTTTCATGGCCGAAGTCGATGAAATATACAACTTTGCATGTCCAGCCTCTCCTGTGCACTACCAATACAATCCTATAAAAACAACTAAGACTTCAGTAATGGGTGCTATTAATATGTTAGGATTGGCTAAACGCGTGAAAGCAAAAATATTACAAGCCTCTACAAGTGAGGTGTATGGAGATCCAACTGTACACCCTCAGCCAGAAAGTTATTGGGGAAATGTTAACCCTATTGGTACGCGTTCTTGCTATGATGAAGGTAAACGATGCGCGGAGACTTTATTTATGGACTATCATAAAGAGAATAAGGTAAAGATTAAAATCATACGCATTTTTAATACATATGGTCCTAGGATGCATCCTAAAGATGGTAGAGTGGTCTCTAACTTTATTGTACAGGCACTAAGAGGTGAAGATATTACCATTTTTGGTGACGGTACACAAACAAGAAGCTTTCAGTATGTAGATGATTTAGTAGAAGGTACGGTTAGAATGATGAATACTAGAGATAGTTTTATAGGTCCTGTAAATATTGGAAACCCAACGGAATTTACAATGCTTCAGTTAGCGGATGAAATTATTAATCTTACAGGCTCTAAATCTAAGATAACATATTTACCACTTCCTGATGATGACCCTATGCAACGTCAACCAGATATAGATTTGGCCAAAAAAGAGTTAGATGGTTGGGAGCCAAAGATAAACTTAAGTGACGGCTTAAAAAGTACAATTAGCTACTTTGACACATTGCTAAGCCAATAGAACTGGTGAAATAAGTATATATAAAACAAAAAAGCCTCTTTTAATAAAAAGAGGCTTTTTTGTTTTAGTTATAATTATCCGTGACTACCATAGTGCAAATACAGCTTGTATATGTGTTTGATAGTGATTGTTATCTAATCCACTTTTAGCTTGGTCTAGTGCAAATTTACCAATGACCTGAGCTCTAATACCAAAAGTTTGTCTTCTGTTTAGCCAAAATAAAACTCCACCGCCAAGGTTAAGTGAAATATTAGTTTCGTCTATATTAAAAAAACCAACACCAGCATTTCCATAAAAATCAATCCAATCAGCAGAAGGAAAGATATGTTTACCAAAGTAATACTTTGCATGGGTATCAAAAGAATAATATGTATAATCTTCCTGAAGCACTACACCATCAATCTTATCTCCTTCAGCAAATGAATTTAAGGTAAAAGCCTGCTCAATTGATAAACCTGAAGTCCATCCGACCTCTATACCTAAAGAAATAGGTAAATTAATGGCCCAATCACCCATACCATTTATAGGGGATTGTGTTCCCTGGTTGTTGATAGCATTTAGACCTACACTTCCAAACCACTCAGCAGAATCAGACTGACTGTATGAATTGAATGTGAACGTTAAAAGGGTTGCTAGTAAAAGTAATTTTCTCATAAAAAAAATTTATTTTAAAATTCAAAGTTAAACTTTATGGATTATAAAACAAATAAAGACACAAAGTAATTTATTTTTTATATAAATATAATTAAGTGTCTTTTATAGCAAATCTAAAATAAGATATAATTCGCTTTCTATCTTTTATTAAAGCATTTCTATAAGCCTTGTTTTTTATAAAATGAGGAATTCTGCCTAATACTATCCATAAAAAATTTGATCGTTTTAAAAGTCTGTTCCAAAATTTGTAAAAGCCAATATGTTTTAGTTTGTACGTATAAAATCGGGTTGTAAAATTTGTACGTTTATATTTTTCAGGGATATCTTCAAAAAATAGATGTAATAAATTGAAGTATTTTCTAACAATGTTCGCCTCTTTTATTAAGATCTGCCCTTCTTTATGGTGTATAGTAATACTATCGTATGCTGATCTAAAACTGATGTTGTTATAAAGACTGCCTTTGTCGTTTACCTGATAATTAAGAACATTGTGAAGTAATAAATGTTTTGAAGAGGGTATAGCAACATTGTTGACAATTTGCTTTGAGGCTAATATATCTGGGTTGTGTAATTCACTGTTTTCATAAGATACAAACAGTTTTCTGTGTAATTCTACGGCACATATAAATTTGTCAGTCTTTAATCGCGGCAAGTGCTTATGCTCAAAGAAATTGTCGCCCAGTGTCTGTTCTATGGGATAATAGCTGTTGTCTTTTAATAATTGAAATGCTAAATCGAGCTGATTAGGAGGTATTAAGATATCAATATCACCAATCATACGTTCTGCAAAATCATCATAGTAATTTCCAGAAATTAAAGCCGCACCCTTTAAAAACACATGCGCTATATTATGTGCTTTTAATAACTCAGATAGTGTGGCTGTTTGAGATAAAATTTCACTATTTCTATTTCTGTTGAGCATAGTGATTTCTTTGAGGTAAGTATCTAGCTCTTCAGGTAAAAGATGAGTGAGTTCTTTAGCTTTTAAACGACAATAAATAGCAGGAAGTACTAAATGCTTACTACCTTCAATGACAATATTATCCCAGTTAAAAGAGCTGTTGCTCAAGGTGTTTTCTAAATAATCTCTAGAAGAGGTATAACTTAAAATATCAGCTATATTTTGGTATGTAGTAACAAGATTAGCCATGAGCTGTGTTAAGCAAAACTAAGAATAATTAATGATTGCCAAATTGAATAAAACAATTTGTAATTTCCTGAGTAACATTTTTTGTACTGCTATATGTTAGTTTGTAAACAGGAGTTGCAGATAACCAATTTAAAAAAGTTTCTGCGTGGTTGGGGTTCGGTGATAACCAGGATTCAGGAATTAGAGTTTCTAATACCTCCTTTATAGACATCAACTCAAGTTTTGTGTCGCTACCAGCACTGTAATTTACCATTATAATGGCTTTACAAGGATAATTACTTACAGACGGATTGTTACAAGGTACATATTTAATCACGCCTTTAGTTTTATTAAAAAGTACATCAGGAATACTATTAAAATTTGGTATTAAAGGTCGCAATACATTAAAAGCTCCTTCTTTTATAGATATAGCAGAAGGGTTATGGTAAATATGAGAATCTGACCCAAGCATTGGAGAAACATCATCAGCGACCAATTCAAAGCCATTAGCTGTCAGTAAGGCGCATAGCGTACTTTTTCCTTTTCCAGAATGACCAATAAATAAGATAGAATTTTTACCATCGGCAATGGTTGAACCATGAAAAGTACCTAACCAATCCGACTCTACTCTGTTATGAATAAATGAAAGCAATTCCATAGCAAACTTCCCTTGTATAATATGATAGTCGCGTTTAGGAACTGTTTTGACTAAGGCTTCGTTCTTAAACAAACAAAGCATGTTATTTTCTATATAAATGTCATAAACAACAGTGGCTGTACCAGTGTCAGTTGTTTCTAAATGCGCAATACTTGGATGAATAGTTTTTTGGACTAGCTCAGAATCATAGTAAACCTCAAATACATTGTTTTTGAAGTTGTATTTTTTTGAATGTTTTCGTTTTAGGGGATTAAATGCAGAGCTAAGATCGCTTTCTGAACTTTGTTCTACATTACATTGTTCCAAATAGGATTGTATGTTTTTGGCAATAGCATCAGCATCTAAACTTGGATTAATGCTCGCTACTTGAGATTTAAAATTATCTAACGAAACACATTCTAAGTAGTCGTATAATAGGTGCTTAAAATTATCATCTACAACACTGTAACTATTAGATGTTTTATACCAAAGTACCCAATAAGAACCAAACAGCCGTTGGTATGTCGGTGCTAAGTTATTAGTCAAAGTAGCTTAAAATTAGTCTCCTGTCAAAGGATTTCCACCTGGGTCTGGTGGTACAGAAGAGCTTTGTGCTTTGAGAGGGTTTAAAATCACAAAAGTTCCTACGGCAGTTAATGCCGCATACTTCCCCATTTTTTTAATGGCGTCTTTACGAGTAATTTTGTCGGTATTGTTGTCTTTATTCATGGCGCTGGCCTAAGTTTGGTATAAAAATAGTAAAATAATTTATTTAACAATGGAAAATATAAAAAGGTTTACACAAAATTAATTAACCATTAAAACATACTGTGTAAAGGGGGGTTAACTGTTTATGAATTTTAGGTATAAAGTCAAGTTAAAAACACCTCACAAGTGTCTCATAATTACGTAAATAGTGTAAGGATGGTTTTTTTTTATTTTAAAATTACTTTTTCAGTTTTCAAAATAGTGCCATTAACAAGTTTTACAATATATACACCAGTATGTAAATTGTTGGTATCAATACTGTGTAAAGTTGAACTAGATTCTAGCGCTTTAGAATTAACCAATCTCCCTTGTATGTCATATAGGTAAGCAGAAGTTCCTTCGGCTAACTGTCCGGCAATATTAACGGTTTTGTTATTTGGGTTGGTGTAGATTGAAACACCATCAAAAAGATGATCTGATACGGATAAGGCACTATTTGAAAATCGTAGATAAAAACGACCCGTACCATTTAAGTTTTCAGCAGGTGTAAATATGTAATCTGAAGTGTTTAAGAGGGTAGACGTGTTAGCGAAAGTATCATCTAAATACACTTCAATAGATGTAGGTAATGTGTTTTCGGTAATACTAAACGTAAGTTGCTCACCCATGTTAGCGTTAACACCCAGTGCAATTGTAGTATCGTTGTAATCCGTTTCGCCAATAGCCTGTGTTGCAAAGGGTACATTAATATTATCTTCTACTAAATGCGAAAAGATAGCAAATGATGGCGCCACACCACCTAGTAAACTTGCATCATAACCAGGATCTAATCCTAAGCCAGCTGAAGCTGTAAAATAAACCTTTGTAAGGAAACTGTCTGTAGAATTACTTAAGTTAATATTAACATTGGTAACAGCAGAAGATGTCGAACGACCAGCGATAAAGTCATCATCCGTAGAGGTAAGTCGCATATCAGGTGTACTGGTTGTAAACTGAAGATTGCCTCCAAGTGCATTAGAAGCCACAAAAAAACCTTGTCCAGGAGCTATATTTAAAGTGTTATTCTCTAAGGCGCTAATAATAGTATAGTCGTCAGCAGAAGTGCCATCTGTACTGTCATTATAGCCGTAAATTACCACTGCACTTGGGTCTAACAGTGCCGCGTTTTGAGTTAAAAACGCTTGTGCATCCAAGTAAGAAGGGAACGGATTACCAACTAAATTAAGAATACTTGCGGATCCCTGATCTATGGCAACCTCTACTAAACTAGTATTTACAATACCTTCAAAGGATACAAGGTTTGTAGGAGCACCAATTTCAATACCCGAGCGATACCCAATACCAGCTAACAACGGAGTGGTATCTGTATCGTTCCAAATTTGATAAGGAGCACTGGCATTATCGTTATCAAAATCACCAAATAAAACTTCAGGACCACTAGAGCTTGTAAGTATGTTTGTGTTGTTAGCTATAAATACATTAAAAGCTTGTCCGCTTAAGGGTGCGCTAATTAAATCATTACCATTTACAGGATCGTTACTATTCACATGGCGATTGTAAACGACATTACCCGTAGCTGTACCATCAACAATAAGACTAGAATACTCGTCTGAGTCTGAGTTTAATATTAAACTACCAATATTATTAAGATTTCCTGAAACTTCTAAATTTCCTGTTTTTGTAACATTGACAGTACTTCCGTTTTCAATAGACAAATATGGTACAGTCTCACTTGTAGTCACGTTTACTGTAGTGTTTTCTGCAATCGTATATGTGCTTTCAAAGTTTAAGGAATTGAGGAATAGATTTCTTTGTCCACTGCCACCATCTCCATTTGTTCCAGCGCTAACATTATAAAATCTAATGTTAGTTATAGTTCCGGAATTAATGCTGCTGATGGTGCCATTTTCTGATCCAGTAAGTCCTCCAGACCTATTAGCTGTCCATGAAATACTATTGGTGTTTTGAGTAAATGTGAATGTTATGACCGTGTTGGCATCGTATGCATTAGAAAATAATCCAGATGTTCCTGTAATATTGTATTGATCACTGCCAATATTAAAATTTATAATGGTATTGTTTGAGCCATCTCTCAAATCAAAACCTTTATTGCCATCTCTAAAATTTACACCAACCGAAACCGTAAATGAATCACCTTCCTCCATAGCCTTAGGCATATATGTTGTTGCCCCAGAAACAGCATCATTTCCACTATTAGCATACATTGCAAACGAGTTCCCGTTAACATCTATGGCAGACGAAAACGTACCAATAAATCTACCTGCAAAACCACCATTTGGAGTAGCTTGATCAAATGTCCAATCACTAAAACCTGTGCCTAAATTTGTTGCATTCCAACTACCTCCGTAGTTGTCTGAATCATCATTTCCTAGTGTAAAAGTGTCTACTCCCAATGTTTGTCCATTACATATAAAAGTAAGGGTGAAACATAAGGTAAGGATTAAGTAAATCTGTCTCATAAGTTGATATGGATTTGATATTATGTTAATTATACACCTTCAAATATAACTTTTTTTGCAGATTTATTAAAGTGAAACATGTAATCTTGATAGATTCTTAATTATTTAAGAAGTTGGTTGTTAAGCTAAACTAAAAAACGCATTCTTATCAAGAATGCGTTTTTTACAAAAGATGTATTGTCTAAGGTTATTTTAATATAACCTTCTGAGTTTTGTTTTGAGATGTGTTACTTAATTCAATAATATAAACACCAGGGTTTATATTGTTAACATCAATGCTTTGCAATCTTAGATTGGTAGTTAAAGTCTTAGAGCTTATTAAGCGACCTTGAATGTCATAAACCTTAGCAACAGTGTTTTCACTTACTTCACCAGCAATGTAAATAGAACGATTTGTTTGATCTGCATATATCGTTAAACTATCAAATACATTTTCAGTAGTTGAAAGCGTAGTGTTTGTAAAGTGAATGTAGAATCTACCAGTTCCCATCAGATTTGTATTTGGTGTTAAAATATAATCTGAGGTATTTAAAAGTGTAAAGGTGTTAGATAGATTGTCTTCTAAATATATGTTGACGGTACTTGGTAAAGTCGTTTCAGAAATACTAAAAGTTAATTGTTCTCCCTGATTAGCATTTACACCAAGAGGAATAGTAACATTAGTATAATCTGTATCGCTTAATGCTTGTAAAGCAATAGGAAGTCCTGTATTATCTTGAACCAAGTGTGAATATAAAGCAAAGCTTGGTGCAGAACTACCCCAAATTACAGCATCATAGCCAGAATCTAGACCTTGGCTAGCATTCGAATTAAAATAGAATTCTGTATTGTAATTGTTATTAGCAGTTGAAGCGTTTAATTCTAAAAACGTTAAAGAACTACTATTTCTTCCAGCAATAAAATCATCAGAGCTGCCAGTTGTTCTCATTGCTGGTGTAAACTCAATATCATGAACTAATACATCATTACCATCTGCTGCAATAAAGAAACCTTGTCCGGGAGCAATTAACTCACCAGATGCATTCGCAAGAGTGATTATTTTCCAACCATCAGAAGCATTACCATCATAACCATATATACCAGATGCATTTTCCATTAAATCAATATTTCGTTCTCCAGAAGTTTGAGTGCTTACAACATGGGTTAAGAAAGTTTCAGTATCTAAGTATGAAGGATATGGGTTACCGATAAGATTCCAAACACCATATGTGATATCATCTCCAACAGTAACATTTTTACTTATGTTGCCACCCTCAGCATTACCAATAAATGACAAGGTGCCACCATCTGTGGTTGCAGTTCTGTATCCTGTAGCGGCATCTAATGTTGTTGCTGCATTTGTAGTGGCATCATAGTTTTCATAACCTCCAGTAATGTTATTAAAAGGCGCAAAAGCTCTTGTAGTGCCAGATGCAAGTAAATTAGCATTTGCACTGTCAAAACTTCCAAAGGCTTGTCCTGTAACAGGTGCAGATATTAAGTCGTTATCATTATTGGTTGCATCGTTTGTGAAAGAATTTACACTACGATTATAAGTTACTGTACCTGCAATAGATCCATCTAGAATTAAGCTAGAGTAAGATGTAGATACGGATTCTAGAGTAAGACTGTTTAAAGTTAGTGTTGTACCTGAGGCCACTTCAAGACCTGCTCCAGGATTAACAACTAAGTTGTTTAAACTTACGTCCGAGCTTAATGTCGCAACACCATTAACAATAATAGCATCAGATGTTCCTGTTGTGCCATCTGGTGCAGATGGTGTCCAAGAACCATTTGCATAAGTAAGACCACTATAGAACCCTTCAACTCTAAAATTATCTAAAGCACCATAATCACCACCACCATTTTGTCTTACAGATACAACCAATCTAATATTCGTAGTACCAGGTGTAACATTTATTTCAATTGTTCCATCAGCATTAAGGTTGCTGAAACCATCAATAAATACGACTTCTCCTTGAGAAATATTATCTTCAAATAATTCATATTTCATGTCGTCGTCACTATCAAATCCATCAACCTCGTAATCAAATTTAACAACAACATCAGATAAGCCAGCAACAGATATGGTTTCAAAATCTATAGAACCAAAACCACTTGTGCCATTCGTACTGTTTAAATCCTGAATACCAAAAAAATTGGTTCCGTTACTTGGTATTGTGCCAAACGAGTGAAAACTATTATCAGCCACGTCCCAAACAGCACCAGATACATTAAATGTAGTAGGATCAGTAGTATAGTTCCATGAATCGCCACCTTCAAAACTTTGAAATGCAACCTCTGTCACTGGTGGTGCAGCTTCATTATCAACAATCGTCAAATCAAATGTAGCTTGTAATCCTACAGTAGCATTATTTCCTCCAGTTACACCAGAGATGCTAAAGGTTAACGTTTCATTACCTTCATAGACAGTATCATCGGTAATTGTAATTGTTAAGGTTTCATTGGTTGCAGACCCAGCAGGAAACATTACAGTTTGTGTTGTGTAGCCGTTAATATCAGCAGCATCTCCAGTCGTTAAAACAACGTCAAAACTAGTAGCATTTGTAGCATCCTCATTTGTAATTTCAAAAGTTAAATCGATAGTGCCAACATCTTCTAAAACGGTTGTTGATGCAGAAGCAAATTGGACTGAGGTCGTTGGTGCTCCTGCTGAAAATGTTTGTCCATTATTAAAGGCATCGTAAGTAGAACTAGCTGATGCATTCCATGTAAAGTCAGTATATGTAATGCCTGTACCACTCAATTGTAAAGATTCACCCTCAACACTTCCATTTTCTGAAACACCTATATCAGTTGATGTTTGACCACTTGCAACACCACTAGACGCTGTGAATGAACCTTCATAACTCAAAAACTGAATAAGTGTACCACTGTTGTCTAAAGCTATTCCATCTGGTGCACCATTTTGAAGTCCAGAAATTGCAAAAAATACTGTCCCATATCCTGTGCCACCTTGATTAGGGATAATTCCAGATAAAGAAGTCGTACTGTAGGTTGTACCTCCATTTCCATTGTATGGTGTTAAAGTGTAAGAGCTTAAATCGGTGCCAGCCGGACCAGCTATTTCAATTCCTTCGCCAGAGTCTCCAGAAGCATCATCATAATGAATTTCATTGATAAAGACAGTCTGCCCAAACCCAAGGCTCGTAAATAAAATGGCAACTAAAAATGTGTAAAAATGTTTCATGTGTTTTTTTAAATGAATTGTTTATCAATAACACATAAGAATCAATTAAGGCATTTTGCAGGTAGAAAGGGATTTCAAATATAATAAAACAAAGCAGTCCTTAAACATTTAGATATTAACAAAGCGTTAATTAAATGGAACTTTATTATAAAAGTTTTTTGCATCAAAATTTTGATGTTTAGACCGTTGTGATCTAGGCAAAGTTAATAACATGGTTTTAGGTTTGTGTAGGTGGTTTTTTTAATTGTCTGAAAAACAGGTTTTTATGTGCTTTTGGTGATTATATTTTGTTAATAACATTGTTCTAAACGCCTAAAAATAATGTGCATCTTTGTAGGTGTTGTGAAGACGCTGATACACAGTGTACTGCAGCTAAGTATATATTTAATTTTTAATTTTTTTAATGCCTATGGCAGTAAAATTTAAGGCGCAAGCCAAACGAAATCCTCAGGACATTACATTGCCTGAGAAGTACTACGCAGCAGCAGTGGCTGACGGCGAAGTAGATTTAGACATGCTCGCAGAGCAAATTGCGTACGAGTGTACGGTAACCGAATCGGATTGTTATGCCGTGTTACTCTCGCTAGAGCGTAACATTATTCAATCTTTAGATGCTGGTCGTATTGTGAGACTCGGACGCTTAGGTAATTTTCAGGTTGGTCTTAGCTCAGAAGGAGTGGACACCCAAGAAGAGGTAAACGCCAGTTTAATTACAAAATCGCGTATTTTGTTTAGGCCAGGCAAACGCCTACGTCAGTTACTGACAAACTTAAGTTATAAAAAAGCGAGTTAGGATCCGTTTTTTATAGACTAGAGTTATTTTGGCCTTGAGTGTTTCTTACCGCTCAAGGCCTTTTTATTCCTGCGTCCCCATTCATCAAACCTTCAGCAAAGGCGCAAAAGCATCAATCTCAAAAAAACTGCGATACCCATTAGGACTTCGACTGCGCTCAGTCTGACAATGGTTCGTCATTGCAACCATTCCTGTGCAGACAGGAATCTCATTACAAGTACACTAAAACACAATAACTTCGACAAGCTCAGTCTGACAGAGGTTCGTCATTGCGAAGTTTTCACAGAAAACTGCGGCAATCTCATAATAGAACAATCAAAACTCAAAAATCGTCATTCGTAATTCGTCATTCGTAAATCAAAAATCCCCAAAACTCCCGCAACATCCAAGCAGAAGGTCAGCACCTTTTAAGCAAGAGTTCTGCATCTTTCTATCAAGAGTTCCGCACCTTGTCAATTAAAGTTCCGCACCTTTCGTACTAAAGTTGCGCAACTTCCATAAGGTTACTAATTTTAACGGTTGAAACAGGCCTTGATTTTTTTTGTAGCCTGCCCTGAGCATTATCGAATTCAAAATATATTTTGAATGAAGATATCTTACAACGTAAGTCGAAGGGTCACATCAAGGAACTGCGAAGCAATCATGAATACATCAATTTAAAATAGTAAATAATGAATGAAAAATGAATAGGAGTAAATCACACGAGCATTAGATAAAGCCATAAAAAAGCCTAAAAAGCGAGTTAGGATCCTTGTTTTTTAGGCTAAAGCTATCTTGGCCTTGAACGTTTCTTACCCGCTCAAATCGATAGTGTGTTAGTGCAAAAGTATTCATTTTTACGTTTTCTTTACAGATATTTTAGACTTTTTTACAGGAGCAGGAGGGGGTACGCAATACAAACTCACTCAAAACCATGCAAGACATCCGTGAGGAATACAACTTACCAAAAACCAATTACATTAGTGTAAAGGCCTACTGCCAGTACTTCAGGGTAGACA
>CEVA01056880.1_pt1 | contig 14919 bp, 10 predicted proteins | sample 361521 | NCBI WGS metagenome assembly CEVA01 (sample SAMEA2622823, study PRJEB7988) | marine metagenome | isolation source: saline water (ENVO:00002010), including
GGATGAATATTTCCATATCAGTAAACACATGATCTTCCATATCTATTTGAAAACCTTCTGTATTAACACAGACGCCTATTTCTTCTTCATCGTAAAGCCAATCTTCATTTGTTAAAGGGTTACTTCCGTAATTTTTTAAAGCTAATTCTAATACATTATCTTTAATTGATTTGTTTTGGAATCTCTTAATTTCACAAATCATAGCGGTTAAAACCATATTCCAATTATGTATGTTTATACAGACTACATCATTTCTATTTTTATTTAAAAAATCACCCATTTCTATTATTCTTTTTCTTTGAGTTTTCAAAGATTCTTCTAACTTTTCTAAGTTTTTATTTTTATAAGCTAATAATCCAATATTATGAAATATATCAGATACATCATGTGCTGTAGATAGATTCAGTTTATTAATTTCATTATCTTGATTTAAAAATGTCATATTTCTCAAATTTAACATTTGTCTTGATATGGCTATTAATAATTCTGACATTATATCATTTGAAAAAGAAAACTCTATTTTTTCGGATTGAATATCTTCTAATGGAAGAACACAATCATCAATTAGTGATTTCCAATTTTTTTTATTGTATTCATTTGCAACCAAATCGAGTGACTCTGATTGATTTTTTATTTTTGAATTGTTTTTACGTCTTTTTTTTGCGTATTTTTTTAGATCTGATACTTTTACATTTTTCATTGTTTTTAATCCTTAATTCGTTCCGATTAAGATAAGATAGCTTTATCAATCGGATTGAGTTAACGATTGATATTTTTGTTTTTTATTTTTTGTCGATACCTATTCGGTTTTGTCTTTGACTATCATACTCGCATTCGACCAGATACAGGATTATTTTAATCTTTTTTTATTTTTATTTCAAGTTGATTTTATTGTTTTTTTATATTAATATTTCTTCTTAAACAACAAAGAAGCATAATATGAATAATGAAAATAGATTAAGTGAATTATTGAAGGAAAAGAAAGATAAAAAAGAACATTTAGATTTTATTTATAAAATAAAAACAGACAAGAACAAAATTGATTTGCTTAAGAAGTATCTCGCTTCATATTCTTTAATTGCTACAGTGTTACTTCCTATTTGTTTTTTTCTTAATGAATTTCTTAAGTCTCAAATATCAGGTGGAGGCTATTATGAAGTTTTTTTTGTTGTTTACTTTGTCTTAGCTATATTTGTTTGCCTTTTAAATTTTTTTTGTGTTTTTAAAAGCTATATAAAATTCGATCCTAATGAAAAAACTGATTGTTTAAATGAAATTCAAGATTTGTTTCTGTTTTGTGGAATTTTAACTCTTATTCTAGCTCCATTACCTACTACTTTCTTTTATGTATTCTTGGACGTCTCCTACACGGAGAATTCTTTTATTTTCCTTAACTCTTTAAGTGTTATTTGCACTCTTGCTTTTGTCAGTTCTCTTATTTATCTTTGTCATCAGATTTACAATGTTGAAAAAAATGAAAACAAATCTTTGACAAAAAGAAACTTAGAAGACAAAAAAGAAACCAAAGAACGTTTAATTTTACTGGAAGAAGAAATTAGGTTATTTATTCGATTAAATTTGATTGATTATCCAAGTTATGAAATATATGCACATGAAATTAAAAGAAGCAACGATGAAAACCTTAATGAGTATTTGGAAGAGACCAAAAGATTTTTAGCCAGAAAACATGGATACCCTGATTTTGATACGTACAAAATCTCATATTTAAAAGATAATTGTAAGGTATTAGAAATAGAAACATATTAAAAAAACCTCCCAGAAGGGAGGTTTTTTTTTAATTTATTTTTTTGACTATATTATTTTGTTTTTTAAAATACTTTTTCAAACAAGGTTCATCTAATAAAAATAATTTACTCATTTAATACTCCATTTTTTTGGTCAGCGATTGTCACATTGCAATCTTTTTGCATTATTGTTTATTTGATTTCTATAGTTAAGGAAAAAAGAGCGAAATCGCTCTTTTTTTTAAATGTTAAACATTTCTAATATTTTCTCTAACTCTTGCTCTTCTTCATCTGAGACATTTATTATATAATCCGTTTTCACTTTTGGCATTATTTCTCTTTCTATTATGCCTCTTATTTTTTCTGATTTTATTTTTGATAAATCAATTTCTATCAAGTCTTCACTATGAAGTGCTGCGAACATTTCTATACCATATGGATTTAACACAAAAGCACCTTCAGATTTTTCTTTATTATAAGTAGAATAGATTATTTCTGTTGAATTTGCTAAATGTTCTATATAATAATCAAAAGCTTCTTGGTATTTTTTATCCACTAAAAGTTGATAAACTGGTATTTGTCTTTCTTCACCTGTTGCTTCATAAATAATTCTTTGTATCCAAATATTAACCATATTTGCAGAATCCATACCTTTTTCAGAATTTAGTCTATTTAAAAGAGCTTCTTTGTTCTCTGTAATTATTTCTAGATTTTTTAACATTATTGTTGATATTAAAGCCACTGTTCTTTCTGTGCTTATTTTTGAATTGTAAAATTTATTTGTTACTAAGTAAGCATTATGCATTGTTAATCCAGCGTATGCTTCTATCAGATATTCAGAAGACTCTAATACTTTATCATCATTTGTTAATAATGTTTGATCTACTGTATAAACTTCACCATTTGGCAGATTAATATCTAATTTATTATAGTTGTTTTTAAAATAATCAAGAGAAGAACCATTTATTACCCCTATAAGAACAGCACCTATAACAACAGCATTTACAATATAACCTAAGAAAAGACTGCCCAAGTTATAAAGGCTTTCTTGAATATTTACAAACATTTTTTCTTTTATAAGTATGTATAAAGAAAATGCTATTATTCCTATTATTGATCCCCTTTTGAAATCATCTGTTATATAATCACTAATTTTTAAGTTAAGATTCAAAGAAGACTGATTAAAGAAATAATCATAAAAAGGAACTACACTTAATAATATTGGTAACAACACCATGCCTAACAAGAAAGCTTTATTCACTTCTTTTCTTGGCTTAAATATAAACAATGCAATAGTAGAAAATAATACTAACATTTTATCAAAGAACAACCTATCCATTGTATAGCCATAATTATCATAAGGTTCAAAGGTTACAGAATTAGATTCTAATATCATTGAGTTTGATGCAGATAACAAAACAATTAAATCATATGCTACAAACATTATTATCGAATAATAAACAACACAAAATAATGTATATAGCTTTTCATTAATTATGAATAATTTACAACTATTAAAAATTGATTCTATTGTTTTTTCAAATTTTGTTTTGTTGTATTCACTTTTTATAAAAGTATTTGCTGTAAAAAATAGTAATACTATCATTACCATTATTATCGCCAAATCAAATATTTCTGTTGACCTAAAAAATATTTTATCATTATGAACAAAAGAAGTTCCACTTGAAAATAGAAGTGATTTATAAGATTTGTTATAAAAAAATATTGCAAAAGAGGTTATTATTGATACTAAAAATATTTTTTCTAATATATCAAAGCCTCTTTTTGAGTTAATTGCTTTTAATGCTTCCATAAGATATCCTTTTTTGTTTTTCAACTAACAATATACATCTAATGATTGTTTTTTCAATAATATAAAATAAAAAAAAACCTTCAAGGACGAAGGTTTTTTATGCTTTTATTTCGAATGCTATTCTGTTTTGAAAGAAGATGCGAAATTTTCTACTTTTATATTTACATTTGACAGGTTTTCTATATCTTCACTGATACTTTTTGTTTCTGCTTCGATTTCATTTGCTGAGTTTGAAATCTTATCTATGTTAATATTTATTTCTTCTGTTGTGCTTATTTGTTGCTCAGTTGCAACTGCTATTTGCTGACACATATCATTCACTACCGTATTTTTATTTTTGATTTCATTAACAGCATTTAATGTTTCTGCCACTGATTCTTTTGAGCTTCTTGAATACTCCTTTGTATCTTCTATATTCTGAGATACTTGCTCTACTTTGTCTTTCATTCCATTTATTACGGTTTCAATACTTTTTACAGAATCTTGTGTTTGAGAAGCTAGTTTTCTAACTTCGTCAGCAACAACAGCAAAACCACGCCCTTGCTCTCCTGCACGAGCTGCTTCTATTGCTGCGTTAAGAGCCAATAGATTTGTTTGCTCCGCAATTCCATTAATTACATTTATTACTTCTGTCACATCTTCTGTGTTTTGAACAAGACCTTTTACTTCCTCAACAGAAGTTGTTAATGATAAATCTAATTTTTCTGTTGATTCGTAAGATTGTTCTGCTTGAGTATTTGCATTTATTAATTCCTGTTCTATTGCTACAACAGAATCCGCTACTTCGGCAACATTTTTAGACACCTCTGAAGTTGTTGCTAATATTTCTGTCATTGCCGTTGCAACTGCTGTTACTTCTAGATTCTGTTCTGTTGAAGATGATAATATATCTTCTGATTTTTGACTTAATTTTTCGTTGGTTTCTGATAATTGTTCTATCACTGGAGTAAATACTTTTATTTTTTTCAGCATGTTTTCTGAAAAATTATTAAAAGATAATTTTAGTTTAGATATTTCATCTTCACCCTTAACTTCAAAACGATTTGTTAAGTCTCCATCTCCCTCTGATATTTCTTTTAAAGCCGATATTGTTTCATTTAAAGGTTTAGTAATACTTCTTCCTATAAAAAATAAAGAGATTCCAATCAAAAAAATTAATACTGCAAATGAGATTGATAAAAATTTAACTTCCTTATTATGAATAAAATCTATTGAATCTGCATATACACCTGTAACAACAACAAAATCTAGCTCTGGAATAACTCTAAAATACACAATTTTTTCTATTTCTTCTGTTCCTCCATTTTTTACCCATTCATAAGTATAATAACCTTCATTTTTTTCTTCTATAAGATTAAAAAGTTCTTCAAAAATTTTCACACCTTGTTTATTCACAACTGACATTGGCGGTTTTTTCATTAAAGCCTTACTTGGGTGCTCTATTAATTTTTTTGTTTTTCTGTCTAAAATATAGAAGTAATTATTACCGTCATATCTCATTTTGCTAACGGCATCTAACAGATAATTTTTTGTATATTCAATTGTATAATCATTTTCTATGCCTTCTTCGTATTTTTTCAACATAAAACTCTCGACATTCTCAGTCATGACAGAAGTTTCTTCTACTTTTATATTGTACATATTTTCATAAGCGTTTTTACTTATCAAAACAAAACTTATTAAAATTAAAGTTGCTGTAACAATTCCCATTATATAAAGCTTTAGTCTAATTGATATGTTTTTCATAATTTTTACCTTCTATTTATAGTTTCTTTTTTTTCAGTTGTCATTTATATTAGTTATATTGATCTAAATCAATAATTGAATAATATAAAATATAGAATATCATTACAATAAAAGGTTGGTTGTTTTTTGACTAGTGTCACGAACTATTTTTTTATGAATAAAAAAAGAACCCATTTTATGAGTTCCTTATATTTTTTTATGATAAAAATATATTTTATTTTATTTTTCTTTTTGTTCTTGTTGTAAGTTTTTTTTCTTGTTTAGGTGAATCTTTTTGAATTATATACACATTAGCACAGTCTCCATAAGCTGCTGGCATTTGTTCAAATACTTCGTATTCTTTTCCATTTAATTTTATTTCACCTGTTGGATTATCTCTTAATAAATAATTTATATCAGATTTTGATTTTTTCTTTATAAATGAAATCTTATCACTATTAAAATCCAACTCATTTTCTATGACTTTAAACAAGTGCAGATTTTCTAAATGGCTTTCTCTGTCTACAATGATTAATTTATTTTCTTTATTAATAAGGTACCCATGCTCTATTTCAAAATCTCCATATTTTAATTCTTTATTTGTTAAGTCTTCAACTTGTGTTGCCACTTCTGATCTTTCATCTTCATTATGCATTGCCAATATTTTGAAATCTGGGTGACTTTCTGACAAATCATGAACTTTTGCTATTTGATACATATTCATTTCTTATAATTCCTTTTTTTGTTTCATAACTATATTATAATACAAAACAAAAAAAAGACAATCAAGTGATTGTCTTTTCAATATTATTTTTTAATGTTTTCTTCATGAAGTTTATTAATTTCATCAATCAAACGTTCTCTTTTTACTGGTTTTGGTATATAACTATTCATTCCAACACTAAAACAACGCTGAATGTCATCATCTATTACACTTGCTGTTAAAGCTATTATCGGAATTTTTTTCATGTCGTTTTTATTTTCATGTTCTCTAATTTCTTTTGTCGCCTCAAAGCCATCTTTTACAGGCATCATACAATCCATTAATACAATATCAAATTTTTCGTTTGATTTGTATTTATTTACTGCCTCTAAACCATTTTCAGCAAGAGTATATTCCATACCTGCATTTTTTAAATGGATTATTGCTATTTGTTGGTTTACTCTATTATCTTCGACCAAAAGAACTCTAATCTTATCTGTCGCTTTTGGTGCTTTCTTTTCTTTATTTATAATATTTTTAATATTATTAAATGCAGATTTCAATGATTTTCTCATTCGTTCTCCCAAAACAGGATATAAGACAATACCAGAAACTTTTTCATTTGTTTTTTGTTTGTTGTTTAAATCTTTGATTAAACATATATTGTATCCTAACTTTGTCAGTTTTGATATTTCTTGATAAAAATCATTAGATTCTACTTTATCTTCAACTATCACCACCAAGTTATTCTTGTCTGTTTCACTTATTTCTTCTAATGAGTGTTTTCTATTTACATTCATTATATTATAAACTGAAAATTCTTTCATTATTGTTTTTACTTTTTGATTGTCTTTTGATATTAAACTAACATTTATATAGCTTAAGTCTTTATGTTTCATATTCTTTTTTTCTTTTAATTTTAAATCAAAGAAAAATTTACTACCCATATTTTTTTCAGATTTCAATTCTATTTTAGAACCCATAAGTTCAATCAATTGAGAACTTATTGCCAATCCAAGACCCGTTCCACCATATTTCTTTGTTGTTGAGCTATCTTCTTGAATAAAAGAATTAAAAATATTTTTTTGTCTTGATTTTTCAATACCTACGCCAGTATCAGACACTTCGAACCTAATTTCCTTTTCCTCATTTGTAGTATCTATTATATTCGCAGATATATTAACAACACCTGCATTTGTAAACTTAATAGCATTAGACATTAAATTCATTAATACTTGCCTTAATCTATGGTCATCGACACTTAGAGCAGCAGGTATATTTTCATCTAAATCAACATTTATTGTTAAGTTTTTATCTACTGCTTTTTGAACATTAACAGAAACAATATCATAAATTGTCTCTCTTATATTTGTAGTTGTTGGTGTTACGTCTATATTACCAGACTCTATTTTTGAAAAATCTAAAACATCATTTATTAGAGTTAATAATAATTGTGAAGAAGTATCTACTGTTTTTAAGTATTCTTTTTGTACAGCATTTAATTCAGTATCTGACATTACTTCTATCATGCCTATTATTCCATTTAAAGGTGTTCTTATCTCATGAGACATGTTTGCTAAAAAAACACTTTTTGCTTCGTTTGCTTTTATTGCTGAATCCTTAGCTTCAATTATTTCAGTTGTCAATTCTTTCACTTTGTTTGAAAACTTAGATATTTCGTCATTACCTTTAATGTTTTCGATTTCTTTATGCTCACCATTTTCTAAAAATTTTAAAATACCTTTCAAATTTAAAGTTATTTTATTAGAAACACTAAATGCAATAAAAAATAATATTACGGCAAAAACAACAAAAGAATATAAAAAAACTTGTTTCTTTTTACTTATTTCTGAATGTATTATTAATGCTTCTGATTTTGCTTTTGTGTAAACATCTTTTTCTATATGAGTGATTGCAGATCTTTTCTTTTGAATTAATTCTAAGCCATTTTTTAAATCTGCTTGGTGATAGATCCTAAACTTATTTTCAAACAATTCTTCTCTAAATTTTAAATAATCTTTAAAAGAACCTGAATCCATAATCAACTTAAACATTTCTACTTGATTAACTTCTTTATTTATTTCTATAAATCTATTATAAAACAATTCACTTCTATAAGATATTTTGTTTATATTTTTAAGAATAGTCTCTACTGATTCAGTATTTACATTATATTTTAAAAGCCCTACATTTATCTCTTCCTCTACAAGCCATACTTTCATCCATTCCATTTGATACAAAGATTGTAAATAATTATCTAAATTTTTATTCAAATGGTTGTAGTGAATTTGTTCTAACATTATCAATACTTTTTTATATAACTCTAATCTCTCTTTTCTTATTTCTATTTTTTCTTTTTGAGAAGTACTATTTTTGGTTGCTATAATATTTTCTTTGTATTTTGATAACATTGTAAACACGTCCTCATTTTCAGGGAATATATCCAAAACCAAATCACGAATTCTTTTCGCTTTTTCGTCTGAGGGAACTTGGTATTCTGCAATTTCTTCAAAAAATAAAATAACGTTTTTTGCCTTTTCCGTAGATTTAACTTCTTCTTCTAAATGTTCTGTTTCATGAAAAGCTAAAAAGCACAATGCTACCAATGGAAGGAAAACTATTAGCATTAACTTGTTTTTTATTGATATATTATTCCACATACTCTTGCCCATTTTGTAATTTCCCTTAATTTAACACTTTTTGAAATATATTTCAATCAAAAATAATCTATATAATAAAATCAAGATAAGAAAAAAAAGATAAAAATTTCATTTTTTTTCTAAAAAAATCATCAAACAACACTTAACTTTTATTTTGAAAGCTTTTTTATAGATATATATCTAAAAAAATAAAAAAAAACATTAACAAAAGATTTTTTTTGTAATATAATGAAAATTAAATTAAGGAATAAAATGATATTAAATAAAGTGCAAAATTTAAACAAACAAATTAATCGATATACTCTTGAACAAGAAAAGAACTTAAAAAACCAATCTAAGAAGAGTAGCGGATTAGCAATTTTTTTTATTAGTCTTAATTTAGTTTTTTCTGTTATATCTAGATTTATATTTTCAATTTCAGAAATTGATTTTTTTTATTTATTTCTTGGCGTAATCTTTTTTTCTACTTTAATTAATGCATTATTCATCTCTGTTCCATTTTTATTTTCAAAAAATTACTTGCCTGACAATTCTGACAATGTTGTTGTTTTACAAGGATTGGGTATTCTTGTTTTTTTAGGGGTTTTTTGTTGTTTACTTCTTAATTTACCACAAAATAATAACTTAGAAGATATAAAGTTTTTATTCTCCACTTATGTTTTAGGGAGTTCTTTAATTGCTTATCTTTCTATTTTTACCTACGACTCTATGAAAAAAACATATTTTAAAACAAATTCATTAAAATTAAGAAGAGTAAAAGGTGAATATAATTATTATATTGATCAAATTGTTGTTAAGGAAGAATTAAGAACAGAAGCACAAGTTTCCAATAAAATTTCAAATGACATTAAAGAAGAAGTCAATCGTCGTTATTCAAAAATTTATGTTAAAAACTTAAAATCCAATATTTAAAATTAAATATTAAAATATATAATGCATAGTTTTTTGTGTTTTTTTTAAATAAATTTTGTTGATTATTATTCCATTTGTGATATTTTTAAAAAAGTAAAAACTTCTAAGGAATATCACGTTATGTCAAATACTATGTATATGAGCAAACAAGACAAAAGAAACCGCATGGATTCATTTGACAAGTTTATGTTATGCAATAATTACTCTCTTATCATTACTATCATTTTTTCTGTTCTAGGAATTGTTTTTTTCTTTCATCCAGAATCAAATCCACCTCATGGATTAGAAATCCCATTTTCATTTCTTTGTGGAATAGTATATCTTTTATTTTTGAACATATTTAAGAAAACTTTATTTACTACTAATTTTACATTTTAAATATTTTTTCTTTACTTCTTAAATTATTTTTGATATTTTTCTTTTTCCGAAAAGAGGAAAAATAATGACCATTAAATATAATCCAAAAAAATACAATAAGTTAAAATTAATAGATTCTAACATTTCTTACCATAAATCCAACTTTGTCGTTATTGTTTTTTGTGACTTATCACTTATTATTTTTAACATATTAATTTATCTTTTTGCTGCAATCATCGCTAGTTTTTTAATTTTCGAACAGACCTTTTCTTTTTTAATAGAAGATTATTTTTACATTAATGTTCCCGCAGCCTCTGCGCTAGTTTTTGGCTCTTTTATCGCTATAAAAGCTTTATTTCATTTAAGGAACAGCATTGATAAAATCCTTAATAAAATGACAAAAATTGACTTTGCAGATGATTGTTTTAAAATTATTGTTGTTTTTTCAATAATTTACTTGTCTGTTTTTATTTTATTTGAAAAAGAATTACTCTACGGATTTTTTGACAATATTACCATTCGATTTTTATTTATTCTCTCAATACCTTTTATACTTATAGAGGTGGGAAAAATCATATTTATTGATATTAAAAATATTTTTACAAGGAGATCAAATGATATTAAAAGAATCAAAAGAATCTCTACTGAAAAAAATAACATTGTGAAAAACATCATTCACACTGAAAACATTCAAAATATATTAGCTGAATCTACACCAAAAGAAGCAAGGTATTATGAAAAGTTATTCAAAAAGAATTTTAAAGAAGTTATATATTTCAAAAAAGAAAACCAAAGAAGGAAAGAAAAAGAATCTATATTGGAAAACTTATAATAAAAAAAAGAACTCAACGATGAGTTCTTTTTTTATTTTTTACCAATTAGTTTAATAAACTTTGTGCCATTTGTGGAGACATTTTTGCTTGTGACAAGATAGAACCACTTGCTTGTGAAAGAATTTGTTGTTTAGTTAATTCAACTGTTTCTTTTGCATAGTCTGTATCTTTAATACGGCTATTTGACGCAGCTACATTTTCTTGAATATTTGAAAGGTTGTTAACAGTGTGGTCGATTCTGTTTTGAACAGCACCTAGTGACGCTCTATTTGAATCCACATAAGTCAAACCTTGGTCTATAATTGATACTGCTTTTTGTGCTCCACCAATTGTAGTTACGTCAACATCTTCAATGCTTTCCATTTTTTGATCTGCTGAATCAATCTTTGTCGCAGAAGCGATAGAACCACCAAAACTTAGGTTTCTATTTTCCATATCTTTATTTGCTACAATTTGAAGCTCATTATCTTCTGTGACCGAAGCTTGTAAGAAATCAGTTCTACCATTAATTGAAGTTGCCACTTCTTGAATAGAATCACCTTCATTTGCTTTAATATCTACTGTTTGTGTATCACCATTGTCATCTTCATAAGAAATAGTAAAGTTTTCATTGTTTGAAGCTTTCCAGCTTTGACTTACAGATTCACCTTTTGCTGTGATTGCGCTCATTCCAGAAGCGTCTGCTCTCATATTACCGATTTCAACAGAAACTGTTTCACCTGAATTTGCACCAATTTGGAAGTTTGAAGAACCAAATGTTCCATTTAGTAGATTTTTACCACCAAAAGAAGTTGTTTCTGCAATACGGTTAATTTCGTCTTGAAGTGCTGTTACTTCTTCTTGAATTGCCACACGTTCTGCTTTTGAGTTAGAACCATTTGAAGATTGAAGAGATAGATCTCTCATACGTTGAAGAATATTTGTTGTTTCTTCCATTGCACCTTCTGCTGTTTGAGAAATAGAGATTCCGTCATTTGCGTTTCTCATTGCAACGTCAAGACCTCTTTCTTGTGTTGTTAATCGATTTGAGATTTGTAGACCAGCAGCATCATCTTTTGCACTGTTGATTCTATCGCCAGTTGCCAAACGTTCCATGCTTTTTTCTACTTTTTGATTTGCATTTGCAAGGCTTCTTTGTGCTGAATAAGCTGAAGTATTTGTATTTACACTAATAGACATTTTATTTGTAACTCCTAAGTTTTATTGTTTATTTAAAGCAATTCTATGCTAAATATTGTAAAAATGCAAATGGTTTTAAACGAAAAATAAACTTTTTTGAAGTAGTTTTTCTTTTTTAAAAAAAAGACTAAAGTTTATTAAATATTTGTCGATAATTATTTTTATTTTTGCCAATAAATAAAAAACACTTTGGTTTTAAAAAGGATAAATTTCGCTATTCAGTAAAGTAGTTGTCATTATTCTTGATTCTCACTTCTTAGTTTGATAAAATCAATAAATACTATGAAAAAATTAATTATAAAGGTAATATTATGGATATGGATACTTTAAAAAAACGATTTTTTGAAGAAGATGAATCAAATGACAAATAAAGAAAAAAAATTATCTTACAATGAAATTATAGAAAAAATATTTCTTGTTAATGATTTAGAAGAATTTAATCTTTTTATTAAAACACATGTTGCAACAGAAGATTTTAATAAATTATATTCTGACGAGGATTTTTTTAAGGATTTTATTTTTGAAGTTCCTGTATTTGCTTCTTTGTTTAAGTTCGAATTATTTAGTGAAGAAGAGATTGTTTCATTAATAATTAAAAATACCAAAGAAGAGAGCCTTAAAAGAAAATGTTCTCCTTTTATTTCTAGATTAAAAAAAAGAAATTTTCAAGACGATTGGTTGAAAAAAGCTTTTCAATTTAACAATGTCAAAACTGTTATTAAAAATTATTATTTTAAAAATGAATTATATTTAGAAAATTTTTTTTATTTTAGATACATTTCTGATCTCTTTTCCGAAAAAGATATAGAACTTTTAATTAATGCAAGAAAATCTAACCATAATAACTTCTTAAATTATCACTTTATGCATACGTTTTTTGATTTATATGAAAAAAATAAGCTTAATGATAAAATGATATTAGAGCTTATTACTAATGAGGATAATAAAAAAACATTTCAATTTGATTACAATTGTTTGAATTACAAAGATAAAGTTAAATTTGCTAAAGATATCCTCATTTTTAATAAAAACTATTTCAAAAAAGTACCAAAAGACAGTAGACATTTATTTAGTTACTTAATTGATTTTTATGACAACCCTACGATGTGTAAACATTTAACAGAAGAAAAAGACGAATTCTTTTGGAAAGAAATGCTTTTACTAGATGAAAATAACATTCGATATATCCCTGAAAATATCATTCAAGATAAAAGCAAAATTGATGACGATTTTCTTTATTATTTTATTGAAAAAAATCAAACTTATCAAAACTCTAATACAAGATATGTAAAAAGTAAAATTTTAAAATATTTGACAAAAAAAGCTATTAATAGATTTGATGACAATTTTATTCAATTTTTAAAAGAAAAAAATTACATTGAATTAAAAATCAACCCTAAATTAGTCGAAATGCTTAATTGATAAAAAAGACCTCATCACGAGGTCTTTTTTTTAAATGTTTCTTAATCTGTTTGGATTTGAATTCGTATTTCTAGTTCCTTCGCTATTTGTGTTAGACATTTCTTTACGTAATTCTTCTTCAAGCTGACTTTCTTGTGAATTTAAAGCAAGATTAGGTTCAGTTGAAGCATTTAAGTTTTCACCATTAAGCAATCTATTTAAATTATTATCTTTCCCTAAAAGTTCTCTAAATTCTTCTCTTTCATTTGCACCAAACTCTATTTCTTCAAGTTTTCTTTCAAAACCTACACCAGATAATTGTGATTTTTCTGCTCCACTTACAAACAATTTATCTTGCATTTCTGGAGTTAGATTTTTAACGTCTATCTCTTGACCATTTAATGTTACTGTACCTGTAACAGTTGGTGAATCACTATAGTTATTTAGAATTCTAAGTTCAGTTTTCATACTATCCAATTTGACCTCTTCTACTGTCGGTTCTGGATCTCCAAATGTTGGTGTCGATTCTTCCACTGGTGGTTTTGATTCTGCGAACTTTGGAGCTTCTTCTAATTTTGGTTCTGATTCTGCGAACTTTGTAGCTTCTTCTATTTTTGGTTCTGATTCTGCAAACATTGGAGTTGCTTCCTCCACTACTGGCTCTGGATTTCCAAATGACGGTGTTTCTTCAAAAGCAGCAGGTGCTTCTACTTCTGGTGTTTCGACTCCTGCAATAACTTCTTCAACATTTGAATTTGTTGGAACTACTGGATCTGGGTTTTCTACCTCTATTCCATGATAAGCTGAGTCTAATTCGTCAGAAGTTTGTGGAACAAACTCTGGAAGATCTCTTGGATCAACATCATTTAAATGATTTCCAACTTCTACATTTTCATAAGCCGATTCCAATTCGTCTGATATTTGAATCCTATTTGCACCAAAATAATTTTCATGAATATCACCGATTTTTGATAAATCTGTTCCTGATTCTATCATTTTACCAGATTCTAGACTTTTAAGGCTTGCATTTACATTAGCCATAGCTTCATGAACTCTTTCTGGCTCATCTGGATATGTCTTTGTCAATGTATCTTTTATTTGATCAGAAAGCTCTTCTGGCGTTATTTCAGAACCATAAGGAACTTTATCAAAACCTTTTAATTCGTCTAGTGTATCTAACTTAAATGGTTCCAGTTCAATATTTGCACATTCCGCAGGACTTGGTATATCAAACGTTTGACCAACCATTATTTGATCTGCATCTTCTAAACCATTATGTTCTGCTATTTGTAATGTAAATTCTCTAATTTCATCATAAGTAACATTAGCATCATTTTTTGATAAGATTTCTTTTGCTATCGACTCCAATCTATCTCCTGATTGTATTTCTACACTTGAAGGATAATCTAATTCTGGTTCTGTTATCGGCTCAGGTGCTTCTTCTCCTGCAACTACACCTTCAACTTCTGATTTTTCAGGAGAGGTCTCCGCCAAAATCTCTGCTTTTTCTTCTGGTGATAAATCCTCAAATCCTGCTCTTTGATTTGGATTCATATACTCTGGATCTGTTTCTGGATCGTAAACATTATCT
>CEVA01046048.1_pt1 | contig 14912 bp, 16 predicted proteins | sample 361521 | NCBI WGS metagenome assembly CEVA01 (sample SAMEA2622823, study PRJEB7988) | marine metagenome | isolation source: saline water (ENVO:00002010), including
TCACCGCCCACTACGACGGCCACCTGCGCATCTGCAAAATGGCGGCGAAGGCTTCCTAGAGATTTATCTTCTTTTCAACAGCGGCAATCACTGCTGCGGTTTGAATGTCATTCTGACATCGCAAATCTACCGGACATTCGCGAAGGAAACACGGGGCACAGGAAGGCTGAGCTTGAACGACTTGGGTGTTCCCGTGGGAGGGTGCGGTTATGTCGGGGCTGGTACTGCCGAATAGGGCCACTACGGGCGTGCCGATGGCGGCGGCCAGATGCATGGGGCCGGTATCGTTGGTCAGAACACAATCACTGGCGGCCAGCATGGCGGCGAGTTCGCGCAGGGTGGTTTTGCCCGCTAGGTTTGTGCAGGCGCCTTTTAATCCTGCCGTGATATCGAGGGCCAATGACTCGTCCCCGAAGCCGCCCAGTATCATGGTGTGGGTTTGGTATTTTTCATGGAGGGCGTTGGCGACCTCAATAAATCGCGCGGTTGGCCAGCGCTTGGCAGAGCCGTATTCCGCCCCGGGGATTATAGCCAGACGCTTGAGATCACGTGGGATTTTGAATTTTTTCTGAAAATACGGGAGATCGTAATAGGGAACGTGGTAATAGGGCGGAAAGGACGTGGGATCCGCGCCCAATGCGGAGGCCAAATGGAGGTATTGATGGATGTGATGGGCTTCCGACGGGTATATGTCGGGTTGCGCTTCATTCGCGAGGCGTTGCTTGATCTCCGCAGACGACCGTTTGTACATGGAGACATGGCCGGGGCGCAGCGGCAGCGCTTGGGTTAAAAACAAGCGACGCCATTTGGCGGCATACCCAATGCGCCGGGGAATGCCTGCCAACCAAACTTCCAAGGCTGCCCGCGGAGAATTTGGAAAGATGAGGGCGGCATCGTAGTTGTCCTCCTTGAGATCCATCGCGGTATTGTATAACGAGTCGGAAGGCTTGATGATCCTGACCCTTGTGACAACGGGCTGCCGATACCAGAAGTCGGCAAGCTTCTCGCGGGTTAAAATGGTGATGCCGGCATGGGGGTGGGCTTCATGCAGGCGCATGAGGGCGGGAAGTGTCATAACGGCGTCACCAAGCCAATTGACGCCGCGGACGAGGATTTGCCGGATACGAGGCATTACTGGAAACAAATACGCTTCACGCAGTCATCAAAGTCTTTCGCTCCACTGATGATTTTGATTTCAACGCGCATAAAAAATATAGGCAGGTCGCGCCGGTCCAGCTTGGGGAAACGGACGGCATCCTTCTGAGTGGTGATAATGACCTCGGCCTCGCGCTTCTTGGCCCGGTTGATAGCGTTGAGAAGTTCCTGCTGAGTGAAGCGATGATGGTCCGCAAAGCGCTTGGCATAGACCAGCCTACCGCCTGCCTCGGCAAGGCTGTTCTCGAAGCTCTCGGGCTGGGCGATTCCGCTGAGGGCGGCAATGCGTCTGCCTTTCAGAAACCGAAGGGTCTCGCGTTCCTCGGGATTGAAGACATTTTCAAAATAGAGAGGCGCGTGAATGCACTCAATGATGCCGGCCTTGGAATTATGTTTCTTGATCCGGGCAAGCAGCCGCTTGTTGTCGCCGTTGCATTTGGTGATGAAAATCGTGTCGGCACGATCGAGGTGGCTGGGCGGCTCGCGAAGGGTGCCGCGGGGAAGCAGATGCTCGTTGCCAAACGGCAACTGAGCATCGATGAGGACAATGTCGCGCCTGCGGCCCGCGAGTTTCCAGTACTGGAATCCGTCGTCGAGCAACAGGGTGTCACAGCCATATTTCTCGACCGCATAACGGCCGGCCTTGACACGATCCTTGTCAACCAGCACAACAACATCCTTGAGATTGGAGGCAAGCATGTAGGGCTCGTCGCCGGCATCCTCCGAGTTTAAAAGCAGATTGCGGGCATCGGAGACAATCCTTGGCGGAGTGGTGTCATCTTGAAACAGCAACTTGCGCCGGAGTCGCTCACCAAACGGAGGGGGCTTGGATCGGTATCCACGCGACAGGATGGCCACCTTTCTACCTTGATCCTGCAGGACGCGGGCAAATTTTTCCACAACCGGGGTCTTGCCGGTGCCGCCAACCGTGAGGTTGCCAATGGTGATCACCTGCACACCCAACGGGGAATCGCGAAACACGCGGCTCTTGTAGAGAAGCCGACGGCCCTTGACGCCAAGGTGGAAGACCTTGGACAGGGCATAGAGCACGGCCCGAAAGCAGGCCGCTTTTTTGTCGCGGCGCTGTTCCAGGATGACCTCCAGGGCGAATGTCTCGAATTGCTCCTGCCAGGCGCGGAGAGTTTCGCGCATCGCGGGAGTGTGCCAGAGGCCGGACGGCGGGAGCAAGGTTTGAGGGGCGGACTTGAAAGAGAAGGCACGTTGGGATAGCTTGCGGGCATGCAGAGGGGTATCTGGATTTTAATGGCCGTGTTGACCGTGGGCTTGTGGGCCGCGGAAAACAAGCCGATACCGGAGAAGAAAGCACCTCGGGCCAAGCCGGAAAAGGCTGAGGTGGACTCGGTGTATGTACTGCCAATCCGGTGGGACATTATGCCGCCGCTGTTGCATTTGCTGGATCGAGGCTTCAAGGAGGCGGAATCAAAGGGGGCGGATCTGGTGGTTCTGGACATCCACACCAATGGAGGCCGCGTGGACGTGACGGAAAAGATCCTGAAAATGATCGATGATTTCGATGGGGAAGTGGTTGCGTTTGTCAATGACAAGGCCATCTCGGCGGGAGCACTCATCTCGGTGGGAGCCAAGGCGATTTACCTGAAGCCAGGGGGACGCATTGGCGACGCCGCACCGGTCCTAATGGCACCGGGCGGCGCGGGCGCGCAGGAATTGCCGGGAACCATGGAAGAAAAGGTGAACTCATACGTGCGTTCGCTGGCCCGACGTGAGGCGCAGGAAAACGGCCACAGCGTTGAGATCGTGGAGGCCATGATCAACAAGGAGCGCGAGCTGTGGATCGCAGGGGAAATGGTCTGCCCCAAAGGGGAGTTGTTGACCTTGACGGCCAAGGATGCGGAACGAATCGGCTTTTCCAGCGGCACCAAAGAAAATCTGGACGCGGTATTGGCAGCACAAGGCCTGTACGATGGGAAAACTGGACGCAACGAGGACAAGGAAAAACAGGGATTAAAAAAAGTAACGGTGACGCATGTGGAACAGTCCACGGCGGAAAACTGGGCGCAATGGTTTGACTCCATCAGCCCCGTGCTCCTGATGGTGGGCCTCATTGGGCTGTATGTTGAGGTGAAGACGCCCGGCTTTGGCGTCCCGGGTATCGTGGGCATCACGGCGCTGGTGTTTTATTTTTTGGGCGGGTCCGTGGCGCATTTCACCGGGAATGAACAAATGGTCATGTGCCTGCTGTTGTTCCTGATCGGGCTGGGGCTGATCATCGTGGAACTGTACGTAATGCCGGGAATGGCGGTCCTTGGGGTGCTTGGGCTGGCCGCCATGCTGGTGGCGCTGGTGATCGCCCCCATTGACTTGGGCAGCCCCACCATCCCGGATTTGCCCATACCCGTCTGGCAACTGGAATTGCAACAGTCGGTTTGGAACCTCATCTTGGGACTAGCGGGCGCCGGTGTGGGAGCAGCCATCCTTGCCCAGTATCTGCCCAAGACACGCTGGTTCGAACAAATGGCTCCGGCTTCGGCCAGCGGAGTGGAATCCGTGATGGCCTTGGAGGAAACCAAGTCAGCATTGATGGGACAGGAAGGAGTCGCCGACACAACCCTGCGCCCAAGCGGCCGAGCTATGATTAATGACCAGTTGATTGACGTGATGAGCGAAGGGGATTTTATTGAAGCGGGCGAACGGGTGCGCATCATCGGCCACAGCGGCTCCACCGCTGTTGTCGAAAAGGTGGAGTAAGGAACCTGTTATTTTCCCGTTTTCACCTCTGGCAACGGCAGGGTTTCATTGCCCCCCTCAGCAGGTAAAGGCTGAATGGGCGGTGAGTTGGTCGGCCCGGGAATCGCGTTGGACGGCTTGCCCGTGGGGCGCCTCATGCCAGGAAGCTGGTCGTACTTTTTGATCTGAAGCGGATTGAGAATGGCGCGAATCTTCTCATCGCGCAGCGCAACCTCCTCTCGCACATTCCTGCGAATGTCCTCGGAAAGCACCCCCTTGAGCCGCTTTTGGCTCTCGGCATAGATGGTTCTAACCTGATCCTCCTGGTCGGTGGTTAAATTAAGCCTTTGGCTGAGTTCCCCAACATCCAGACGAAAAATCTGCACCCTCTTGGATCGAGAATCACCAACTTGAGGTCGGGGCGCCGCTTGGCGGCCAATCACGTAACCAGCCACCAGCCCCGCCCCAAAAATGAGCAGAACCGCGAGGATGGCCTTCTGTGATTGCATTATTCCACCGGCATCTCGATCGCCATGGCGACGATCTCTTCAAGCTCCGAATCCAGCGCTGCTGTCTCCGGTTGCTGAGCCGGCGAAACAGACAACCAAGCCACCACCGCCAACGCGGCCGCCGCGGCGCAGGGAACCACCGCACGGCACAACATGCGCGCCCAGCTTGCCCACGCGTCCACTGGCGCCGGCAGGTCGGCGATATGGGCCATGATGCGCTTCTCAAACGCATAAGGCACCTTGTCGCTCGGCTCCTCCCGGCGTGCCGTGTTCAGCAGTTGGTCTATGATCTTGTCCAGTTTCATGTCCTTCCGTCTCCTGAGACGGGGGCCGTTCCCGGCTGGTTACAAATACTTTTCAGGGGCTACTTTAGCCAGTAAATTCCGCATTTTTTCGCGTGCGCGATGAGCCGTCACCTTCACCTTGGAAACGGACCAACCCGTGATTTCCGCGATTTCCTTCACCGGTTTTTCCTCAATCTCCAAGAGTATGATCACTAGGCGAAAGTCCGGCGAAAGACCTTCCAGCAACCGGTTGACCAGAGCCTTGGCCGCGTCCCTGTCAGTGTCGCGATCCGTGGTATCCTCACCCCGATTCTCCAGCCAATCCGTCTCGTCCTCCGTCATTTCCGTCACCGTGAACTCTCGGTTGCGCTGGTGCTTGCGCAGGAAATCATAGCACGTCCTCACCGCCATACGCATCAGCCAATGCTCAAACGGCGCCTCGCCCCGAAACGTGGACAGCTTCTGGTAGGCCTTGATGAAAATCTCTTGGACGATGTCCTCCACCTCGTCCTCCCGCCGTGCATAACGGCGGGCCGTGGCAAAGACGCGCGGCTGGTATTTTGCCACCAGCGGCTCAAAGCTCGACGCATCACCCTCCAGCACGGCGGCGATCAATTCTTGGTCGGGCACGTCCATCAGCCCGTTTGATAGCAAAGCCAGCCCCGAAACCCACGAAAAAAGCCACCGGCGAACCGGTGGCTTGAAATCATTCCTCGGACGTCACCACCCTATCGGCCATGCGGGCCACGGGGACCACCGAAGCCGCGCCGCGGTGGCGGGCCATGCGGCGGGCGATGTCCGCCGGAACGAGGACCATGCCCCTTCGGGCCGGGGCCATGAGGGCCGCGAGGGCCACGGGCGCTGGAACCCTTCGGGCCGCCATGCCCAGGACGAGGGCCACCGTGTCCGGGGCGCGGGCCGTGCCCTTTCGGACCATGCTTGCCCTTGGGGCAGCCGCCACCTTTGCAGCTGCCGCGCTTGTCGCGGTCGTGCCCCGGCCGGCCATGATGTTTGGCCCGGTCGCGATCGTGCCCGTGCCGCGGGCCGTACCCTTGCGGCTTGGGGCCGCCATGGCCAAGGCGCGCGCCGTGGCCGTGACGGTGAGAATGGTGCGGTGACCCACCTGAGCGAGCATGGGGGTGCCCGCCTCTTTGGGGCTGGCCGCCACGGTTGATATTGGGCGGACCGAAGCGGCCGGGTGTTGGCGGGCCACCGCGGAAATGGAACTGTTGACCAGCGCGCGCGCGAGCCGCAGCTGCCGCCTTCAGGCGGTTCTCGATCATCTCACGGAATTTCTTCGCGGCCTCGGCACGTTTCTTGGCGTATTCCTCCGCGCGCTTGCGGGCTTCCTCAGCCTTCCGGCGGTCGTCGTCATGCCCGCGATGATGCTCATGGCCACGTTCGGAATGACCACGGGAACGCGAAGCCTGTGAACTGCTTGCGCCCCGCATCTTCTTGTACCATTCGTAAATCTGTGTCCGGCTCGGCCGCTCGTTGTCGTCCAGCTTGCCGTTCTTGTTCTTGTCAAACTCCTTCATGAAGGCTTCGCGGCGCTTGGCGTATTCCGCGCTGCGCGATGAGGAGGATCGGCTGGAGGAGGCCCGCTCATCGCCATCCCGAGACCGGCTTGAAGATTTGCGTTCATCGCGATCATCCGCGAATGCCGTGACGCCCATTCCAACGGCCAAGACCACCCCTCCCCAGCGAGTGACGGTGTTCAGTGTAATTTGTGTTTTCATTTCATTTGCTCCCACCTTGGGAATCGACCTGTAGACGGCCAGTGCCGGATAATAGTTACATGGCCCCAATTATCGAGCGATTCCTCCCGTTACACCCCAAAAATCCATTTTTATGAATTGACACTCCAGCGGGGCCGTCCTACTTTTCCCGCCCTCCATTCGGGGAGGCAACCGCCACCGCGGCGGCCAAGGCTGGAAATCGCGGGCTAAAGACACTTTTTAATCGAGGCTACTGGATGACCGAAATCAGGCTCAAGAAAGGCGAACCTGTCGAGCGCGCCCTACGGCGTTTGAAGAAGAAGATCGACCGGGAAGGCACGTTGAAGGCCGTGCGCAACAACCGCCATTTCGAGAAGCCCAGTGAGAAAAAGAGGCGGAAGATGAAGGCCGCCCGTTTCTCCGCCATGCTCGCGGCGCGCTACGCGGACCTTTGAGCAACTTTTCCAAGGAACAAGGCGCGCCCCCCGGCGCGCTTTTTTGTTTCCCCACCCCATTCCCGCCCTATCCTCTCAAAATGCGTGACACGGCCGTGGAAATCATCCGCCACCTGCGTAGCCAGGGGCATGAGGCATACCTCGTTGGTGGCTGTGTGCGCGACGAGCTGCGGGGCGTACCGCCAAAAGATTACGATATTGCAACCAGTGCCAAGCCGGATGAAGTGGAGGTGCTGTTTGAAAAGACCATTGGGATTGGCAAAAAATTCGGTGTGATGCTTGTGGTGGAAGGCAGCCGCCAGTTTGAAGTGGCCACTTTCCGGGCAGACGCCCAATACATCGATGGCCGGCACCCCACCGCGGTCACCTTCAGCCATGCCCGCGCGGATGCGGAAAGGCGGGACTTCACCGTCAACGGCCTTTTTCTGGACCCCATCGACAACATCGTTCACGACTGGGTAGATGGTCAGACCGATCTCGAAGCAAAGTGCCTGCGCACCATCGGCGATCCCCAAGCCCGTTTTAACGAAGATCACTTGAGACTCCTTCGCGCCGTTCGTTTCGCCGCGCAATTGAATTTCACCATCGAGCCCGCCACCTTCGCGACCATCCGAAACTTGTCGAAGAAAATTTGTCTCGTCAGCGCAGAACGCATCCGGGACGAACTCCTGAAACTTTTCCGTCCGCCCCATGCCGCGCCCGGTCTGGATCTTCTCCGCGACAGCAACTTGATGGATCATGTGTTGCCCGAGCTGCGGCCCACGATCACCTGCGACCAATCGCCCGAATATCATCCCGAAGGCAGCGTCTACAACCACATCCGGCTTGCCTTGGAGCAGTTGCCCAACAACGCTCATGAAAATCTGCCGTGGACCCTTCTCCTTCACGACATCGCCAAGCCCCCCACCGCCAGCGTTGGCAACGATGGGCGCATCCACTTTTATGCCCACGAAAAACTGGGGGCAGAAATGGCCGGCGACATCTTGGAGCGCCTTCGGTTTCCACGCCGGCAAATCGACGAAATCGTCTTCACCGTCCGGCACCACATGCAATTCAAGGACACCCCCAGGATGCGCAAGGCCACCCTGCGCCGCATGCTGCTTCGCCCCACCTTCGAGCTGGAGCTGGAGCAACATCGCCTGGATTGCCTTGCCTCCCACGGCCAACTCGACATCCACGATTTTTTAAAGGAAGAACAACGCACCCTGACCAACCAGCCCGCGCTCATTCCACCATTGGTGCGGGGTGATGACTTGATCGAGCTGGGCATTTCCCCCGGCCCGGCAATGGGCAGGCTGCTGGAAACCATCCGCGACCGGCAGTTGTCCGAAGAATTCACCACTCGCGCCGAGGCCTTGGCTTGGGCCAAAGAAAATACTGCCCAATGAACTCGCCTCTCCGCTAAACTGCCCGCCCAGAATGGAAAAGCTACTCTTGGTCGATGACGAAGCCGATGTGCGCTACTCGTTCGAGCGCATCTTTGGCGCGGACGTGGACCTCCACACCGCCGGCAGTGGTGAGGAGGCCTTGGAAGCCATCCCGCGCGTCAGCCCGGACCTTGTCATCATGGATGTCCGCATGGGCGGCCTCAACGGCATTGAAACCCTCAAGAAGATTCGCGAGTTTGACACCAAGCTGCCCGTCATACTCATGACCGCCTTTGGCACGACGCAGACCGCCATCCAGGCCATGAAGCATGGCGCCTATGACTACCTTTTAAAACCATTCGACGTGCCCAAGCTCAAGGAGATCATCTCCGGCGCCCTCAAGGCTTCGCGCGACATGAGGCAAAAGGTCTCCTACGAGCCCTTGCTGGAGAGCGAGGATTACGACCTGGGCATTATCGGCCGCAGCCCGGCCATGCAGGAGGTATTCAAGACCATCGGCCAACTCGCCGGCGCCAACGCCACCGCACTGGTCACCGGCGAAAGCGGCACCGGCAAGGAACTGGTCGCCCGCGCCATCTACCACCACAGCAACCGCGCCGACAAACCGTTCCTTGCCGTCAACTGCGCCGCCATTCCCGAAAATCTCCTGGAGAGCGATCTCTTTGGGCACGAGAAAGGCGCGTTCACCGGCGCCAACACCCAGCGTATAGGCAAGTTTGAGCAATGCGACGGCGGCACCATTTTCCTCGATGAAATTGGCGACATGACCCTCGCAACCCAAACCAGGATTCTGCGTGTGCTGCAAAACGGCACCTTCGAGCGCGTCGGCGGCAATGAATCCGTGGAAGTCGACGTGCGCCTCATCGCCGCCACCAACAAGCCCTTGGAGAAAGCCGTCGAGGCCAAGGAATTTCGCGAAGACCTCTTTTACCGGCTTAATGTCGTCCGGGTTGCCTTGCCCCCCTTGCGCGAGCGCCCCGGCGACATCCCCCTGCTCATCGATTATTTCCTGCAAAAATATGCGCCCGGCGACCCACCCGCCATTCAACCCGCCGCCATGGAATTATTGAAATCCCATGACTGGCCCGGCAACGTCCGCGAACTCGAGAATGCCATCCAGCGCGCCCTCGTCATGGCCAAGGGCGATGCCATCCTGCCCGGCACATTGCCACCGGAAATCACCGGCTCCAGTTCCGCTGCCTCAGGCGAACCTCCCAGCGCAGATCTCGCTGCCTTGGCCCAAAAACTCTTCCAATGGGCCCGGGCTAACCCCGACCTGCGCATCATCCCCGCCGTCGAGCGTGAACTTATCATCAACGCCCTCAAGGAAACCGGCGGCAATCAGGTCCAGTCCGCCAAGCTCCTGGGTATTACCCGAGCCACCCTTCGCAAACGCATCGAGAAATTTGACATCAAACAGGAACTCTCCATCGGCTGACCCGCTCCCTCCTTGCCAACCTGCCCCCGCGTACGCTTAATTGACCCCGTGAATGTCACCCAACTAACCGACCAGCTCATGGCATCCTATGCCAAGGTCGGTGCCATCAACCACCTCGATGGCAGCAACCTGCCCAGTCGCACCGCCATCGTGGATATCACCACCGATCTCCTGCGGCTGGTCTTCCCGGGGTATTTTGATGAAAAGGTGCTGCACTCCTCCGAACTGAAAACAGAGACCGCGCTCCTGATGGATTCCGTGGCCGGCCGACTGGAGGATGAGGTTTTAAAAAGCATCGAAGCCCATCCCCCCGATGATGCCTCCAAGGCCAACTCGCGCGGAACGGCACGCGAACTGACCCATGGCTTTCTTGGCCAACTCCCAGCCGTCCGGGAAATACTCACCACTGATGTCGACGCTGCCTTCACCGGTGATCCCGCCGCCAAGAACAAGGACGAGGTCATCGTGTCCTACCCCTTTATTGAAGCCATCGCCGTACAACGACTCGCCCATGTCCTCTACGAGGAAGGCATCGAGTTTATCCCGCGCATCATGGTGGAGTGGGCCCACAGCCGCACGGGCATGGACCTGCATCCCGGCGCCAAGATCGGATCCCACTTTTTCATCGACCACGGCACCGGCACCGTGATTGGCGAAACCACCATCATTGGCAACCACGTGAAGATGTACCACGGCGTCACCCTCGGCGCACGCTCCACCTCGGGCGGGCAACAATTGCGCGGCCAGAAACGCCATCCCACCATCGAGGATCACGTCACCATTTACCCCGGCGCAACCATCCTGGGTGGAGAAACCGTCATCGGTGCCCACAGCACAATTGGTGGCAACGTCTTCCTAATGGACAGCGTGGAACCGCAATCTCTCGTCATCTACGACGGCCTCGACATGCGGGTGCTAAACAAGCAGGAAAAAGTAAAAGCCAGCGACTTTCATATTTAGCCGCTGACTTTTCCTCTTCAGAAACCACCATCCGACACTCGTCAATCATCAATGAAACTCAAGAGATTGATGTATGCTGAATATTGAGCGGTGGAAGCAGCGCGAATTACACTAACTCCCGAATCGGCTTCCCGATGTCGCAAAGATACTGCGGGCGACCCGTGGTGTCCTCCACTGTGACAGCATTGGGGTTCAGACCAAGGTTGTGGTAGAGAGTGGCCATCACGTCCTGATAATGCACGGGACGGGCCGTAGGCTCGCCCGCAAGCTTGTCGGTGGCGCCAATGACTTGGCCGACGTTCATGCCACCGCCGGCAAGGATGGCCGGCGACACACGCGGCCAGTGGTCGCGTCCCGCGTTCTTGTTGATGCGCGGTGTGCGGCCGAATTCGCCCCAAGCCACCACAGTCACATCGTCCAGCATGCCGCGTTCCCGCAGATCGCCGATCAGTGTAGCCAGCGCATGATCCACCACGGGCACAAGGTGCTGCATTCGGGTAAAATTTTTCGAGTGCGTATCAAAATCACTGAAGCTGACGCTGACAACACGCACGCCCGCCTCAATAAGACGCCGCGCGAGGAGCAGCTTGCGCGAGGCATTGTAGCCGTCGGCAGTGTAAAAGCGCTCGCCTTCCTCCTTGTGCCGCGGTGTGTAGCGAGCGAGCACCTTGGGATCTTCCTTCTCGAGATCGAGGGCGTCACCAAACTTGCCTGACAACAGAATACCAAGCGCCTGTTGGTTAAATCGGTCCATCGCATCCATCATGCGCGAGTTGTCGGCGCGACGGCGTATGGTGTCGAACGAGTGCAGCAAGCCCACACGGTCATCAAGCCGGGATGCCTTCAAGCCGGGCAGCAATTTCAAGCTCACTTGATGGTTGTTGCCCAGACGCGCCAGTTCGCCCTGCATCCCTTTTTCAAGTTCACGCTTGAACAGGTGCGAGATGTCTGGCCGGAACGGCTTGTATGCGGGCCCAAGGAATCCGGCGCGAGCACTGTTGCGCGCCAACGGCCGACCCTGCATAAGGTCCACAAAGGCCGGGGCTTGTCCGGTGGAACCTAGCAATCGATCCATCACGCACCCCATCGCTGGGCGCCCGCCGATGCCGGCAAGATCCTTGATGTTGTAGCCACTCTGGCACTGAAAACCATCATGCCGACCAGCGCTTCCCACAAGCGACCGAATGAAGGCAAACTGGTTGGCCATCGCGGCAACCTGTGGCATTAACTCAGTAAGATGCACGCCGGGCAGCTTGCTCCGCAGCGGGGCAAAAGTGCCACGCATCTCGGCGGGTGCTTCGGGCTTGGGGTCAATCATGTCCATCTGCGGCGGTCCGCCGTCGAGATGGATGTTGATGACCGCCTTGCGGGAGGAACCAATCCCGGCAGCTTCCTCAGCGCGCAACAAGCTGGCCAGTGTAAGACCACTCATGCCCATCGCGCCCGCCGACAGAAATCCGCGCCGCGAAACGCCGTCGCAGTGCGTGATCTTGTTACCGACTAAGTCCAACATCGCCGTGGGTTAGACTGACCTGTGGGGAAGGTTTCTTCAAGGCAATTGAAACGGGGGGAAGGATCAAATCTCAACAACCTAGGGCCTGGTCATTGGGGTTTGGTCATTCCCTGACTCTTGGAGATTGGGCCTTGAGCATTAAACAAATACCGGACTGTCCTTGATGGGTTTGCGCAACTCCGGCGGCAGCCCAAATTGTTCGTCCACAAATCCGTCCAGCCGATCGCGTGTCTTTTGCGAGAGCAATTCGTTCATTTCTTCGCTCACATCCCCAATGATCGCCATCGGCAGACCGCTAAACACCAAGTCCGGCCCGTCGCAAAATGCGTAGATATGACGCTCATCCGCCCCATCCACCGGCCGCCCCGTAATGAAGCAATGTGACAACCAAGCCGACACATCCGTGCCTCTTTCCTCCAGCATCTTCTCGTTTCGCGCCTCCATGTCAAACTGGTCCATGTAGGCGTTGATCCGCTGGATCGATTCCTCCGAAAGTTCCTCCATCATCCGTTCACGGCAGGGCAAGCAAAGCGCATATTCAAAAATCACCTCTTCACGATGAAATGCCTTGTGAATCAGGTATGGAGTTCCGTCCTCCCGCAATTCCGTCCCGCACACCGTGCACTTTGAAAACGGGCCTTCCTCAAGAAACGAGTGAAACACCGGCGGCACTTCAACGTAGTTGGCGGGAATTTCAAATTCTTCATCTTCAAATTCACGCTGGAATTCGTTGTCGTCGCGCTCCGCCATCGCCTGTACTTTACCGCGAGGGTTGGAAATGACAAACGTTCATTGACCTGCCCGCAAACTCCCTCTTGAAAATTCGATTCCGAAATTTGAATATCCCGCGTGCCCGAGACCACCATCCCAGAAGTGCTGCCCGCCGAGGAAACCCGGACGCAATCCAGCACCGATGACGCCCTTGACCCCGGCTACCTGGTTATTTGCTGGGATGACCCCGTAAACCTCATGGAATATGTCACCCACGTGTTCATGACCGTTTTTGGATGGCCCCGCTCCAAGGCTGAAAAGCACATGCTTCAGGTGCACCGCCAAGGCAAAAGCATCCTTGCCCGCGACGGCCTCGAACGCGCCGAACACTACGTTCACCGCCTTCAAGGCTACGGTCTGACCGCCACCCTGGAGCACGACGAATGAAAACGCTCACCCACGAGGATGGCCACCGCAGAGTGCGGCTTACCACAAACGAGAAGGAACTCCTGCTCACCCTCCTCCCCCAATACCCAAAGCTCCCCAATCATCACCCAAATGGCAGCGATGACAGCGACGCCAACCCACTCCTAAAGGAAGCGTTGGCTGACCTCCGAAATAAAAACCGTGCCACCACCCGGGCATTCTTGGCCGACACATCCCGCTTCCAGCCCGACGGTAAAGACTGGATACTGACCCTCACCGACACCGATCTCGAGTGGCTCCTGCAGGTTTTAAACGACCTCCGTGTCGGCAGTTGGCGTGCCCTTGGAAGCCCTCAACAGGATGAAGATGGCAGCTACGTCAATTTTGATCATCTGACTGATGAAAACATCGGCGACCTCTGGACCATGGAAATTTGCGGAGCCTTGCAATACGAGCTACTAAAGGAATTGCATGGGGAAAATCCCAATGAGCAATGACCAAGCTCCAGCAACCAAACTCGGGGGTTGGACATTGATGTTTCCTTGGACATTGGAAATTTCAAATCGGTCATTCCAATAATGGAACCCCTCGATGACACCCTCTGGTTCCCGGAACCACGGGACCATGAAATCGTCGCCCTTGGCGGCGACCTTTCCGTCGAGCGCCTCCTCCTCGCCTACCGCAGCGGCATCTTCCCGTGGAGCGCCGACCCCATCACCTGGTGGTCGCCCGACCCGCGCGCCATCTTCGAGCTGGACCACTTTCACATCCCTACCCGTCTCGCCAAAACCCTGCGAAGCGGCCGTTTCACTTTCACCCGCAACCACGCCTTCCGCAAAGTCATCACCGCCTGCGCCGAGCGCCCCCGCGGCGAGGACTCTTGGATTGGCCCGGAATTCATCGCCGCCTACACCCGGCTTCACGAAGCCGGACACGCCCACAGCGTCGAGTGCTGGGCCGGCGGCCAGCTCGCCGGCGGCATCTACGGCATTAGCCTCCACGGCCTCTTCGCCGGCGAATCCATGTTCCATCACGTCACCGATGCCGGCAAAGCCGCCCTCTGCCACCTCGTCGAGCATTTAAAAAAACGCGGCCACCAACTCTTCGATCTCCAAATGCTCACTCCCGCCACCGAGCAATTCGGTGCCATTGAAGTCCCACGCGCGGAATATTTGAACCGACTGGAAAAAGCGATGAAGGTTGAATGCTCATTCGACTGACGCCTGTTAATTGAATCCACTTGTCGCCCTCTCGCCCTCTCCTCCACTCTTAGCCCGATGTCCTCACGGATCACTGACGAACTGGGCAAGCCCGACGCAGCATTCGAATCGTCACTGCGCCCTGCAGTCTTCTCGGAATTCGGCGGTCAAGACAAGGTGCGGGAGCGGCTGGAGATTGCCGTCACCGCCGCGCAACAGCGCAAGGAGCCGATCGATCACCTACTGCTGTCAGGCCCGCCGGGGTTAGGTAAGACGACCTTGGCCAACATCATCGCCAGGGCGATGGGCGGCAATCTGCGCGCCACCAGCGGGCCAACCATTGAAAAGGCTGCCGACCTCGCCGGCTTGCTCACCAATCTCGAAGAAGGCGATGTGCTCTTCATCGATGAAATCCATCGCATGCAAAAGACCGTGGAGGAATATCTCTAC
>CEVA01216983.1_pt1 | contig 14905 bp, 7 predicted proteins | sample 361521 | NCBI WGS metagenome assembly CEVA01 (sample SAMEA2622823, study PRJEB7988) | marine metagenome | isolation source: saline water (ENVO:00002010), including
TGGCCCACACCCTGGGCCTGATAGACAGTCACCGGTCGGTCGAGACGGAGCGGGATTCGTTCGAGATTGGATCGGTGGCCCGGTCGGCTATCGACGATCCGGACTTCTCGCGGCGAATCCGCCAGGCGTGAAGAGGTTTCCGCCGGCTGCTAGTACCGGTAATACTCCGGCTTGTAGGGTCCCTCGGTGGGGATCCCCAGGTAGCTGGCCTGGTCGTCCGAGAGTGACTCGAGTTGGACGCCGAGTTTTGCCAGGTGAAGCCGGGCGACTTCCTCGTCGAGCTTCTTGGGCAGCATGTGGACTCCCAGTGGAAAATCGTCCTCACCGAAACCCAGTTCGGCCGGTTTCCAGAGTGCGATCTGGCCCAGCACCTGGTTGGTGAAGCTGTTGGACATAACAAAGCTGGGATGTCCGGTGGCGCAACCCAGGTTGACCAGGCGACCCTCGGCCAGCACGATCACGGCGTGGCCATCGGGAAAGACGAACTTGTCGACCTGTGGTTTGACTGTGACCCGCTGGATATCGTTGTTTTCGACCAGAAAGGCGATATCGATTTCGGAATCGAAGTGTCCGATGTTGCAAACAATCGCCTCGTTCTTCATCTGCTCCATGTGTGCGCCGGTGATCACGCCGCAACAGCCCGTGGCGGTGACAAAAATGTCTCCGCGCGAGGCCACTTCGTCCATCGTGGTCACCTCATAACCCTCCATCGCCGCCTGCAGGGCACAGATCGGGTCGATTTCGGTGACGATGACCCGGGCTCCAAGGCTTTTCATGGCGTGGGCGGATCCCTTGCCGACGTCTCCATAGCCACAGACGACGACCACTTTTCCGGCCACCATGATGTCGGTGGCCCGCTTGATACCGTCGGCCAGCGACTCACGGCATCCGTAGAGGTTGTCGAATTTGCTCTTGGTGACCGAGTCGTTGACATTGATGGCCGGGACACCCAGTTGGCCATCCTGGTGCATCTGGTGCAGACGATGCACTCCCGTGGTCGTCTCCTCGGTCAGGCCCTTGATCCCCTTGAGGAGATCGGGGGTCTGATTGTGGATCATTGCGGTCAAGTCGCCGCCGTCATCGAGAATCATGTTCAGTGGACTGCCGTCGGCCCAGTGAAGCGTCTGTTCGATGCACCAGTCGAATTCCTCTTCGGTCATTCCCTTCCAGGCGTAGACCGGCACGTTCGTGGCAGCGATCGCGGCCGCGGCGTGGTCCTGGGTCGAGAAGATATTGCAGCTGGACCACTGCACCTCGGCTCCCAGCGCCGTCAGCGTCTCGATCAGCACGGCCGTCTGGATTGTCATGTGCAGGCAGCCGGCAATGCGGGCACCGGCCAGCGGCTGGCTGTCGCCATATTTTTCACGGAGGGCCATCAACCCCGGCATCTCGGTCTCGGCCAGTTCGATTTCCCGTCGGCCCCATTCGGCCAACGACATGTCGGCGACCTTGTAGGGAACCGTGGATGTCTGGGGGGAGGTCGTGGACATGTGGCTTTCTCCTCGTTTGGTCTCGAACGCTCAAGTTAGGTGATCTTCACGATCCGGGCAAGCACCCGGTTGGAAGTGTCGTGCTCACCATGCGGAAGAGCCGATGTCGCAGCCATTGACGTCGACACACGAAATACCTAATTGGGGGAACCGGGGATGGTCGGATCCGGTCGACAGACCGGCGAGATCGGGAGCCGGAACGGTTGGGCTATGGAGTACGGGCGAAACGATGCGGACCTTGCCAGAGATTTACTGCGATACGTCGTCGGTTTCACGGTTGCCTGTTTCGGTCGAGATTTTTCCGCCGAAGACTTCCGACGGGGACCAGGCTCTCTTTGATACGCTCGATTTGCTGGTGACCTATCGCCCGGCGTTTGTGTCCTGCACTTATGGGGCCGGAGGATCAACGCGAGACCGGACACTCGAGTTGTGCCAGAAGATCGAGTCGCGGTACGACACCGTGGCGATGGCTCACCTGACCTGTGTCGGATCAACGCGAGACGAGTTGTTCGAGTGGATTTCTCGTGTCCGTGACATTGGCATCTGCAACATCATGGCGCTGCGGGGCGATCCACCTCGCGGCACCGATTCGTTTGCAGCGGTGAGCGGTGGACTCGAACATGCCAATCAACTGGTTGACCTGATCCGAAGCCAGGGAGATCGGCTGGGTGTCGGAGTGGCCGCCTACCCGGAAGTGCATCCCGAAGCGGTCAACGCGGCGGTGGATCTTGAGAACTTCAAGCGGAAGATTGACGCCGGTGCTGACGCGGCATTTACTCAGCTCTTCTACATCAACGAGAATTTTTTGAGGTTCCGGGATCGGTGCCAGGCGGAAGGCATTTCGGTGCCGTTGATTCCGGGCATCATGCCGATCACCGGGTATTCTCGAATCCAGCGAATTGCCTCGCTGTGTGGAGCTCAGATCCCCGTCGAACTGGCCAAGCGGCTCGAGGCGGTCCAGGACGATCGCGAGGCGGAATTGGCCGTTGGCGTCGATTATGCAATCGAGCAATGCCGGGAATTGATTTCCGAGGGAGTTCCGGGAATTCACTTCTACGCGTTGAACCGATCACAGGCCTGTGCGCGGATTCTGGACGCCCTGGGTCACGGTGCTTCGCCGGAGTTGTCCGGTGAGCATTGAAAAAAGACCGTCGGAACTGCAACGGGCGCTCTCGGAGAGAATCATGGTTCTCGACGGGGCAATGGGGACGATGATCCAGGCCCTGTCGTTGGACGAGAACGGATTCCGGGGCGAAGAGTTTGCTGGACATGGCAGCCCGCTGGAGGGATGCAATGATCTGTTGTGCCTGACCCGGCCCGGGGCGATCGAGAGGATCCACGACGAGTTTCTCGAGGCGGGGGCGGACATTCTCGAGACAAACACGTTCAACTCGACATCGATCTCGTTGGCCGATTACGCGCTGGAAGGTCGCGCCTTTGACATCAATCTGGCTGCAGCGCAGCTTGCTCGCCGTGCTGCCGACCGTGCCAGCGATCGCACGCCGGACCGCCGTCGTTTTGTTGCGGGCAGCTTGGGGCCGACCAACCGGACCGCGTCGATGTCCCCGGATGTGAACAATCCCGGGTTCCGTACGATCACTTTTGATGAACTGGTGGCCGCCTACCTGGAACAGATCGGCGGCCTGGTCGAGGGTGGTGTGGATCTGCTGATGCCCGAAACCAGTTTCGACACCCTGAATCTCAAGGCCTGCCTGTTTGCGATCGAGGAGTATTTTGACCGTCATGATGTGCGGTTGCCTGTCTCGGTGTCTGTCACCATCACCGACAACTCCGGGCGTACACTCTCGGGACAGACTCTCGAGGCTTTCTGGCATTCGATCGCGCACGCCGACCTGCTGTCGGTTGGAATCAACTGCGCGCTGGGTCCGACCCAGATGCGACCCTACATCGAGGAACTCTCGCGGATCGCGCCGGCTTTCACCAGTTGTCATCCCAACGCGGGATTGCCCAATGCGTTTGGCGAGTACGACGAGACCCCGGAAGATCTTTCCGGAACGCTGGCCGAGTTTGCGAGGGCTGGTTGGCTGAACATTGTTGGCGGCTGTTGTGGAACGACTCCCGAACACATCCGGCAGGTGGCCGAGTCGGTGGCGGGGTTGGCCCCACGGGTTGTCCCCGTGGAATCCGAAGAACCAAGTTTCAGTGGCCTGGAGGTCCTGACGGTCCGGGCCGACAGCAATCTGATCATGGTTGGTGAACGGACCAATGTCTCGGGAAGTCGTCGTTTTGCCAGGCTGGTTCGCGAGAATGATCTCGAATCCGCCGTGGCGGTGGCGCAGCAGCAGGTCGATGGTGGCGCGAATGTTATCGACGTGAACATGGATGAGGCGTTGCTGGACGGCCCGGTCGCGATGACCACGTTCCTGAACCTGATCGCTGCAGAGCCCGACGTGGCTCGCGTGCCGGTCATGATCGACAGTTCCGACTGGGACGTGATCGAGGCGGGGCTGAAGTGTGTCCAGGGCAAAGCGATCGTGAACTCCATCAGCCTCAAGGAGGGCGAGGCTTCGTTCCTGGAACAGGCCCGGCTGGTGCGACGCTACGGGGCTGCGGTGGTCGTGATGGGATTTGACGAGACGGGCCAGGCGACCGACGCCGATCGAAAAGTCGAGATCGCTCAGCGCTCCTTCCGACTGTTGACTGAAATGGTCGGGTTCCCGGCACGCGATATCATTTTCGATCCCAATATCCTGACGGTGGGGACTGGAATCGAAGAACACGACGACTACGCCGTGGCGTTTTTCGAGGCCACCCGGAGGATCCGTGAGGCATGCCCGGGCACATTGGTGTCGGGAGGAGTCAGTAACGTGTCGTTTGCCTTCCGTGGCAACGAACAGGTCCGCCGTGCCATGAATTCGGTTTTCCTTTACCACGCTGTGGAGGCGGGCCTGGAACTGGGGATCGTCAATCCGACCCAGTTGACCGTCTACGACGACATCGCACCTGACCTGCTGGAGCACGTCGAGGACGTGTTGCTCAATCGTCGCGAGAATGCCACGGAACGGCTGCTGGAATTGGCCGAGACGATTCGCGGCGACGACGTCGATGACGCCACCGTCGTGGCTCAGTGGCGTGATGAGCCGATCGGGCAGCGGTTGATCCATGCCCTGGTCAAGGGGATCAACGAGTTCATCATCGACGACACCGAGGAGGCGCGGCAGGAGTACGATCGTCCCCTGGAGGTGATCCAGGGACCGTTGATGGATGGTATGAACACGGTGGGAGAACTGTTTGGATCAGGACGAATGTTCCTGCCGCAGGTGGTCAAGAGTGCCCGGGTGATGAAGCAGGCGGTTGCGTACCTGACACCGTTTATGGAGGAGGAACAACGGGAGTCGGGCACCGCCGACGAGAGCCGTGGCCGGATTGTCACGGCCACCGTCAAGGGAGACGTTCATGATATTGGAAAGAACATTGTTGGGGTGGTGCTGCGGTGCAACAACTTTGACGTGATCGACCTGGGAGTGATGGTGCCCCTGGAAGACATTCTCGAGACGGCTGTTCGCGAGAAGGCGAACCTGATTGGACTCTCCGGATTGATCACTCCCTCGCTGGGCCAGATGGAGCAGGTCGCTCGGGCCATGCAGCGTCAGGGCCCACGGGTGCCGCTGCTGATCGGTGGAGCGACCACCAGCTCGCGGCACACTGCCGTGAAGATAGCGCCGGAATACGAGAGTCCGGTTGTTCACGTGCTTGATGCCTCGCGGGCCGTCGGAGTCGTGGAGTCGTTGATGAGCGAAACGACGCGTGAGTCGTTCGTGGAGGCGAATCGGGTTGAGCAGGAACGGGATCGCCAGGCCTTTGCCGAGCGGCAACAAAAGGCACTCGTGCCATTCCAAGACGCCTGCCAGAACCCGGTCGTCACCGACTGGAAGAACTTGCCCCTGGAATCACCAGCATTCGTCGGTCTCCGGACGATAGATGACCAATCCCTGGAGGAACTGGTCGAATTCATCGACTGGTCCCCGTTCTTCCAGACCTGGGAATTGCGGGGCAAGTACCCGGCCATCTTTGACGATCCGGTCCTGGGCGAGCAGGCCCGGGAATTGTTCGATGATGCCCGCGAGTTGCTCGATCAAATTGTCAGTGAGGGATTGTTGACGGCACGAGGGGTTTATGGATTCTGGCCGGCGGTTGCCGATGGCCAGGACATCGTGTTGTTCAGCGGCCTGGAGTCTGATGAGGAACTGGTGCGGTTCCCGATGCTCAGGCAGCAGTGGCAGAGGCGGGGACAGACGGAGTACAGGTCCCTGGTCGATTATGTCGCGCCACGGGACAGTGGACAGGTTGACCATGTCGGAGCGTTTGCGGTGACCGCAGGCGAGGGAATCGATTCGCTGGTCGAACGATTCGAGAGCGAACATGATGATTATCGATCGATCATGGCCAAGGCCCTGGCTGACCGGCTGGCTGAAGCGTTCGCCGAGTGCTTGCATGCCCGGGTGCGTCGCGAATGGGGAGACCGCGAGGAGTTGGACCACGAGGAGTTGATCGCGGAAAAGTACCGTGGCATCCGTCCGGCATTCGGTTACCCGGCCTGCCCCGACCATGTGCTGAAGGGTCGGTTGTTTGAGTTGCTCGAGGCGGAAACGCGGGCGGGGATCAGGCTGACGGAAACTTATGCGATGCTGCCGGCTGCCGCCGTCAGTGGTCTTTATTTCCACCATCCCGCCGCCCGGTATTTCTCGATCGATCGAGTGACCCGGGATCAGGTGGAGGATTACGCCGGCCGCTTGGGCGTGTCGTTGTCCGAGGCTGAACGCTGGTTGGCGCCCAACCTGGGTTATGACCCTGGGTAGCCCGGTGGGTGTCCTGACGGCAGGACGCTTTAAGCTTGTGGCTCGGTCATTCTCATTGGATCCAGTGCCTCGGCCAGGGTCTCCTCGGGTAGGATGTCCTTTTCGAGACACAATTCTCGAATTGTCTTGCCGGTCTTGAAGGCTTCCTTGGCCAGTGCCGCTGCGTTTTCGTACCCGATCAGCGGGTTGAGGCTGGTGCACATCGAGAGGCTCTTCTCGACGGCTGCCTCGCACGCGTCGTTGTTGGCTTCCATGTCGTCGGAGCAGAACTCGACAAAGGCATTGGTCACGCCGGTGAGCAACGCGATGCTTTCGAGGGTGGTTTGGCCCATCACCGGCATCATGATATTCAATTGGAACTGTCCGCCGGACGCACCGCTGAAGGCGATCACTCCGTCGTTGCCCATGACCCGGGCCGCAACCTGCATCATGCTCTCACACATCACCGGATTGACCTTGCCGGGCATGATGGAACTGCCGGGTTGACGATCGGGCAGCTTGATCTCGTAAAAGCCACAGCGAGGACCGGCACCGAGCCAGCGGATGTTGTTGGACACGTTGAACAGAGTGCTGGCGATGGCACGCAGTTGACCATGGCATTCGACCAGTCCATCCCTCTGGGCATTGGCTTCGAAGTGGTCGGCTGCCTCGACAAAACCGATGTCGGTCTGGGACGCCAGGTCGGCGGCCACCCGGGCTCCGAACTCGGGGTGCGTGTTGATTCCGCTGCCGACCGCGGTGCCGCCTGCGGGCAACTCGAGTACTGCTTCCAGTGCCCGTTCGGCACGATCCACCGACAGGGCCAGCTGCCGGGCCAGCCCACCGATTTCCTGTCCCAGTCGAAGTGGCGTGGCGTCGGCAAGATGGGTCCGGCCAATCTTGATCACCTGGTCCCACTCGTCGGCCTTGCTCCGAAGCGAATCACGGAAACGCTCGAGTGCCGGGACCAACCGCTTCCGGATGCCCTCGGCCACGGCGACATGAATCGCGGTGGGGAACATGTCGTTGGTGCTTTGTCCCATGTTGACGTGGTCATTGGGATGGATCGGCTTGTCGGTGGTGAAACGGTCGCCCCCGTTGAGTTCAATCGCCCGATTGGCAATCACCTCGTTGATGTTCATGTTGCTTGACGTGCCCGACCCGGTCTGGAACACGTCGATGGGGAACTCGTCGTCGAGTTGTCCGTCGATGACCTCCTGGCACGACGCCAGCAGGGCATCCACCTGGGTGTTGTCCAGCGGATTCTTGCCGGTCTCGGTGAGCTTGCCGAGGTCGCGGTTGGCGACTGCCGCTGCCCGCTTGACGCGGCCCAGGGCGTGGACCAATTCGGCTGGCAATCTCCAGCCGCTGATCGGAAAGTTGTCGACGGCCCGTTGCGTCTGGGCGCCATAATAAGCCTGGGAGGGGACCTGGACGTCGCCCATGGAATCGTGTTCGGTGCGGAAATCGCTCATCGTGGTCAATCTGATCGGTGGGGTGAAAGTGAAACTGTGCCAGACAACCGGCGTGGCGGTTGGCACCGGAAACCGATTTTAGCGTGGTCGACCCGCTGGCTGTAGCGTGACCGGTCCTGGTCGGCGGTCTTAGCGGGGTCGGGCGTGGTCGCCGGAAGCGGAATTTCGGCAAGACGAGAGCAATCGCTGCAGCTTCTGGTTGTCGGGCTGTTGTTGCGAGGCCCACTCGAGGTGTTCCACGGCCTCGGTGAAACGGTCCTGGGAGTGAAGCCAGCGTCCGAATGCCAGTCGGGCTGTCAGCGACGCGGGGTTCTCTTCCAGGGCGTTTTCGTAGCAGGCCTGGACCTGGGTGCCCTGGTCGAGTTGTCGGTAGGCTCCGGCGGCCAGCAGCCAACTGGTGACCGCGTCGGTTCCGTCCTGGTTTGTGGCGCGGCCCTGGGCTGCCACGGCGTAATCGGCCAGCACGATACGGTACTCGTCCGCCGGGAGTGCCTTCTTGTACAATTCCTTCATGTAGACCAGCGATTCCCAATCGGGCTGGAACTCGCTGATGATCACCTGTGCTGGGAGTCCGGCCGCTGCCAGTTTTTTCAAGATCCGTCGCTGGACAGCGCGATCGAGGTGAAAGGCCCGTTTCCAGTGTGCCAGCCCGGTCTCCTGGTCTCCGACAAGCCACGCTTCACTTCCCGCGGCTTCATGGACTCGTGCCTGGTGCGGGCGGATGACCAGGGCCTGGGCGATCAAGTCGTTGCTGGCGGCTGCCGTGTCGCCATTGAGGTATCCGAGTTGAGCCAGGTGAACGTAGCCCATGCCCTGCAACGGGCACAGTGCCAAGGACTGTCGTGCGTGGGCGAAAGCCTTGCCCAGGTGGCGGCGATGGGCGCCGAGCACACCCGGCCGGGAGAGCCACTCGGATCGCTCGGCATCAGAACCAAAACCCGCGCCGAGTGCGGCTTGGCGGATTTGTCCCAGGGGCATGTGGGGGTTGGCTCCACCGGTTCTGAGTTCCTCGACCATCGTGACGTAGTGCGCGGCCAGTCTCAGGTGGGCCCGCGCGTGGTTCGGATTGGCCGTGATCGTGCGTCCCAGGGCGATCATCCGTTGCTGGTGTTTCTTGCGTGCAGCCGTCCTGTACTCGGCTGGCGTTGGAACCGTGTCGGGATCCGCGGCGGTCTCCTTGGGGAATCTCAGCCGGAGGTATTCGTCCCAGTGAATGTCCCCGGCGATCCGTTGTCCGGTTTGCTGGATGCCGAATCCTGTCGCCAGCACGATGACCGTGGCAGCCATCATCCAGCCGATTCTTCGGAACCCGCCAGTTGTTTCCGGGATGGATTCAAAGGAGTCCGTCATTTCGTCGGCCGTGGCCATGGTGGCCAGGGACCGGGCGCAGGCCACCAGCAAGACGACGACGACCATGCAACCGGGGACATACCAAAGGAAGTCGAACAGGCAATGGACCAGGTGGGCCAACAGCGATGCGGTGACCGCGGCGGCGGCGGTGGCAACCCGGGGATCGGTGCCACGCTTGAGTCCGGTTTGGCACCAGGTCAGGCAACCAAAAATTGCCGTGAGACACATCAGCAGGCCGGGCAGGCCGGTTTCTGAGGCGACCTGGACGGGGCTGTTTTCGGCGTGAGTGAATTCACGGTCGCGGAACGGTTCGGAAAGAAACGTGGGATGGGCCTCGACGTGTGTTCCCAGCCCGGTCCCGGTCCAGGGAAACTTGGAGGCGACCTGCAGGTTCGCGTCCCAGACCATCAGGCGGACACCCGGGTCCCATTCTTCGAGTCGCTGGCTCACGTCCTGGAAGCCATAAAATCCCAGGCAGGTGGCAACCAGCACGGCTGAAGTGGCCAGCCCGGCCAACAGTCTTCCGGAGACTTGCTGGTGACGGTACATCATGGCGGCACAACTGGAAGCAGCGACGCCCAGGGCCAGAGCACCGCCTCGAGAGAGTGACAGCAGCCCGGCGAAGACGACGAGCCCCAGGCCACACATGACCACTCCGGGTACCAGGTCACCGCTGCCAGCCTTTTGCGCCAGGGTTGTGAAATCGCGACCAGTTCCAGGCTTCTGACCCACGCGACGGACAAGCCACCAGGCCAGTGGTGCCAGGCCGAGTGCCATGAAGTGAGCAAAGTGGTTCTTGTTGGTGAACGTTCCCTTGACCCGGTGGAGGGTGGAGGTGAAGGGGTGATCGTAGAACCAGAAAAAGCGGCCGTTGGAGGTGGCGAACTGGATCAGCGCGAAGGCGGCCATTGCGGCGGTGGCCAGGCCGATCACCTTGAGCATCGTCTCGACATCGTTGATCGTCCGCAGCCTCTGGCAGGCGACGACAAACAACAGCCCAGCGGCGATCACGCTGCAGAGTGCTTCGGTGGTGGCTGCCGGATACAGCGAAAGAGTGGACCAGGTGCCCAGGCTCTCGGCGGTCCAGGACGGAAGCCAATCGGCCAACGTGGGCGAGAGCGAGTGCAGTAGCGTGCTCGGGAGTGGGACGAGTTGCAGCACCAGCCAGAATGTTCCGGCCAGCAGAAGCGGTTCGGCCCGGCTCCAGCGATAACCGCTGATCCGCAGCGAGACACGACCGCCAATCCATGCCAGCGAGGCTCCAGCGGCACAACTGATCAACAGCAGTTGTCCCCAACCTCCGCGGCCTCCCAGGCAAATGGGGACCCCCAGCACTGCCAGGTACAGGAACAGGTCAACAGCCCGCAACCAGCGGGTTGATGTGATGGCGGTTGCCATTGCGGGGTCCTTTTTGCGGGAGTGGTCGCGTGCGAGTCGACCTGGTCGGTCGGACTAAGCCGCCTGTTTCAGGCCGTCGGACGACTCCTCCCCGCTGCCGTACTCGTAACCGTAGCCGTAGCCGTAGTAGTCTCCACCGGCCTCGGCGGTGACATGGTTGATTACCGCGCCCAGCATGGTTGATCCGACGGCGGCCAGGGATTCGGTCGCTCGCACGACCATCCGGCGGCGGTTCTTGTCGGGTCGAACGACCAGCAGGCCGCCGTCGACCTGGCGGCTGATGATGGCTGCGTCGGTGACGGCCAGGGCGGGTGGTGCGTCGATGAGGATCTGGTCGTAGATGGACTCGGCCCAAGCGAGCAGTTCCGAGAATCGTGTGCCGTGAAGCAACTCGGCCGGGTTGGCGGGCCGGGCTCCGGAGGGTATGACGTCGAGGTGTTCGAGGTGTGTCGAGAAGACATTCCCCTGCGTGGCGGTGTCCGGAGGGAGGTCGCTGCGGAGAATACTCGAGAGGCCCTGCTGCCCCCTGAGATCCATCATCGCGGTCAGTCCCGGACGTCTCATGTCCGCGTCGATGAGCAGTGTTCGTTTTCCACTCTGGGCAAAGGCCACGGCCAGATTGGCCAGCACAGTCGTCTTGCCGTCACCGGGTTCGGTGCTGGTCACCACCAGGCGAGCGGTGGGTTCACTGGAAAACGCCAGGGTTGTTCTCAGTGTCCGGAACGCCTCGTTTTCGGACCCGTTGGGCTCGGCAAATGTCTGAACGGCATCCAGCCCCTTTGTCTCGGCATTGCCGGGGGGAAGTTCGCCCACGATCGCCAGGACCGGCAATCCGGCCTGCACCTGCAATTCCTCGGGTGAGCGGAACCGGTCGTCGAAGTAGTCGAGCACGTAAATCAGTCCCAGCCCGGAGCCCAGGCCACCCACAATCGCTGCAAAGGCAACGATCAGAAGTCGAGGGCTGACCGGTGCCTTGGCCACTTTCGGTTGGCTGACAATCTTGGTTCGCAGTCCACCACGTTCCTTGCCCAGGTCGGTGCGTGAAATGCGAGTGGCCAGGGCAATCGCCAGCTCCCGCTTGCGTGCGAGATCAAAGTTGAGAAGTCGGATTCGACCCATCAGGGCTTCGAAGCTCGACACCACCTGGCTCTCGCGGTTGAAATCATCTCGCAGGGCCTGTTCGCGGAGTTCGGCGTAACGCAATTTCTGGGCCGACATGTCGATCAGCGTGGGGGTCAGCCGATCCTTGGCCAGAGAGGACATCTGGGCGCTGATGTCGGTGGGCCGCTTGGACAACCACTGTTGCCTGGCCTTGATCCTGGCGGACAGCATTTGCATGCGGGGGTGATTGGGACCGAGCTCGGCCGAGTCGTTGCGGTAGGCGACCTGGTCGTTGATCAATTGCTGTCGCGTTCTTCCGTCGAGATAGGAGTCCTGTGGATTGAGTCCCATCTGCCTCAGGAAAACCTCTTTCCCAACCACTTCGATTTGCTGCAGGGCAAACTGGTGAATGTCCTCGCCTCGGGCAGCCGCTTCACGGATTGCCTGCATTGTTGCCCGTGCTTCCCGGGTCCGGTTCATCGCATCGATCAGGTGCTTGTTGAGTTCCTGGAGTCGCTCGGCCGCCGGGTTGATGTTCTGGTTGTCGGGGCCCGAGATGATCTGCATCTGTCGTTTGAGCACCAGCAATTCGGCGTTGATTGCGTTGGTTTCTTCATCCAGTTTTTCACGTTTCTTGGTCAGGAACTCGACATCTTCGCTGGCGGTCGACTTGTGAATCTCCCGCATCAGCTTGAGGTAGCTGTTGACGACATGATTGACGATCGCGGCGGCCGTCTGGGGATCACGGGATCGGTAGCGCACATCGATCAGGTTGGTGCGTCTTGGAGCGGAAACGCCCAGTTGCTTGCGGAGAGCGTCGATCCACTTGGCACGGGGAACATCCTTGAGATCCACGCGATGCTTGGCGGGGAGTTTCTGCAGGACCTCTTCGAGCACGAGGTCGCTGGTGAGCACCCCCTGGTAGTTGGCCATGTTCTCACGGACACCTCCCTGGCTCTCCATCGATTCCTGGAGCACGTTGGAGCCCATTTGCAGGACGTACAGTCGTGAACTGGATTCGTACAGTCTCGGCGCGGTGGCGTAGTAGAGTCCGGCAAGCAGAACGGCGACGAACACCGAAGCAAACAGCAATCCCTTGCGAACACGCACCACGTGCAAGAATCGCACGATTCGCGTCAGCGTGGCCGCCTGGGGGGCGGTCTCGTCGAGCGGTCGATTCGGATGAGACTGGTCGGTCGACATGAGATGTCAGGCGGTCGGTGACGTGTGTTTTAGAAGAGTGGAGTCAGGCTGGCACCAAGACCGAAGCGGACGATCTTGACCATTTCCAGCAACACGGTGGCGGGAGTGTGCTCCACCGAGACCAGGTCTTGCGGTCCAAGCCGGATGTTGCGACTGGCATCTCGCTTGGCTTCGTTCAGGGAGACTTCAATGACGGCCGTCTCGCCATTTCCTTCCGGCATCGGCCGGATGATGAAGACCTTGTCGGCGACGGTCGAGGAGAGTCCACCGGCCATCGCGATGGCATCGAGAACATGGACCTCGCGATCGTAGGGAAAGTCGTAGCGGTTGGGTTTCTTCACGAGACCCATCACGTGAATCGGTTCCGGGTCTCGTTTTTCGATCATCACCGTGGCCCCGTCGGGGATGTAGTACCCGGCGGACCCAGTCTGGGTGGCTTGGACAAGGTTGATCCTGAGAACCTGTTCGGAGTGGGCTGTGTTGGTCGCCACGCTGTAACCGGCGGTCTTGATTCCCGTTTTCCCGGGGCCGGTGTCACCGCTCTTGGCTGTCGATTTGATCTCGATGTTGCTTCCTGCGTCACTGGAGAGTCCTCCGGCGGCGTAGACGGCCGCCAGCAAGCTGCTGCGGTCTCGTGGCAGGTCATAGACACCCGGCTCTTTGACGCCGCCAAGCACCATCACGCGGTTCTTGAACTTCTGTCTCATCGTCACCGTGACGTTTGGTGACCAGAACAGTCCGCGATTGACGCACGCGGCGGTCACCGCGGCCTCGGCTCCTTCCAGCGTCAACCCGGTCAGCGGCAGGCTGCCAATACCAGGCATGGTTGCGGCACCGGTTCGAGCATTCACTCGGACCGGCCATGTCACGGTGCTCTCGGTGGTCAACCCGGATGCGACGGAGATCTCGAGCACGTCACCGGCAGCGATTGTCTGGCTGCCGACTGACGGCATGGCGATGTTGGTCCATTGCACCGTTCGTGGGTTGTCATACGAGGGGGCCGCGAGTTCCTCGGGCATCGTGTCGGCGGTGAAATGTGGACCTTTCGAATTCATCAGTGCGCAACCGGACGTCGCCAACGGAATCAACAGGCCGGCCAGCAGGACGGCGGCGGCGCGATGCACGGGTTGATTGCGCATAGGTTGGGTTTCGGAGCGGATCGCAAGGGACCACTCTGGCATCGCAACGACACGACGTCCGCTGCGATTGGTTCTGGATGGGCTCGGGAGACTCGGAGACGGTGTCGTCGAGAAAAATTGAGGCCGGAACGTTAGGTGAGTGCCCGTCTCGAGTCAATATCGCTTCAGACGGGATGTCCCAACGGCCGATTTCATCTTGCAGTCGTTGGTTGATCCCACCTAGGTTCTCGCCAGATGACAGAATCAGTGCTCGTGTTTGCAGTGATGGCTTCCAGTTCGTTGCTACTGCTGGCCTGGCAGCGACGGCCGGTACTGCGGTTGGTTTTACGACTACTGCGGTGGCGGCGTGACCGGGTGTCAGCGGCTACAAATGCACGAGCCGGTGTGGCGATTGGCCAGCGGTTGACGCAATTGACGCCCACGAGGGTGGTCAAGCAGCAGGATCCGACGGTGGCTGTCATCGAGGCCGAAAAGACGCGTCGAGCTGCGGCGATCGCGTCCATGACCGAACTGTTCGACGTGCCACGGCTGGTTGGCGGTACGCCGACTTTGGGCCGGATCGAATTCGAGCGGATTGTCGGCGTGGAACCGATGTGGAGTTGGCTGGTCGGGTGCCGTCGTGAGGCTGGGTGCGCGATGGCCGAGCGGGCCGGCGAATCCCTGGCGGTGATTCACGAGACCCTGCGATTGCCGGTTGGCTTGGGCGAGAGCCTGGCCGAGCCGTGGCGTGTTGAACCAGGGGCGGTGGTCGACGTGTCGATGACACAGGACCACGAGGTTGCCCTGCACGGTGACTTCAATGCCTGGAACCTGCTGGTTGTTGACAACGGCCAGCGGCTGGTGATCACCGACTGGGCCGGGTCGGATCTCTGTAGCCCGTCGGTCGTTCGTGGTCCCTGGGTGTTTGACGCCGCGTGGCTGATTATCACCCTGTTTCGCAGCCGGCTGGG
>CEVA01005359.1_pt1 | contig 14904 bp, 14 predicted proteins | sample 361521 | NCBI WGS metagenome assembly CEVA01 (sample SAMEA2622823, study PRJEB7988) | marine metagenome | isolation source: saline water (ENVO:00002010), including
CTGCCGCGATACATCCCCCCTGTGATTCGAGTAACCATTACCCCCCTCTAATGATAAAAACCTCCCCTCACGACTATATTCAGTATGTGAACTATGTGACCCTAACACTATTAAATGCATAATTTAAAGCAAAAGTTAGTTCATTTTTTAGAAATGATTAATATTTTTACGAAAAATTACCGTGCGCAAAATGTGACTTCTGTAAATGCGTTGTAGGAGGACATAGAACTGAGATTTACTTCCTAATAACCAAACGATAAAATGTGTCCCTAATTCTTAATCTGTAAAATCATCTTTCTCTTAAGAAATCATGATTGATTACTTTCGGAGGCTTCACTAAACTTGCATGAATTTGAAAATCCAATACCTGATGCTCGTCTGAATAAATTAAAGCAGCTTCGCAGTAAAGGTCTGGATCCATACCCGAGTCGCTATTCCAGAACTCACAACAGTTCCGAAGCTACATCTTTTTACGAAGATCTGGAATCAAGCCTAGATGAGAATGGCCAAACCCCTGAAATATCTGTGGCAGGTCGCATAACAGCTATACGAGGTATGGGTAAGGCAACTTTCATTGACGTAATGGACAGCCATGGGCACCTTCAATCACTGGCACGACAAGGCAGCCTATCTTCATATTCAGATCTAAGGGATATTGACATTGGAGATTGGATTGGCATGTCAGGTCCTCTCATGAAGACACGCACTGGACAGATAACACTAGAGATTAAATCTTGGATTATGCTATCCAAATCTCTGCGCCCTCTCCCTGAAAAATGGCACGGTTTGTCTGATGTAGAAACTCGTTACCGCCAAAGGTATTTAGACCTAATCGCCAACGAAGATGCCAGAAATATAGCTGTATTGAGAAGTAAATTTGTGTCTGAATTAAGACAATTCATGCAGAGCAAAAATTTTATTGAAGTTGAAACGCCCATACTCGTACCAATAGCCGCCGGTGGCACAGCCAGACCATTTGTCACTCACTATAATGCACTTGGAAGAGATTTGTACCTGCGAATAGCCACCGAACTATACCTTAAAAGACTTATGGTTGGTGGGCTAGAAAGAGTATTTGAAATTGGCAGAACATTCCGAAATGAAGGACTTGACCTTCACCACAACCCCGAATTCACTATGATGGAAAGTTATGAGGCATACTCGAATTACCATGACGTTATGGGATTCGTGGAAAACCTTATTCACACTCTTGCACAAACCATACTCGGAACGTCAGTGATTAAATACGGCGACCATAATATCGACCTGACTCCTCCTTGGACCAAGTTGGATCTGCGCAAGGAAATTATAAGCAAAACGGGAATAGATTTCCTAAAATCAAATGACGTCGAGTCTCTCTCTCTCTCTATGAAATCTATCGGTATAAATGTCGAGAAACAAGTAAGTTGGGGGGGGATGATCGACAAACTACTCTCGTCAGCAATCGAACCACATCTCACTCAACCAGTATTCCTTGTTGATTACCCTGTTGAAATGTCACCACTAGCAAAGACTAAACAAGAAAATCCCCATCTGGCTGAACGCTTCGAAGGCTTCATCGCTGGAATGGAAATTTGCAACGCGTTCACAGAGCTGAATGACCCAATCGATCAAAGAGCCAGACTGGAAAAACAGGAAGAATTACGTATACAGTTTCAAGATGAAGATATGGATCGCCTAGACGAAGATTTTCTCACTGCTTTAGAATACGGAATGCCCCCAACAGGTGGACTAGGACTGGGAATAGATAGGCTAGTCATGCTGTTCTCAGGAAAACCATCCATCAAAGAAGTGGTACTTTTCCCTCAGTTACGTAACCAATGAATAACATAGGAGGCTTAGGTGTCTGAATTAATCGAATTCCGCAAAGCTAAGGATCACTTCTTCAAAGTTTCACCAAATTCTCCACTGGAACCTTCTCAGCAACAAGCGTTTTCAGGAATACCATATTATGATGAAGATCCTGATCTAAGATATGAATTGGATGTAGAAAAATTTAGTTCAAAAGAAACCGTTAACATTCAAACCAGCACAGATGAATATGCCGAGTATATCAGTTGGGGCAAAATATCTTTCTCCCTACATGGAGAGGAGTGCACCCTAACACTATTCAAACAGAAAGGCACTGAGGGATTCTTCCTGCCCTTCGCAGACGGAACCACTCGAATCGAAACATATTCCAGTGGTCGATACCTCGACGTAAATGTACTCGCTAATGGTCAAATTCTACTTGATTTTAATCTAGCTTACAATCCTAATTGTGCATACAATCAACAGTGGAGTTGCCCTATAACACCACCAGAAAATCGCATTAAACCACCTGTGCGAGCTGGAGAAAAAACTCCCTATTTGTAAAACGATATGTTCGGATACTGACTAGGGATCCCTCGATTTACGTCCAGAAACAATTGCGACTGAACCCAAAGCGAATTTCTTAATGGAGACATCTTCCATCCCAATTTCAAGCATTAACTCTAACATCTCTCGAGCACTGAGAAATAGTTCAACAGACTGCGGCAGATATGTGTATGCCTCTTTTTCTCCAGCAAAAACTGCACCTATCCAAGGCGTAACATATTTGAAATACGGCTTAAATAGATACCTAAAAATTCCTTTTTCGATCCGAACAATTTCAAGAATTGCGATCCTGCCACCAGGCTGTAATACTCTAGCTATTTCTCGGATCGCGGTGGGTAAATCTATAAAATTTCTAACCCCAAAGCCAACTGTAGCACATGCGAAAGTCTCATCAGCAAATGGAAGCATATGAGCATCCCCAACCAAATTAGACACTCTGTGCCCAATACCCTTTGCAAGTATCTTGTTTTGACCCACAGATATCATGCCTGACGAAAAATCTAAACCTACTACACCAACAGAATCGCTTCTGGCTAACTCAATTGCGAAATCACCTGTACCGGTAGCCACATCCAGAGCAATTCCTTCATAAAAACCATCAAGAAGCATATCTACCGCTATCTTACGCCATGCATGATGGCGACCGGCCGTCATTAATGTGTTTAAAAAATCATACCTGCTGGATATGCGCCCAAACATAGAGGCCACATATTTAGACTTATCACTGCCTTTAAGATATGCCACAAGTAACTCTCAGTTCCGAGTCGATTCCTTGATTTCTTTAATAACCCTAGGTAAAACAGGCAACAGGTCCCCCGCTAATATACCTGAGTCTCCTAATTCATCCCTCAGTCTAGATCCCGCCAATCCATGCACATATACTCCGAGTGGTCCAGCATCCATAAGAGACAAACCCTGTGCCAAAAATCCAGCTATAACACCGCTCAAAACATCCCCAGTACCTGCGGTGGCAAGGCTGGGATTAGCAAACGGACTCACCATAGTATGTCCTTCACCTGAAGCCGCGACCGTAAATGGACCCTTCAAAACTACCGTTTTGTTCCATAATTGAGCTGCTACACTCGACTGAATCAGCCTATCTTCGTTTGACATAACGTCTTCTTTACCCCACAAGCGACGCATTTCGCCTGGGTGGGGCGTTATAATAGCCGGAGATTTAAACCTCTCACTCCATTTTTCTCCACTGTAACGTGACAACAAATTAAGGCCATCTGCATCAACCACAACAGGAGGAAGATTATCTGTATCGTAAAGAATTTTTTCCAACATGTTCTGGGTCTCAATTTCTAAACCCAGGCCACATCCGATAAGCACTACACTATACTTTGGTATCTCCTCAATAAGAATATTACATGCTTCTGGAGATAAACCACCTCCCGTAATCTCTGGAAGGGGAATATATGTCGGCTCTAGACAATTTGATGCTACGGAATTAAATATCCCTTCCGGGACCGCAACAGTAACCAATCCTCCACCAACTCTTAAGGCACCTATAGCAGCTAAAGAAGGCGCGCCAACATAGTTTTTTGAACCACCTATTATTAATATTCTCCCAAAATCGCCCTTATGAGCATCAAGTGGCCTAGATGGCAGAATTCTTTCTGCCCAAGAGTGTGTCATTAATTCGGGCATTTCACATCCATCAAACTCTCTAAGTATGCCTATTTGATTGACCTCAACCTTCCCTACGTACTTAGCTCCCGGAAATCTATAAAACCCTAACTTGGGCCTGCCTAAAGCACACGTCACATCAGCGTAAATGCAATTAGCATCTATGGAACCTGTATCCGAATTTATGCCACTAGGGACATCCACTGAAATAACCACCAGATTATGCCGCCTGTTTTTTTCATTATTTACAGCAATAATAGAAGCTGAAATCATATCATCTATTGGACGATTCAAGCCCAATCCAAAGATGCCATCGATCACAACATTCATTCTAGGTAAAAGCTCTCTTAATTTTTCGGCGCCAGCATCAATTTTAGTGTCATATATAGCCAAGTTTTTTTGAGTCAATAACATTAATTTCTTGTCTTTGAGTGAACGTTCACCACAAATGAATACATTAACTTCGGCTCCCCATTGATACAAGTACTTAGCTGCTATCAAGCTGTCCCCCCCATTATTGCCTGGTCCAGCTAAAACCCCTATAGAAAATTGATTCAACTTCTGCGCATGATTAAATGCACAGTGAGCAACAGCCTTACCTGCAGACTCCATAAGTTCATCCGGGGATATTCCTTCGGCAAAACACCTATTCTCAATGTCTCTCATTTGTTTGGCAGTCACAATTTTCATTATCGGGTACCTGAACTACTCCCTAACTATAGAAAATCTATTTCTCTGAATTATTATCACTGTCCTACTCTCTTAGTTGAAGCAGAAATAACTAACGGCTCTAACCATTCGTCTCCATTATTTATACTTTGATGTCCTACACTTGGCGGAACATGAACTGCATCACCAACACCTATATCTACACTTTCTTCGTCTAATTTTATCTGCCCTCTTCCGCCCAAAACGTAAAAAACATGCTCAGATGTGTCAGCTTCATTTGTATGAAAATCACCACGTTTGATTGGCTGGATTGAGTGTTTTGTCAAACGCCATTGCCCAAGCAGTGTTGTTTCATCCTCCCCTTTGCCTTCCATGCCTTTCGGTTCGTAAATGTAATTAATCAACACATTTTCATGCCCTGCATGTGGCTGGCGATCAGCCCAATTGAGTTTAGTCCAGTTACGTTTAGTCAATTATGGCCTCCTTATATTTTACTCAACACAAAAATTACAAAGTAACTATATTCATGTGCTAATTTATGATCACATACGCAATACTACTTTCACCTAAAATAAATAAGCTAAGTATCTAAATATTAGATGATTACAAGAAAAACCAACTGTGAATCGAAACAAATATCCAAATTTTACATACCGACCACAAAAGCTACCGCGTACTCTTGGGAATGTGAAAGTGATACTGCCAGAGAATCCAATCCCATATTATCGAATTTGTTAAGCGCACTCCCATGAAGGCATATCCGAGGAGGTCCTCCAGGATCTCTTACTACCTCTATATCTCTCCACCTCACCCCACGGACTCCTGTCCCCAGTGCTTTCATCACTGCTTCTTTGGCGGCGAACCTACTAGCCAACTGAGGTGCTCTACCACGTGCGTAAGCTACTTCCCGATCGGTGTATATACGGCTTAGAAACCTAGCCCCATATATCTCTACAATTCTATCAACTCGATGTATCTCTACAATATCTACCCCTGTGACTAACATTTTATTGATTAGCACCCATTGAGTGAATTAAGGTTTCGGATCGGGAGTAGTATTAATCGATTTCTGCCACTTGTAGTATTTCTGGAACTTGAGACTCCCAACCCATAGCCATTATATGGACTCCGTCACACATGTCTCTGGCCCACCTTACGATTCTGGCAGACACTTCGACGCTCTTGGCTTTCTTATCCTCGGCATTATCCATTTCTTTCACAATTTCATCGGGTACGGTCACACCAGGTAAATTGTCATTCAAATACCCAGCCATTTTACTAGATTTAAGAACAATTAACCCAGCGAGTATCGGTACTCCAAAAGACCCCGCTTCTTTCATGAAATTTTCCAGTGTTTGAGGATCGTAAAATGCTTGAGTCTGGAAAAAGACTGCACCGGCTTTAACCTTAGCTTCCATACGTTTAATTTCACGCTTCAGATCCGAGGCTCCTGGATTAGCCACTGCACCGGCAAACAAAGAGGGGGAACCCTTCAAGTCATTACCAGCAAGATCTTTACCAGATCCAAGTGTATTAACTGCGCCCAATAGCCCTATCGCATCCAAATCACCAACGGCCGTTGCGTCAGGATGGTCTCCTACACCTGGAGGGTCGCCACTCATACAAAGGACATGAGTCACGCCAAGAGCTGAAGCCGCGAGCAATTCAGACTGCAGAGCCATCTTGTTACGATCCCTACCTGTGATTTGCAATATTGTTTCCACTCCTCTATCCGACAACAAACTAGCCACTGCTATAGGCGCCATAGCCATAGAAGATCCGGCCGAGTCCGTCAGATTAAATGCTGAAACCACTCCTTTTAAAGATTCGGCCTTTTGGTATAAAGGGTCAAGATTAACACCTTTAGGAGGATTTAATTCACACGTAACAGAAAATTTACCAGAAGTAAACTCATCAGATAATTTAGACAATCTTAGGCCTCTCCATATTTATTTAATGCACAACAATTCGTGATGCATTATAGTTCTGATGTTTGCTCAAATGAAAGTAGTGTTATTGTTATATAACTGGAATTCAGATCTTTAGATATAGTTTCATGTTTTGGGAGTGTTAGATTTGTCATCAACAATAATTGACGGAAAGAGCTTGGCAATTCAAGTTAGGGATAAAGTCAAAGATGAAGTAAATATTCTTGAATCTAAATATTCTATTGCGCCAAACCTCAACGTCATACAGGTAGGAACTGATCCACCCTCATTAGTATATGTCCGTAATAAGCAAATTGCCGCCCAAAAGGCAGGCATGTGTGCCAAAGACATTCATCTGCCAGAAAAAATTTCGCAGAAAGAACTAATTTCAAAAATCATGGAACTCAATATTGATCCCGGGGTTCATGGGATTCTTGTTCAATTGCCCCTACCGTACCATATCGACACAGGGAAGATAATAGATGCTATTGACCCCAATAAAGATGTCGATGGTGTACACCCAATAAACATTGGGCGCTTATCGCAAGGCCGGCAGCTTTTTGTTCCTGCAACACCTGCTGGCGTACAAAGGATGCTATTGGAGAGTGGAATCAATCCGACTGGCCAACACGTTGTTATTTGTGGTCGGAGCAACATCGTAGGAAAACCATTAGCCTTGCTGCTATCCCAACAAAATCATGGAGCCAATTCAACTGTTACGGTGTGTCATTCTAAAACACGTGACATTGCAAATTTTACTCGACAAGCAGACATACTTGTTGCAGCAATTGGAAAGCCACTATTCATAAATAGCGGAATGGTCAAAGAGGGTGCTGTGATAATAGACGTGGGAATAAACAGAATTGACGACCGTAAACGCAAAAATGGATACAGACTTGTTGGAGATGTAGACTTTGATTCGGTTTTGGGAAAAGTGTCATCAATTAGTCCTGTACCAGGTGGTGTAGGGCCAATGACGATTGCAATGCTTTTAGAGAACACCCTCTTAGCTACACGACTGGCCGTTGGCGACTTAACTACTGAGTACTAAAACAAACTATGCAAACAACAGATTACGACTTCAAGTTCGATAAGTCCCTTATCGCACAAGTACCTGTCGAACCTCGGGATGCTTCACGACTAATGGTAATCACCCGCCAGAGTAATCGTATAGAACATTATCACTTCTACGATCTGCCAAAATTCCTCGAGTCAGGTGACTTAATAATATTCAATAACAGTAGAGTGTTTCCTGCACGACTAGTAGTACAACTATCAAGAACTGGAGCCAAAGTTGAAATTACTCTATTGCATAGCATATCACCTAGCATCTGGATGTGCCTCGCACGTCCTGGGAAAAAGATGAAAGCTGGAGACAAGTTTGAAATTAGGGCAAAAAACAAATCGATTCTTGGAGAAGTCATAGAGACTAAAGAAAGTGGTGCCAAGATAGTAAAATTCGACAAAGAAGAGTACCTGTCAGATTTAGGTGTTGTGGCCCTGCCGCCGTATATAAAAGAACCACTAGCTGACCCTGAGAGATATCAAACCATCTACAGTAATACTATCGGAAGCGTTGCAGCACCCACAGCTGGACTCCATTTTACACCTGAACTTATGGAAAAAATTCGGGCCAAAGGCGCAAAACCTATTTTTTTAACTTTGCATGTAGGATGGGATTCTTTCAGGTTAATACGTGCTAAATCAGTGGAATCTCATACATTGAATTCCGAATATTATGAAATTAGTGAGAAGGCAGCAAATGAAATAAATAGTGCAATCCAAGAAAAGCGCAGAATTATATCTATAGGAACAACTTCAGTCCGACTCCTAGAACACGTAGCTAAAGTAAATTCTGAGAAAGACCTGCCTCTTAAATTTATTACCCCTGGTTCTGGATGGGCAGACACATTTATAATACCAGGACACACATTTCGTGTTATAAACTCGTTGGTAACAAACTTTCACCTTCCACAATCAACACTCTTGATGCTCACATGTGCCTTTGGAGGCAGGGATTTAATCATGAGAGCATACACTGAAGCATCAGATATGAAGTATAGGTTTTACAGTTTCGGAGATGCTATGATTATCCTTTAAATCATTAGCTCAATGGCAGAGAATCTGGCGACCTAAATTTAATGACCGTAGATTATAAAAAGGGACCGAACGAAGTGTTACCACAACTTACTAGAATAGAAGATCCTGTAGATATATACCGCTCTCTCGGAGTTGAACCTGCGATTACAGCTTCTGGAAACACTACCGCATTCGGTGGCTCCAAGCTACGACCAGAGATAATGGACGTCATGAATAAAGCATCCGGTGTAATGGTAAATCTAGCCGATCTAAACAAACAAGCAGGGAAAATACTGGCGGATCTTACGGGTGCAGAAGCTGGATTGGTAACAGGAGGTGCCTCTGCCGGGTTAACCCTTCAGGCCGCCGCCTGTATAGCCGGTAATGATTCATCAAAAATGAGCCGACTTCCGGATGTTCAAGGCCTTAATAACGAAATCATAATTCAAAAAAGCCAAAGATTCCCATATGACCAGTGTTATCGCATAGCTGGGGCAAAACTTGTAGAAATTGGTGATGGGCGACGCTGTCATCCTTGGCAACTAGAGGCAGCCTTCACATATAAGACCGCCGCAGTAGCTTATCTACAAGCTCCTTTTTACTCACGACTTGCTCTCCCTTTAGAGCAGGTTTGTGAAATCGCCCATCGCCATGGCGTACCTGTCATAGTAGATGCGGCCTCCATGCTCCCGCCACGAGGCAACCTAAGTCGTTATTCGCAACTAGGCGCCGACATGGTAATTTACAGCGGAGGCAAAGGGGTAAGAGGACCTCAAGGAACAGGGATTTTATGTGGAAAGTCTGAATTAATCGAAGCCGCATCAGCAAATTCCAGTCCTAATCAGTTTTTAGGTCGTCCTATGAAAGTTGCCAAGGAAGAAATCGTCGGATTAATAGCAGCTTTACAGATTTTCACCCAAGAAGATGAGAATGCTGAAACGAAATGCTACCTCGAAATGAGTCAACATATATCCGAGTCATTAACCCCTGCCGCTGGTTTGAAAGTAACAATCGAACACGACCAGTATAACTATCTTATCCCCACAACCGTACTCACATTTGGAAGCGAATACGAAGGTCCTAGCAGGGACGCTATATTAGAACGAATGGCAACTGGGAAACCTCCTATATTCTTACATTTTATAGGCAATCCTAATGAATTAGCTATCGATCCAATAAATCTAAATGGAGAGGAAGTGGAGATAATTATCCGGCGTCTAAACCAAGAGTTTAAGAAATGATGATAGTGAACATTTTTATTTCTTAAAACAGTTGGTAAAATTTCTAAAACGCCTGATTTCATATCCATAATTAAGAATGCTTACCGCTACCTGCAAAAGGATTGTGACTAAATCATCTTTATCCTCCACCATATATCTTATGCTACTCGTTGGGATCTCGCTGTCTTGTGGTTCAGAAAGTGAAAACACTTCTAGCCCCATCGGAAATATCAACCACACCGAAGCACTCGCTGTAAAAAAATATGATTCTGACACAAACATGTTCTCAATTTACTCCGGATCAGGGCACTCTTTAGAGGTAGCCGTCAATGCATTAAGTAATGCCAAATTGCATCAAGATAAATCCCAAGTCCCAGTAATAATTGAAATAATGCGTTTCTTCCCAAATGAACGCTTCCTTTACACTGCAAACTCTGTTTTAAATTCCCTTACAGAACAAACAATCCCCAGGAGCTTTGATGAGTGGAACACATGGATGGTTTGGATAGGTAATAATCGATCCGACTTCAATCCCCCTGCAAGATATCTGGAGTGGAAAATAACATTAATGAGAAGTATCGACCCCAAGTTCGAAAACCTACTTGAATCCGCGAATGAAACTTCTAAAATAGACCTCACAGAAATAGTATGGGGAGGCGTGCTGGTGGATGGCATACCTGACCTCCAATATAGTCCAGTTGTAAACGCTAACGATGCCAAGTATCTCTCTGGAGACGACCACGTTTTTGGAGTATCGATAAATGGGGAACATAGAGCTTATCCTTTGCGCATACTAAATCCCCATGAAATGGCCAATGATATTCTAGGAGGCGAGCATATTACATTAACGTACTGAACACTTTGCAATGCAGGAATCGTGTATTCCTCCAAGATCCTAGACACACCAACTACATTTGGCACATCTGGATTGCTTTATCGCAGCAATAAACTCATGTACGACAGGGAAACGGAAAGTCTTTGGAATCAATTGACAGGAGAGCCCGTAATTGGACCATTATCTAATAAGGGAATCAAGCTCAAATTTTTCCCTGTACTAGTAACTACCTGGGAGAGATGGCTCCATTCTCATCCTGAAACTACTGTTCTTTCAATAAATACTGGTATATACCCACCTGAACTATATCGTCCTGAATCTGACCCTTTAAGTTCCTACTACGATTATCGCAATCTTAAGACGCCGTTATTTCCTATTTGGAATATAGATCCCGCATTCAATGCTAAAGATCTGATATTAGGCTTGAAAATGAGTGGTTTTACAAAAGCATACCCAGTAAAGATGCTAACCAAAAACTCGGTTTTAAATGATACTGTTGGAAACACTGACTTAGTAATAGTAACCTCCGGACAACCAGAGGAAATTAGGGTATATGACCGTAAAGAGTATGATTTTACACTTCCTAGCCTGCGAGTCGATGACCCTATAAGCACTTTAGTAGATCAAAATGGCGAGATCTGGAGTATAACCGAGACGAGGCTTATACATCAGTTAAATCCTCGAAAAATTCTTCCTCGCATAGCAACCCACTTATCTTTTTGGATGGCTTGGAGTTCATTCTATCCAGAAACAGAAATATATGACCCCTCATAAATCAAGTCTTTGCAAATCACTTACTCCATTCACACAAAACTGCAAATCTAATGTTACAATCCCAGGCTGAACGGGAAATACTGATAGCGACATATTTAAATGTGGAGGTTTCCTATGCCTATAGTAAATAATAATTTGATTTATAAAATCGCCCTAGGTCTTTTTTCAAAAATGGGAGCACCTAAAGAAAATGCGACCACCCTAGCACAACATCTTACTGACGCAAATCTTGCCGGACATGATTCTCACGGTATTATTCGCACGATGCAATACATTAAAGAAATTGATGAAGGCACATTGAACCCGCGTGCACAGCCAGAAATAGTCCAAGAAGCTGGTGGGTCTGCTCTCGTAAATGGCAATTCTGGATTCGGCCAAGTTGTAGCTACTTTCGCTACACAACTTGCTATCAGCAAAGCTAAAAAATCAGGGATTTCATTCGTTTCTATGGGTCGAATGGGACATACAGGACGTATTGGAGCTTACCCTGAAACAGTGGCACAAAGTGGAATGGCTGCAATTATGTTCACGGGGTTTATGGGCGGCCCATTCGCACAAAATGTAACACCATTCGGTGGTAGTGAAAGACGGTATGGCACTAATCCAATATCCATGTCATTCCCTCTACCAAAGGGCGGGCGAGTATTACTTGACTTCGCGACATCGATGGCTGCTGAAGGGAAACTAAGAGTATATCGTGCAGGGGGAAGAACTTTACCTGATAAATGGATTATCGATAAAAATGGCATGCCAAGTGATAACCCAAACGACTATTATGACGGTGGAGCAATACTTCCAATGGGTGGGATGAGCGGAGGACACAAAGGTTATGCCCTAGGGTTCATGGTTGCATTATTTGGAGGGCTTTTAGGTGGATTAGGAGCTACAGAAGCCTCACAGTTTCAATGGAGTGGGAGCTCTTCCATTATTGTAATTGATGTAGCTTCCGTGTCACCCATTCCAGGAGTTAGCGATGCGGTACAAGAAGCTGTTGAATGGGTAAAATCTTCCTCTACAATGGAGGGCTCTCAGGGGGTTCTGTATCCAGGAGAAATTGAAAAAAAGACCCGTGAAGAGCGCTTATCTAACGGTATACCCGTTGAACAGGCAACTTGGAATCAACTAATGGCCCTGGTACAAGAACACGGGCTAGAAAAAGAATTGTCCGAAATGCTGAAAACCTAGCCTTTTAGCATAATATTTCATATACAACTAATGGGGCTACCTAAGGGAGACAAAAATAATGGAAGATAATTTAACTAGGGTACCTAGTGACGAACTGAAAAACTTCTCTGTAGAAGTGTTTTCAAAAGCGGGAGTACCTCGTAGAGATGCTGAAACTGAGTCCGATGTGCTCATCTGGGCGAACCTTAGGGGAGTGGACTCTCATGGTGTGCTGCGGATTCCCTTATACCTTGGATGGATTGACAAGGGAATAATGAAACCTAAACCCAATATACAAATAGTTAACGAAACACAAGCAACATTTCTAATAGACGCAGATTTAGCTCTAGGCCCAGTGGTAACAACTATGGCAATGAATAAAGCTATTGAAAAAGCAAAAACTGCTGGTATTGGCTGGGGGCTAATTCGCAATACAACCCACCAAGGGGCAATGGCATATTATTCATTAATGGCCGCAGAACAAAATATGGCAGGCCTAGCATCCGTGTGTAGTCCGGCAAACATGGCCCCACATGGAGCTAGAGTCCCTGGAGTACACAATAGCCCAATAGCCATAGCTGTTCCAGGACTACAGCACAAACCTATCTCACTCGATATGGCCACAAGTGTAGCTGCGGGTGGGAAACTAGAATTTGCTAAAGACAAGGGAGTATCTATACCAAACACTTGGGCTCTAGATAGCGACGGTAAACCAACCACAGACCCAAAACAATTTAAATCTCTGCTACCTTTCGGAGGGCCAAAAGGATCCGGCCTTGCCTTAATGTTTGAGTGTTTATCCAGCCTTATGGTAGGTAATCCTCTACTACAGCCACCGGAGCCTGTCAAATCTAAAATTGTACGCGGTATGCAAAACAGTTTTGTAGCAGCAATCAACATTAGTACTTTCACTGATACTGATTCTTACAGGGAAAATGTGGATCGCCTAGTACAGGGAATTAAATCTCTACCTAAAACTGATGAGTCCAAAGAAATTTTTGTTCCTGGAGAAATCGAGAACAGAGTGTACGAAGACCGATCTGCAAATGGCATCCCCCTTCCACAAGGAACTGTTCAAAATCTGCGTGAGGCTTCAGAACGATTCAACGTACCTTTACCAAACGGACTATAAAAATCCTACATGTCTAGCCTGAAGTACCTAATATCTGTGTAGATACTAATCTAGAATACGCTCCGTTTGACTTTAACAGGAATTCATGAGTACCTTCCTCATCTATTCGGCCGTGATTCAGTACCACTATGTGGTCAGAATCGCGAACAGTAGATAATCTGTGTGCAATAACCAAAGTAGTACGTCCTGCTGTGACATTCTGGAAAGCTTCTCTCACCTGTTGCTCGCTAATCATATCAAGGTGTGAGGTTGCCTCATCAAGAATTAGTACGGGAGCATCTTTTAATACTGCCCTCGCTATTGATAACCTCTGGCGTTGGCCACCCGACAGACGGATGCCTCGCTCTCCAATCTCAGTATCATATCTATCCGGGAATGATTCGATAAATTCATGTGCATTAGCAATAGTTGTGGCATTTTGAATTTCAGCCTCCGTAGCATCATGTTTAGCCATTCTGAGATTATCTATAATTGAGGCGTTGAAAAGATATGTGTCTTGAGACACCATCGCTATATTCTGTCTTAATTCTTCAAGGGTGAATTGCTTCAATTTGTAACCCCCCAGGAATATCGAGCCTTCGTCGGGATCCCAAAACCTCATTAATAAGTTTGCTATCGTCGTTTTGCCTGCTCCAGAATGTCCCACTAAAGCCACTGTCTGACCAGATTTTACGGAAAAATTTATTTCTCGAAGCACAGATGTGTTCTTTTTCGAATAAGAAAAACTGACATTTTCAAACAGCAAAGATGGTACACGAGAAACATGATTTGGCAACCGAACCCCAGGCCCATCCATAATTACAACCGGCTCATCTTGTATTTGGAAAATCCTTCTGGCAGAAGCAATTGTCTCCATTAATTGTCTCAATGTACTAGCAAGCTCTGTAACCGGAGCAAAGGAAGATAGTGCCAGCAGCGTAGTAAGCGGTAATACAGATCGACTGATTTCTTCTTCAGATGCAAGGAAAGCTCCAGTGGCCAGTACTGATAATCCACCTAAGGCTGTTACCGATTCAATAATTCCACCTTGAAAAGCTTGCTGCTTAAGAAAATCTAGTCGATATTTCGAAAATCCTTCCCCCTTTTTTATGGTTTGATTTAGCCATAGATCAC
>CEVA01233864.1_pt1 | contig 14901 bp, 12 predicted proteins | sample 361521 | NCBI WGS metagenome assembly CEVA01 (sample SAMEA2622823, study PRJEB7988) | marine metagenome | isolation source: saline water (ENVO:00002010), including
GAGGTATTTTTACAAACATACAATCCAAAAAACCCTTTGCTAAACACAATTATATCTCAAGACTATAATGCATTTTTTTCAGAGGCTGTTTTAGACAGAAAAATCCCCTTGTGGCCGCCTTATTCGCATTTGGCAGTATTACATGCAAAATCAACACAAAAAAACTCTGTTTTCAACTTTTTGAACTATTTAGAAAAAGCAGGGAACAATATCAATCTAGGTAAGACAATGCTCCTAGGACCAGTACCATCACCAATTGAAAAAAAAGCTGGAAAACACAGAGGTCAGTTATTGTTACTAAATACAAATAGAAAGGAGTTGCATCAATCTTTAGACAGGCTCTGTGGCATGATCAAAAATACAAAAATTTCCAGCAAGATTAAATGGTCTCTTGATGTGGACCCAATTGATCTATCATAAGAAAATAAGACTCATGTAGAATGGAAAAACTGAGTATCACAATAATTTGAAAGAAAAAATTAAAAACCTGATTCGCGATTCAATAGAAGCTGCACAATTGATGCCGCCGGATGATCTTGCCGATATCCAAATCGAAATAAGCAGAACTAAAAATCCAGATCATGGTCATTTTTCTTGCAATATTGCCTTGCGTCTTTCAAAAAAATTAGGGTTAAACGCAGTAGATCTTGCCCATCAAATTTCTAACAACATTGATAAAACAAAAGGCCTTAGGAAGATTGCAGTGGCCTCACCGGGATTTATAAATTTCTATCTAAACGAAAACAAACAGGCAGAGGTTATCAAACAAATACTAAATATGGGTACCAAATATGGATCAAACACAATTCAAAAACCTCAAAATATTATTTTGGAATTTGTTTCTTCAAACCCAACTGGGCCTCTACACATTGGTCATGGAAGACATGCGGCATATGGAGATTCCTTGGCAAAACTTATGCGAAAGGCTGGCCATCAAGTCCATACCGAATATTACATTAATGATACTGGAAGACAAATAAACATCTTTGCTCTAAGTGTTTTAATCGAAATACTGAACTTAAAAGGTGGCTCTCTGAAATTGCCAAGAATCTCTTACCAAGGATCTTATCTTCAACAAATTGCAACAGAAACACAAAACTCCATAGATATAAATTTTGATACTTTACTTGAAAATAAAGATTTAAGAGATTCATATGCATCATATTCGGAAGATGAAGAAGTCGATAAACTTATTGCTGATTTCCAAAACCAATTAGGTATTGAGAATTTTAAACGGCTTACCGATTCTGTTGCAAGTCTTATGGTTGCAGCCATCAAGAAAGACCTTGAAAAATTTGGAGTATTCTATAACAGCTGGTTTTCGGAAAGAGAAATGATTGAAAAAGGCTTGGTCAAAAAATCTATTGAACAGCTAAATAAAAACAATCTCACATACAAAAAAGGTGGTGCTTTGTGGTTAAAAACCATGAATTTTGGCGATGATAAAGACAGAGTCATTATTCGGGAAGATGGCAGATCAACTTATTTTGCCTCAGATATTGCCTACCATTTTGACAAGAGATTTCGTGGGTTTGATGTATTGTTGGATGTCTTAGGATCTGATCATCACGGTTATCTTGCCAGACTTGGGGCTGGTCTTGCAGCAATGAATGAACCCCAAGAAAGCTTGGATGTTAGTCTAATTCAGTTTGTTTCTTTGTTTAAAGAAAATAAAAAAGTATCGATGTCTACTCGTTCTGGTGAGTTTATTACACTAAATGAACTTTGCGAGGAAGTTGGCAAAGATGCAGCAAGGTTTTTCTATGTTTCCAGATCTCATGACCAACATTTAGACTTCAATTTAGATTTAGCGAAATCACAAAATAACGAAAACCCGGTTTACTATATTCAATATGCTCATGCACGAATCCATAGAGTCCTAGAAGAGTTGAAAAATAGTGGTTTGGTATTTGACAGACAATCTGGCATCTCTAATTTAGAAAAACTATCTGTGCAACATGAAACACAAATTATTTCAAAGTTATCAGACTATCCAGATATTATTAAACAATCAGCAAAAAAGAAATCAGTGCATTCTTTAGCCAATTACTTGATTGATCTTGCTCAACTTATACATTCTTATTACAGCGCACATAGATTTATAGTTGAAAACTTAGAGCTCAGAAATGCCCGTATTGCCTTAATTACTGCTACTTCGTTTGTTATAAAAGACGGTCTATCAATTTTGGGAGTATCAGCTCCTGAAAAAATGTAGAAAATTTCCTTGAAAAAAAGCTACTTTTTCTTCTTGTAATTGATATCTAGGGAGCTTAGTTTTCTGTATAGATTTGTTCGCTCCATGTCAACTCGCCTAGCAAGCTCGGTAACTCTTCCTCCAACGAGTTCTAACTGCCTAGATAAAAAAGCTTTTTCAAACTGCTCTTTTGCTTCAGTCATAGTCATGGATAAAATATCTTTCTGAACCAACAAATCTCCTCCTGGTCCTTGAAGTGTAAGTGTTTCCTCTATTTCCTCAATGTTTACAATTTCCTTATCAGGCCTTAATAAGGTTGCATGAACCATATTTTTAAGTTGTTTTAAATTTCCTGGCCAAGCATATTGTGTAAGTATATTTTGTGCCGCTAGACTAAACCTTCTTTGGATGAGCCCCTCAGTTACACCAAAATAATCAATAAAACCCTTGAGAAGTTCAGGTATGTCTTGCAAACACTGTCTTAATGGAAGTAACTCTATGAAGGTTGCTTCAGAAAAAAGTATTGACAATTCTTCATTTTTTTTGAGTTTCTTATCTGTTTTATTGTGATTAATTCCCACAATAAACTTAATTTCTTGTCCCAATAATCCCTTTTGTAAAAAATTCTGAACTTCTTTTTGATTTTTCGACTTGAGTTTGGAATAACCAGAAAGAAAAATTGTCGTGTGCTTACGATTGTTGGTAATTTTGTTTAACTCTGAACTAATTACTTCATTTTCATGTTGGTCAGGGGTTAATAAATTTAATTGAACGCTTACAAAATTTTCTTCTGTCTTCTGTGCTTGATAATGGATGTATTTTGCAAACTCTTCTTTTTCAGTGCCAATTTCTCCATCTAAAAATAGAGTTTCATTGTCATTTGCTTGGGCATCTAAAGCTGAAAAAATATCTTTATAGGCGCTGCAATTATTTTTTAAAAGCAACACTACATTTTTTTTTGCACTTTTTATTGAAGCACTTAAGGCTTTTTCAGCTGATACTACAAGTTTTTCAATTGAGAGAGGTTTCTCAATAAAATCAAATGCTCCCAACCTTGTGGCCTCAACTGCAGTTTCAATCGTTGCATGTCCAGAAATCATAATCACTGGAAAGTTCAATTTTTTTGAGCTAGACCATTCTTCCAATAAACTTATACCATCCATTTCAGGCATCCAAATGTCCAAATAAACTAGATCTGGGTGAATATCATCAATCAGTATGTTTGCTTCGTTCGCATTTTTAGCAGAGAAAGTAAGATATCCTTCATCGGTTAAAATATCTTGCATCAAACCTCTTATTTCAGGCTCATCATCAATTATAAGAATCGTGTTTTGTTTCTTATTCATGCTTTATTGTTATTTTTTTTGCCTGATTGGTAATAAAATTGTTAGACATGCACCTTGATCTCGATTGTTTTCTGCTGAAACAAAACCAAGATGTTCATGTACCAATTTTTTCACAATAGCCAGTCCCAAACCAGTTCCTTTTGTTTTTGTGGTTACGTATGGTTGGAAGGCGTTTTTCAAAAAAATTGGGTCAAACCCATGCCCATTGTCTATTATTTTTAACTCAAAATAGCCTTTGCGATCATCTTTTAAGAGCCTTGATGTGATTGTTATTTTTGGGTTGGAAACATCTTTTGTAGCATCAATAGCATTTTTAAAAATGTTATTCAAAATTTGGCGCATACGCTTAATATCACCCTCTAAAAACAAAACATTATCATTCAATAGCACTTTAAAATATTTTGCTTTTTTTTCTTCCTCAAACAAAGCTACCGTTTCCCTCAACATCTGGTTAAAGTCGAAACGCTCAAACTTCAACTGAGGTTCTTTAGCAAACTCACCAAAGGCATTAACCATATCTCGCAAAACCTCCACTTGATGAATTATTGTTCTGGTAGAGTTAGATAAAAACGTCTTATCTTCATTTCCAAGGATAGGAAGATAGCGGTTCCTTATCCGCTCCGCAGATAGCTGAATTGGTGTAAGGGGGTTGTTAATTTCATGTGCCATACGTCTAGCAACATCACTCCATGCTGCTTCTTTTTGTGCGCGCATAAATGAACTAACTAATATACTAATTTCATCATCGCCTGATTTTGGTATTTGGGCTGCAGCATCGCCCGCGCTAAGTGATCGTGTTCCCTCTTCAAGGGACTCAATAGGCTTGACTAGACGTTCTGCAAATTCTATTGAGCCAAAAATAGCGAGTAATAATGCTAAAAGAACGACCAAAGCAAGAGTAAAGATATAGCTATACTGAAGAGGTGTTTTCAAAAAAGTTAAACGTCCATACCTTGCATAAGTTTCCTCAACAGAATCTGCCATCTTGCTTAAATTTGGATCAACACTAAACAGGCTTTGTAAATACAAAGGCGTTGCATTTGATGAAAAACCTAAAATTGGAACCAGCACCCTGATTAAGTATTCTCCCTCAGTAGAAGAGTCTAAACTAGCCCATGATTGTTGTATTTTAGTTTGTTGTATTTCAGCTTGTGAGGGCAGCCTTGAGCTAATATTACTCAATCGTTTTGTGCTAGAGCCTATCACTTGCAATTCGCTGTTTAAAACCAAGAGCTCCATTGCTAGAGAATTATTTCTTAGTTGATCAAGTCTTTGATCTAATTTTTCGGTTCCAGTCAATTCTAGGGCTATATTTGTGGTTATAAGCAATCCTTTCTGGATTTGTTCGTCAAGTGCAGATCGTCCAAGTGTCAAAGCATTACTTAGGCCTTGTTCAACTTCAGCATCAAACCAAACATCTATACCTTTATTCATAAAATTTGTAGCAAAGAAAAAAACCACAACTGCTGGTACTACTGATAGCCCCCCAAAAGCAAGAGTCATGCGGAGGCGTAATTTTGCTCCAAGTTTACTTTTTTTATAGTCTCTAATAAGCTTTTTGCCACTGACTATAACTAAGACAAACAATACTAGAAAAGAAAACGAGTTTATTAAAATGAGAGGTGTTTGTAGTCTATTGAATTCGTCTGGGCTATCTGAAGCAACCATCAATGCAAACAAAGATAGTGCGCTTAAGAGAATCAAGCAAAAAATTATGGTTTTTGCTGGTTTTTGATTTAATCGTATAGTGGCCATTGTATCCATTCAGTCACAAAATCTAGATTATCTCGCCAGAAAGTCAGTGCTTTAAACCAACCTGGAACACCTCGGGCCCTAGTGCTAACCTTAAGATAGACTTGATAATTTTGATCAATATTAATAAGAGAGTCATCAATAGTAGGTAGGTTTCTTACGCTGCCCAAGTATTGCATGGCAGAAGCAACGGTTGAATATGAGATTTCTCTTCCTGTGTTTACATTCAGAATTGTGTATCGCTGAGTAAAGGCATTGTATTTAAGTGTATATTTCTGAGTTAGTTTGCCTATTTCACGGTTAATTAGACGTCTTTTTCTGACATTAATCACCAAAAAATCTAAATCAATATCAAAAACCAAACCAGAATTTAAAGCCTCTAAGTATTCTTTATTGAAAGCAAACTCTATATCAATATTTGAGTAATAAACTCCATTCTGCAAGAATGATTCTCCCTTTATAGGAATGGCTGGCTGTGCAAGTAAATTGCTTGTTACAAACGATAAGAATAAAAGAGTTGTTCCTACGAGACTTTCTAATTTCTGTGTTTTATTTTTCATTGCTAATAAATCCAGTTTATTAGAAAACTATTGCCGATTGCCAGTTTGCGACACTTTTGATTTTTATCTTTTTTTGAGTAATGAATAAAAAAAACCATCATTTAATCCTTTTCCTGGTATCAACTGAACCCCGTTTTCAGTCTTAATAACTCCCCATTTTTTCAAAGCGTCTACGTTCTTTATTTCTAAAATCGATGCGTTTTTATTCAGAGTTAAAAACTGTTTTATTGTTTTGGTGTTCTCATCTGAAAAAATAGAGCAAGTGCAATACAGCAAAGCTCCATTATGTTCCAACAGATCCCATGCTGCTTGAAGTAATGACATTTGTTTGTGATGGTACACATCTATATCTGAAGCTCTTCTAAGATATTTAATATCTTGATCTCTATTGACTACCCCAGAAGATGTGCAAGGTACGTCTAATAATATTTTTGTAAACTTTTTCCTATTCCACCATTTCTCTGGGGTCAGCAAATCATTGCAAATGAGTGTAGCTTTCAGTTTGGTTCGAGAAAAATTTTCTTCTAACATTGGAAACCGTTGCCTAGAGATATCTATGGCTGTTAAGTTGATGGACTGCTCCTTATAAAATAGATGCAATGCCTTTCCTCCTGGAGCAGCGCAAGCATCTAAAATAAAATCATCTTTTTCAGGTTTCAATATCTCAGCTGCCAATTGCGCGCCTGGACTTTGGACATGAAATAAATTATCAGCAAACCCTGGTAACTCAGTAGGGTTAGTGTTTTTTTGTAAACCGATTGCATTTGGAAAACTATAAAGTAAAACACCTTTCTGGCCAGTCTGTATTAATAATTTTTGCTGGTATTCTGCTAGCGAAATCTTTGACGTATTAATACAAAGCCAAATCTGTGGCACCTGATTGCTAGCATCTAAAATTGATTGCCAGTCATTTGGATAGTCTTGTTTAGTTTTTTTTATAAACCATAAAGGAAAAGAATATCTCCCTTTAGGTGACAGCCTAGCTGTTTTAATAAATTCTTCTCTTGATTTTATAAAATTTCTAAGTGTGGCATTTGCCAAGGCTTTTAAATGCCCCTTCTTGGCAATCTTAACTGCTTCAACTGTTGAGTCAACCACTGCATAATCGGGTGTTCTCATTCGGCTGATTTCATATATTGCACAACAAAGGAGTATTTCGACAATTTTGTCTTTATCTTTAATTGGTGACCTTAACAGGTATCTTAATATTGTCTTGCTTTGAATAAACCAACGTAAAGAGCCTAATAAATAGGCGCTCATAAACCTCTCTTCTTTAGTTGTAAGTTTTAATTGTTTTTGATGCTCAGACCACCGCCTTAATGATTGGCCCTTATAGATAACTGCATGAATGGCTTTAGCAGCAAAATAACGATTTTTTTCACCGTGCTGAAAAGAGTTTTCTGTCATGAACTAGCATCCTAAAGTTTTTCCCAGGCAATCATGTCCTCTAGCAAACTCTACCGCGGATATTTGCTTTCTGCCCTCTAATTGAACTTGGGTCATTGCCAATGATTTTTGTCCTGTAGATACTAAAATATCCTTATCTCTTATCTCAAAAATAGTACCCGGTGAGTGTTTTAAGTTTTGATTGTTGCTTAATTCTGCATCCCAGATACGAAAATACTTACCATTGAGATATGAATATGAAACGGGCCATGGATTGAATGCTTTTACTTGCCTGTGGATTTTAGAAGCTGGTGAAGACCAAGTTATTAGAGCGTCTTTTTTTTTGATTTTTGGAGCATAAACCGCATGATCATGCGCTTGTTCCTTGGGTAATATTTTTTTATTAAGGATGTCATCAAGATTGTTTTTAATCATTACTGAGGAGAGCTTAGACAGTCTCTTGGATAAAATTTCTGCTGTTTCATGTGGAGCTATCTTTATCTCATGCGAGACAAAAATAGGGCCCGCATCTAGTTTGCCTGCCATACGAGTTAGGCAAATTCCTGTTTTTTTATCGCCATTTAGAATTGCTGCTTGTATTGGGGAAGCGCCTCTCCAAAGCGGTAGTAATGAAGGGTGAACATTTACAGCATCAAAATGGGGCAATTGTAGTATTCTCTGAGGAATGTACTCGCCATACGCCATGGTTAACAATAAATCTGGCGCCAACTTTTTAATGGTTCTATATGCTTCTGGCTCATTCAATGATTTGTATTCCAAAACAGGTAAGTCAAGCTTCTGAGCCATATTTTTAATAGGATTTTTAGTTTTTTTTAGCCCCCTACCCGAATGCCTGTCTGGTTGGGTTAACACTGCAACAATTTTATGATCTAGTTTTGTTAGAGTGATTAATGTTTGCTCTGAAAAACTTGAAGCAGCTGCAAAAATAATATTCATAGCCTGATCATAAGCCAAAAAAATTTCATTTATATGAGCCTAGTATTTTTTTGTCTTTCAATTCTTGCCGCTTTGTTTTGTTTTGCAATTTTTTTTCTTAGTCTTTGTAACTTAATATCGGATATATAATCTATAAAAAGCTTCCCATTAAGGTGATCGATTTCATGCTGAATACAAATAGATAAAAGACCCTTGGCATCAAAAGAAACTGTATTCCCTTCTATGTCTTGAGCACAGAGAGTAATAGTATCGTGCCGCTTTATGTCAGTTTTTATCTCTGGTACAGAAAGGCACCCCTCATTGCTTTCAACTTCCCCTGAGTATGAACTAACAACTGGATTAACAAACACCATTGGTTGGTCTCGATCTTCAGAGATATCCATAACAATCAGTCGAACTGGTTTATTGACTTGTGGGGCCGCCAAACCGACCCCTCTTTCTTCATACATGGTTGCCAACATATCAATGGACAATTTTTTTAGATCTTGATCAAAAACGGTAATGGTCTCCGATACTCTTCGAAGCCTTTTGTCAGGAAATTCAAGTATTTTTAGTCTCTGCATTTGTAAAACAAACCACCAAAATTAATCAAGGGGATGACATGATATCATGATGAAGAGTAATTTTGACAGCAAGGCAAGAAGCTAAGATTATAAATCTAAAAAAATTAAAAAAGAGTTTGACCTCTGACTTCTTTTCGTACATTCTCAACAAAACAACCACTTTTTCCTAGCAAAAATGAACCATAAAACGAAAGAAGCTTTTCTCGATGTTTTACTTTATTTGTTTGAATATTTCTCAGACGAGAATGAAAAAAAACGAAACAGCGAAGCGCAAATCAGAAATGAGTTAGTTATTGCGGGATTCCAAGAAGATATGATTGAACATGCAATGGACTGGGTGTCTGTTTTTAATCAGCCAACAAATAATATCAATATCCAAAAACCAAAAAAACTCTCGGTTAGAGTTTTAAGCGATAATGAAAAAAAATTGCTTGACGAAGAATGTCAAAACTATATTGCTAGACTTGAAAAATTTGGACTGTTATCGCCTTTAAAACGGGAATTATTGATTGACAAACTAATGGCTATTGGATTTGAGCCTCTAGATATTGAGGTAGTAAAAGCACTAAGTATACTAATGCTTTTTCAAGAACCTGGAATTGATATAAAATTCCACACATTAGAGGCAAATGCTTTTTTGGAAAAGCCTTTGAAGTTGAATTAAAACCAACATATGTTTTGTTCTTTAAAGCCGCGCGTGTCGCGGCTTCGTTTATGGATAAGAAATAATGAAAAAACTTGTTATTGTTGAATCGCCCGCAAAAGCTAGAACTATTGAAAAATATCTTGGCACTAATTACAAGGTCTTAGCTACCATTGGTCATATTAGGGAGTTGCCTAAAAAAAATGCGATTGACCCTACAAACGGTTATGCAATGACCTATATCATAATCCCTGGAAAGGAAGAGGCCATAAAAAAAATATCTGCAGCATTAAAAGATACAGATGAAATTATATTAGCAACAGATCCAGACAGAGAAGGGGAAGCAATTGCTTGGCATGTTTCGGATCTGCTTAGGACTAAATATGCCAAAAAAATAGAAGGAAAAGAAATCAAAAGAGCTGTGTTTTATGAAATCAGCAAAAATGCTGTTAAGGAGGCAATTGCAGAACCCAGAGAAATAGCCATGGACTTGGTTGAATCACAAGAAACAAGGAGAGCTTTAGATCGTCACTTTGGTTTCTCCCTCTCGCCTCTGTTATGGCGTCTTTTCCCGAGCAACAACCACTCTGCAGGGAGAGTACAAAGCCCAGCATTAAGAATGATTGTTGAAAGAGAAAAAGAAATTGAAGCATTTAAGCCTCAAGAATATTGGACGCTTGGAGCTATGTTGCAAGACAACATAGAAACAAAGCTAGTGGTGTATGAACATGAGCCGGTAAAAAAATTCACTTTTGACTCGAAAGACATTGTTGAAAGGGTCGTTATAAGCTTAGAAACTGCTTGCAAGAAAGGAATGAAGGCAGCTTCTATTCTAAAAAAACAAATAAAACGCAAACCAAAATCTCCATTCAGAACATCAGTTCTTCTGCAGCAAGCATCGGCAAAATTAGGCTTTAGCCCAAAAGAAACTATGCGTTGTGCTCAGTCGCTTTTTGCAGGAAAAGATGATGGAGACGGATTGATTACTTACATAAGGACCGACTCAATTGAAATAGATGCAGCTAAATTACCTTTAATCCAAGAGAAAATTATTAGCCTCTATGGCGAAGAATTTCTTGAAAGAAGAAAGTTTAAAAACAAAAAAGAGGCTATTAATATCCAAGAGGCGCACGGCGCCATAACTCCAACCGATATAAATATACTGCCCAAAAGCTTACAAACAAAATTGAGCGAAAATGAGTTTAAGCTTTACAGTTTAATTTGGGAGAGAACCATCGCTTCCCAGATGAAAGATGCTGTTTTTGAGCGGACAACAATTGAGTTTGCTCCTAATAATACTCCTCAATTAGCTTCGTTTAGTCTTTCTGAACAAGAACTTTTATTTCCTGGTTATTTGTTAGCAACAGGAGAAGAGGTTCGCAACAAAAAACCACCTGCCATAAATGAAGGTGATGTTATTGATTTTCTGAATTTAACGAAAGAACAACACTTTACTGACCCTCCGCCCAGATATAATGACGCAAGCATGATAAAAACCCTAGAAGAGAAAGGGATTGGCAGGCCCTCAACTTATGCTGGCATCCTTTCTAGGTTAGTAGAGAGAGAATATATAATCTCCAAACAAAGACGATATGAGCCTTCTGATATGGGGAGATTGGTTAGTGACTTCTTAAACACAAGCTTTACTGATTATATCAATGATGAGTTTACCTCTAATATGGAAGATGATTTGGATGCAATATCTAACGGATCTAAAAGCAAAAAGGAGGTCTTGGATCTATTTTGGTCGCCTTTAGAAAAAGAAGTGACAACAACAGGAGAAAAAGTAACAAGAAGAGATGTGAATCCACAAAGATTGCTTGGAACAGATCCAGAAACAAATAAACCTGTTTTTGCTAGAATGACAAAAAACGGGCCTGCAGTTCAAAGAGGGGACATTGACACAGGTGATACCCCAGAATGGGGGGCTCTAAAAGAAGGGCAAAAGCTGTATTCAATTGAATTAGAAGAGGCTTTGGGCCTCTTCAAAAAAGAAGACAATATTCTCGGCACTCATCCAGATACGCTTGAACCTATAATTGTTAGAGAAACACGTTATGGTCCTGTGGTACAGCTTGGAAGTGGGGATAATGGCAAAAAACCAAGGTATGTAAGCCTAATAAAAGGAGAAAATATTGAAGATGTCGACTTAGAAAGAGCTTTACAATACCTGAGCTTGCCAAGAGAAGTCGGTGATGATCCTGAAACAGGTGAGACAATACTTGCCACCATGGGACCATATGGTCCTTACTTAAAAAAAGGTTCGCAAAATTATTCCCTTAGAAAAGGCAGCGACCCTTTTTCTGTTGGTCTAGATGAAGCGCTTGCTAGTATTTCAAGCAAAAAAGGAAGCTCAAATATCAATGAGTTTAAGAACTCAAATGTAAAAATTAAAGAGGGGCGATGGGGCCCTTATATAACCAATGGAAAAATAAATGTTTCAGTGCCTAAGGGCATGAAGCCAGAAAATCTAACGGAAAAGGAATGTGTTGATCTGTTGGCAGAAAAACAGAAAAAAAAGAAAGGAAAAAAAACAAAAAAAAATAAGTAACAAACATTTTTGAATTGATTCTCTTTGGAAATAAAAAAAATACATCAGATATTAATCAATGGGGGAGTAATTGCTTACCCAACAGAATCTGTTTTTGGGCTTGGTTGTGATCCAAGTAATAAAAAAGCTATTAAAAAGATCTTGGCAATAAAGAAACGAAAGCTTGAAATGGGCTTTGTCTTGCTCACCCCTAATATTGAGACTGTTGCGTCTTGGGTTAATATGAATAAAAAACAACTTAAAGTTTTTTCCAGCACGTCTTTAAGACCTACAACTTATATTGTTCCTGCGAGTGCTGGTGCGCCAAATTGGCTTACAGTAAAAAACACTCTCGCAATCAGATTAAGCAAGGATTTATTTATCAAAAATATTTGTGGTTTGTTAAAGCTTCCTATTGTTTCAACAAGCGCTAATTTACATGGACAAAACCCCTGTAAATCAGCTGAAGAAGTAAAAAAAATAATGGGCTCTCAACTTGATTACATAGTCTTCAAAGACACAGGCCCTTTTAATAATCCTTCCACTATTGTTGATCTATCATCAGGAAAAATTATTAGGCCTTAATTGTCAGCCTTATTAAATAATCGTTATAATCAAAGCAACCTTTTAAGAGGTGATACATGGATGTATATGGTGTTATAGGAAACCCGATAAATCACAGCAAATCCCCTAAAATCCATTTATTGTTTGGTCAACAAGTTGATCATGATATTTATTACCAAAAAATTCCAGCCACAGATGAAAACTTTATTGCCACCACTGAGCGTTTTTTTACTGAAGGCGGGAAAGGGCTAAATATTACAGTTCCATTTAAAGAAAAAGCCTTTCAGCTTGCGGACTCATTAAGCAAAAATGCTCAGATATGTGGATCGGTAAATACATTTACTTTTTCAGAAGATGGAAGAATACATGGTGAAAGCACAGATGGCATAGGACTAATAATAGACCTAAAAAATAATCAAATCTCTTTGGAGAACACTCGGATTCTCATCCTTGGTGCTGGAGGCGCAACAAGAGGCATCATTCCAATGATTTTTGCTTCTTCAGTTGGGTCGGTTGTTTTATGTAACAGAACAATGGCAAAAGCTGAGTTACTGCAAGAAGAGTTTTTACCTTATGGAGAAATTATTTGTCAAACCTCCGAACAATTGTCTGGGAAATTTGATTTAATCATAAATGCAACCTCGGCAAGCTTAAGCGGTCAAATCCCAGACATGCCTGACTCGATAATTCCTAGGTCTGTATGTTACGATTTATCTTATTCTTATGGAGATACTCCCTTCCAGCGCTGGACAAAACAAAATAATTCTCTAAAAAGTCTTCAAGGTTGGGGCATGTTGGTTGAACAAGCTGCGGAGTCTTTTTATATTTGGAGGGGTGTGCGCCCAAAAACCAAAGAAATTATCCAGAGGCTCCAAACAGAATTGGAAAACTAAAGATGTTAGTCTTTACACCATACTTCGTAGACAGTTGAGTAATTCGCTGCAAGCTGTGAAAAGGCAATTGCGCCACCAAACAGTTCTTTTTCGTTTGCTTTTCTTTCTTCTTCTGTTTGCATTTTTTTATTGTTTTTTTCATTCTCTTTAAAAAGATAATCAGCAATGCCTAAAAAATACCCAATGCCTTCTTTGGTTTCATTACAAGCTTTTTCATCCAATAGATCGTGATCAGAGGCAAACACAAAAGGAGTCGAAAAAAACAGGATCATTATTAACATAGTGTTTCTCATGATCCAAACTCCAAAAAGTTACTTAGTATTAACAAGTATACCAATTAAAATTATTTTATTGCTTAACCCAAGCATTCTAGTTAATCAACGCAAGGTCACCAATTCTTCTGCCAAAGTAGGATGAATGGCAACACTACTATCTAAATCTTTTTTCTGGGCTCCCATATTAATGGCTACTGCAAAACCTTGTAGTAACTCGTCTGCACCTTGACCAACAACATGGCACCCAATAACTGTTTCCTCTTTTCCAAGACATACAAGCTTTACCAAAGCCTTACTGGAAATACCGCTCAATGAGTGTCTCAAAGAAACAAAATTTGCTTCGTATGCTTTGATTTTTTTCCCGTAGGAAGACCTCGCTTCTTCTTCGCTCATGCCTACGGTTCCAACTGGAGGGTGAGCAAATATAACCGTTGGGATGTTTTTGTATTCAAGCCATCCTTTTTTGTCGCCAAAAAGCCTATCCGACAATATTCTGCCTGCAGCAATTGCGACCGGTGTTAGCTCGTGGTTTCCTATGGCATCTCCAATTGCATGGATGTTTGGCTCATTTGTTGTTTGGTATCGATCAACCTTAATAAAATTATTTTTGTTTTTTATGATTTTTGTTCTATCAAGCCCCAAGCCTGAAACTAATGGCTTTCTCCCTATAGCCCACAATAAGGCATCGACGGAAGCATGCTCCTTATTGTCTGTTTGAACACGGAATTGATTATTATGCTTGTTAACCGAAAGAACATTGGTGTTAAAGTTAATCTCAATACCTGATTCAACCAAGTAATCGATCACGGCTGATTGTATTGATTGATCAAACTTTCTCAGAATACTGTTCTTCCTTGCCAACAACTTGACGTCTGAACCCAAAGAGTTGAGTATGCCAGCAAGCTCAACGGCAATGTACCCACTGCCAACAATAATGGTTTTCTTAGGCAGTTTGTTTAATTCAAAAAAATCATCTGAGGTAATTCCAAGTTCGGCACCAGGAATGTCTGGAACAACGGGTGTTGCGCCACAGGCAATAATAATCTGTTTAGCTTTCAGCGCTTCGCCTCCAACACTTATTTCTTTTGCATTCTGAAAAGAGGCTTGGCCAACGATTATGTCTATATTTTTTTGGCTCAGGCTTCTGTGATACATGTCATTGAGTTTCTCAATGTATTTTTTAGAGGCTTGTTGCAAGGTTTGCAAATTATGCTGGATGTCCTTGATCTCAAATCCCA
>CEVA01243618.1_pt1 | contig 14898 bp, 15 predicted proteins | sample 361521 | NCBI WGS metagenome assembly CEVA01 (sample SAMEA2622823, study PRJEB7988) | marine metagenome | isolation source: saline water (ENVO:00002010), including
GCTAAAATAACGTTATTAATTATTTTTGTTATAGCTCAAATGGTTAATACCTTTTGTAAAGCATTAATTAATGCAAATGCATTGTCGTTAGCTTTGCGTAATTATCGTTGGTGTACGGGAACTGCTTCTAGTTTGTTTGGTTTTTATTATTATTGTTTAACATCATTATTTACATTTGGTATGGCGATGCTTCATAATCATACTCTGTTGCCAATGCCGTTATATTTTTTAGCGATTAGCGTATGTCTTGTATTTGCACAAAGTACGATCAAAGATAAGCTTGTGAGTTAATTGGATATTATATGATTCAAAAATTATTTCATGTTACATTGAGCTTAGTATGTATAACATCATTGTTGTTTGCGTTGCCTTCTCAACAAGAAGAACATGATGAAATTAATCGTGAGTTTAAAAAACGAGGCTGGGATACAAGTCGATTGTTGCCTGTAGATAAATGTTATCAGTGTTATACTCTAGATGATATATGCTCTCGTACTAATCCAAGTAATGCTAAGAGATTGCAAGATCTTGCCGATGTGTTTGAATATCTTAAGAAAAAAAGAAAATTGTCATTTAATGTAGGTTTGAAGTTGTGTAAACATAATAGTCAAAATGAAGGTCCATGTTTTTATTCTTCATATGATCGAAGTGTTCAGATATTTCCTACATTTTTTACTCAATATTCTACTTCAGAAAAGCTTTTTTCGTTGTTGCATGAACTAGAGCATGCAAAGCAACATGAGCGATCAACTGCTTGGCGGTGTTATAAGAAAAATCGATCACAAGCAGAACTTATGCAAGATGAATATGAAGCAGATGATTTTGCTGCAAGCACTATTAAGTGTCCTGTATGCCTGAAAGTAAATCAGGTTGCTACTTTATTATCTGATCTTGGCAATAAAAGTGCAAAAAAGGGATATTTTTCACGTAAAGATTATCAAAAATATATAGATGCAGTTGATAATAGTTGTTTATGTGAAGCTCACAAAAATAATGGTGCACAATTTTTCAAAAAAGCTTATAGAAAAGCAACTATATCAAAAGCATCTACTGCAGATATTTTTAAAGATGTAATTAATGAAGACGATCGAGTAAGTTCGCTCATGAAAGATCGTTTAAGTACATTACGATTTATAGATTAATTATTTTTCTAAGAAAATAACTAACTCTGCTACTTTGAAGCCAAACTTCTTCATTGCTGCTTTATTGATAATTTTATTGTCATCAACCATGTAGCACCAATCATCCATGGTTATGTTTACAGAGCTATCACCATATGGAATAGTGATGACATAATCAGTGTATGCTGCATTACCCATTTGTTGTCCATGTCCGGTGCCGACAATGTCAGGTGCGGTTGCTGTATAGTTTCCTTGTTCGTCAAACTGTACGGTCCATTCTCTATTCAGTTTTGATCCGTCACTAAAAACAAAATGTTCTTTTAAAGGACCTTTGTTATTTTTATCAAAGTCGCCAATCATAGTAATAGTAAAACTTCGAGTTTGGCGACCACGCCAATCAAAAAAAGATCCGTATCCTTTGACAGTGCCATCAAAAAATTTTTGTAAATTTATTTTAGGAGTTCGGTTTTTATGTTGTTCTAGTCTTGTATCTTTGCATCCCGGTGTCATTAAACAGATTCCAGCAGACAACATTGAAAATAGTTTTTTCATAGCAGCTCCTTTTAATTATAGTACCACATTAGTTTTTTATTAGTTTCATGGTACATTAGATAGATATAATAAGTAAATAATTCTATTTTTAGGATACAAATTTATGATGATGAGTTCGTTGTTTTGTATAAGCAATTTGTCAAAAATCATGAGTGCTTTAGTTATGGTAATAGGAATTATTATAGCTAAATTTTCTTGGAATTATTTACAAGGAGATACTTATAAAGCAAAGTTTTATAGTACATTACTATTATTACAAGCTTTAGTTTTATTACTTGTTCATGCGGATAACATATTTCTTTTTTCAGGTTTGTTGCTTTTAAGTAATTTGTTACTTGTTATTATGTTGTACCACAATACATTTTGGTCCGCAGCGTATCATAGTGCACGTATAGCTTTACAGTATTTAGTTAGCGGCTGTTTACTTCAAGTAATCGGTTTTATTTTATTATATATAGAAACAGGGATAAGTAGCTTTAGTCAAATATATACAATTCCTATTTCTTATAATTGGATAGTCTATGTTGCGTTAGGATGTATCACTGGATCAGCAATGTTGCAATCTGCTGTCATGCCTATGCATCGATGGTTGCTTAATTCACTGAATGCTCCTACACCAGTATCAGCTTGTATGCATGCAGGTTTAATTAATGCAGGAGTTTTGTTGTTGGTTCGCTGTGCTCCATTATATTTAAACAATGTTATTATGTTGTATGTTTTATTTATAATAGGGGTTATAACTGCGACATTTGGCGTTGCTTATAAATTAATACAGCCTAACATAAAGAGAATGTTAGTATGTTCAACTATAGCGCAAATGGGATTTGTTTTTGTTCAGTGTGGACTAGGTTTTTTTACGGCAGCAATAGCACATGTTTTTTGGCATGGCATGTTTAAAGCTTATTTGTTTTTAACATCACCTATGATTGAGCGTCAGCGAGATAGTAATGCTGTTTCGTTACATTATGGCAGTTTTTTTATAGGTTTAATGAGTGGATTCATTAGTGCTGTAGGTTTTAGTGTAATACAAGGATTTTCTCAAGTTTTTACTACTACAACTTTAGGATTGTTACTAGTTGTTTTTATTGCAGGCATGCAATTAGCATTAACAATTTTACAGTCAGCTGTTTATGATGATCTGATAATTGTTTTTATAGCTTCTCTTAGTTTAGGCATCATGTATGGTCTGTTTGATATGATGATACATTATCCACTAGAAGGGTTACATGCTATGCAGGCACAACCATTAACAACGGTTCATGCAATTGGATTTAGCTTATTGTTTATTCCGTGGATTTGTATGTTACTGTATAATCATATAAAACCAAAACCTTGGTTTAAAAAAATATATGCTTATATCTATGTGTATCTTATAAGACATACGAAAGCAGATATTGCTACAACAACATTGCATCGCAATCATTATCGTTATAAATGAGGTTGTTTATGAATATATCTAAATTAATTCAAGATTCTTGGTTGCAAATAGCTCCTGCTTGGCCTGTACATCAATTTGTTGCTAGTAACCCTTTAATGAAATTGCAATCAAAGCATTTTGAAAAAGCAATACAAGAGTCATACAAAGATATACAACAAGCATCATTACCGCGAGAATTATTACAAGTAAACCATGAAACCATTATATGGTTAGAAGTTTTTTTTGATACAGGGCAAGCTACGTTAACAATGCCTTATCGTGAACTTGGGTTATATCGTAGTTGTAAAAAAATGTTTCTTTTAGATTGTAAGCAAAAAAGAATGTCTGCCAAAATTATTAACTTTTTGCAGCAATTACCAGATGACCCAGAGCAAGCATGTAGTATGTTGCTTGATGCTTTACAGATCAATCAAGATCAAGCTGTTGAGTTCGTTAAAAAAGTTATTACTTCATTGCCTGGTTGGGCAAGTTATATAGTGTATTATGTTGACTGGGTAGATACGCAAACATATCCTGTAACAAAGTTAGATTATACAGTTGTACGGTTAATGTTATTATATATTTTCTGGCCAAATTCTAGTAATATTTTGTCTGATCTATTTGATACAAAAGATACTCATGAAGTTCAAGAATTAGTGCAAAGTTTAGTTCTCTCAGAAGAAAAATATCAGTCGCAACTATTATCTAAATTTTCTTTGGTGCAGGAAAAAGTTGTAAAATATGATGCACAATTTATTGTATGTATTGATCCACGGTCAGAACGATTAAGAAGGCATCTTGAGCAACAAGGATCTTATGAAACTTTTGGCTTTGCAGGTTTTTTTGGATTGCCAATACAAGTTCATAATGATTTAAAGCAAAAGCAATATGACGCGTGTCCTGTTTTGCTGAAATCTGTTCACAACATTAAAGAAGTAATGATTTGTAATACAGAATATTGTCAAAAACTGGTAGAAAAAAAAGTTTCTTTTAAAAATGTTATTAAAAATCTTTATAAAGCTTTGAAATACACGTTTGTTGCGCCATTTGCGTTGGTTGAAATATTGGGTTTGTATACAGTATGTTGGATGTTTTTACGCTTATTTGTACCTTGTTATGCTGCAAATGTTAAAGAACGATTTACAAAAACGACTGTTTTAAAGCCTATTATGTGGCCAGAAGTAGATAGTAGGGATGAAAGTTATGGTTTAACTTGGTCGCAACAATGTGATTATGCGTTGCAGGCATTACGTATGATTGGCTTAGTTGATAATTTTGCATCAATAGTAGTTGTTACTTCTCATATAGCGCAAACTGATAATAATAGTTATGCTACAGCACTTAATTGTGGTGCATGTGGTAGTAACTCTGGATTAGTAAATGCTAAATTACTTGCAACGATTTTAAATAATAAACAAGTTCGAGATTATCTAAAAAAACATAATATTATTATACCTAAAGAAACATATGTCATAGCAGCAGAACACAATACAACAACAGACGAAGTTATGCTATATGATAATCAAAATTTTTTAGAAATAAATAAAGATATTCTTGAAAAATTACGCAAAGATTTAAAGATTGTTCAGCATAAAGTATTGCAAGAACGATCTGAAGCTCTTCAAAAAAAATCAGTACATAGCATGTTGAAACGCAGTTGTGACTGGTCTCAAGTTCGTCCAGAATGGGGATTAGCAAAAAATGCTTCTATGATTATCGGACCACGTCAGTTTAGTCAATCTATTAATTTAGAAGGTAGATCATTTTTACACTCGTATGATTGGCAGTTAGATCCAGATATGTCTTTACTACGTACAATTATGACTGCACCTATGGTTGTAGCACATTGGATTAATATGCAATATTTGTTTTCAACATTGAATAACGTTATCTATGGATCTGGAAGTAAAGTAACGCATAATTTAACAGGTAAGTTTGGTATTATGCAAGGCAATACGAGTGATTTAATGACTGGTCTTTCTTTGCAGTCAATTGCTTCTTCTGATACTCAGTTGTATCATGATCCTGTACGTTTAACAGTTGTAATCTATGCTCCGGTAAAATATGTCATAGATGTTGTAGCGTCTGAAGAACAAATTAAAGAACTTGTTGTTAACGAATGGCTACATGTATATTGCTATGAGCCTGACAAAAAGCAAATGGTTTGCATTAATCAAGATATGCTTGGGTGAGTTGATTCTTTTTTATGGCGTATATGTTACAAATCATTATTTATTTTTTTTGAACCAAATTGATGTACGAAAGCAGATGAAATGTTAAAAAAGATGGTACTAAAAACATGCCAACAAAAACAAAAGGAAATACTGCTACCTCGTATGACTGAGCTAATGCAAATAGCTGTAGTGGACCTGGCATCGCAAAGTATGACCATACAATATCACCAGCACCAAAGATGAGAAGTGTTTTTATAGCCCAAGTAGGAAGTTTTTTGTAATGATACACGATATAAAGAGCAAATAACCCAACTAATGTATCACCGCCGCCTGCAGGTATTGCGAATTGTGAAGAGATGTGTCCGGCATACATTTCGATATAAAATACAACACTTAGTAGTCGAAAAATTTGAAAGCCTGCTAATACTCGTTGATTTAAGTTGCTAAACCATTGACGATGAAACCATATTATGCATAATGGTATAAACCATGTTGCTGCTAGAATGTAGGTAAATATTGCTGGATTTTTAATTGTAGTACCATAATAGATTGATAGTGTAAATATGCTTGATCCAAGCAATGCAGTTAACCAACTAATGATAATTGCTTTGTTGTAGGGTAGTGCTAAAAACCAGTACATTGGGGTAATCAGTGCTGTAAATATTACAAGCATAGTAGATAAACAGTGTGCTTCAATTATTTGTATCATACTCTTCCTTTTTTATTTAATATTTAGAAGCTGTAAGTTTGGGGTTCAAAAATATCTTTAGATGTAGATTTATATTTTTGATATCAAGTGTCAATAGTTTGTTGAGCCTATCTTTTTTGTTCTTGGTATGTTAACAAATATTGCTTTTCATGATGTAAAAGCAATATTTTACGTTTAAAGCCTGTACGATAGTCACTGATTTGCTTGTGATACAACTCGATAAGTTTTTTGAAGGTTAATTTTGCTTGTTCACCATTACCATAATTTTGTAATGGTATCTTCTATCCATTTTTGTTCTTGATCAGATGTTAAGTCATCTGGGAATGGTATATCAGGCATGAAAAATCCTTTTGATGTATAATTGCGAATAACAGCTGTAGGTAATGAGAGCATAAATCTTTGACTTGGAAGTACAAGTGGACGACTATCCCAGTAAGGTGCGTCGCCATCAGTTTTTTGGCCAATGAGTAATACATTGTGATATAATTGTTTCAGTTCGTTGATAAACATAAGACAAGATCCTCCTGTTTTATAATTCATGAGAACAATGATCTTGGCTGTTACAGTATTCTCAGAAGGGGAAGCTCCTGTGATAGGTTCGCTTGCTGTAGTGTTTGCGCGATAAAAGAGTTGTTTGTTTTCTAATGCTTGTTCCATACCTTGTACAAGTTTTTGTGCTTGTTCAAACTGTTCAGAATTTTGTCCAAATTGCATTTTGCTTCTTGTTGCTATATCAACAACAGATGCGATGTTTTCTCTTGTTACTCTCCACTCTTTGAAGACATCTGCATAGAGTGTATCTCGTACTTGGTCTACATATGGTGAAGTAAATAAGCTTTCGAGTAGAGCTGTACCCCAGCGAGAGTCTCCACCTAAATTATTACGTACATCAAGGACAATACATTTTGTAGTTTGATGCTTTGGCAATTCTGCAATGATATGATTTATTTTTGCTTCAGTTCTATCAGTAATGATCCAAGTTGGTAGATTGATCCATATAAGATCTGGTGATTTTTGTTCTATATAAAAATCGCTCGTGGTTTCTATTAAATCATAATAAAAGTTGAAACCATATACTTCTAGATATGCTGGCTGTATAGTTTTTGCATAGGTTTGTAATAGATTGAGATGATCTGACTCTGTGTAAACATACGTAATATTTTTTTGTGCTTGTTGGTATGCTTTATGCATTTTTATAAGGAAATCTGGATCATCATTGTTGTGTGGGCCAGGGTGATGGTCAAGGATGTTTTGGTGTATGAAGTCTAAATCAGTTTGTGTTTCTTTTTGTATAGTCATTTTATGAAGTATTAAGGGGGCTATGGAAATAAAGGTAAGTAAAAGATAGCGAATTTTTTTTGAAGACATAATGTTTTTTATAAAAAGAAGCATTTATTTATATATTTACTATACAGGATTTACTCATAAAAATCATCTTAGTTGATTATACTTCCAACAGTCTTGTAAGTGATCATCAACTAATCCTACTGCTTGCATGTATGCATATATAATCGTTGACCCTACAAATTTCATACCACGTTTTTTGAGATCTGTTGATATAGCATCGCTTATTGGTGTTGTAGTAGGTACTTGTTGAAAATTTTTCCAATGGTTTTTAATAGGTTTATTGTGAACAAAAGACCATAAGTATTTTGCAAAAGAATTATATTCTTTTTGTATGCGTATAAATACTTGTGCATTAGTACGAGCTGCATATATTTTTAAACGGTTTTTAATAATAGCATCATTTGTACGTAAAGCTTCTAACTCAGAGTCGTTCATGCTAGCAACTTTGACAACGTCAAAATGATAAAATGCATTGCGATATCCTTGACGTTTTTTGAGTACTGTTTCCCAGCTGAGTCCTGCTTGTGCACCTTCTAAGATTAACATTTCAAATAATGTATGATCGTCATACACTGGTATACCCCATTCATGATCGTGATAATCAGCATAAAATTTTTGATTAGGTTTGTTACCAAAGCATCTATGTTTATCATTTTTATTAACTGCTAACATACATATTTCCTAAATATTGTTGAGTATGCTTTCAACTATGGTTACATGTTTTTTTTGTTCTTTTTTCCAAGAAGTTAAGATTGATTTTTTTGTTGCTGTTGGATTATGTATTATAAAATTTTGTACAAAATTAATATAGGCCCACTCTTGCTTAGGGTCAAATTTTGCTTCTTTTTGTTTGTTATAGGTAGCTTGCCACATGGTTGCAAATTCTTGGTATGTAGGAGGATTGCCTTCTAGCCAACGTTGATTAATCCAGTCAATACCAAAGGCGGTAAAGTGAAAATGATTACCAATTAATTGTTTAAAAAAATTTCGAGTTTTTAGATCATTTTTGTAAGCACCTTTGACGATGAGGGTGTTAGGATCTAACGGGTATATTTTGTTTTTTTGTGCGTACGAAACTTTTGGAATAACAGGATTTTTTTTAATTGTACCAGTTTCAAGGTACTGTATAATGCTGTCAATTAATAACAGTTTTTTACCTTGCTTTGGTATATTAAGTTGTATGCAAATATTTTGAAGTTCTTTCATTTTAAGATAGATTAACGATTTTTTTAGTTGAGTAATTTCTTGTGATTTGAGAAGGGGAAATGCTTTGTGAGCATTTTCTTTTTTATTCATGATTTGTTATATCCTTATAAACGTAATTACTGACGTAGCTTTTATTATATAGCTAATTAAGGAGAAAAGTTGTGAAAAAAGCTTTTATTATTAATGGGCATCATTATTATTCTTTTTCAAAAGGCGAGTTAAATAAAGAATTAGCACGTAGAATACAAGAGCAGCTCAAAGCAAAAGGGTATGAATGTAAATATACCCATGTAGATAATGAGTGGAACGTTGAAGAAGAGTTGAAAAAGCATATGTGGGCAGATGTTATTATTGTACAATCTCCTATTAACTGGATGTCTGTTTCTTGGAAAATGAAAAAATATATGGATGAAGTTTATTCAGCAGGTATGCAAGGACAATTATGTAAAGGAGATGGCCGAAGTAAAGAGAATCCTGATGGAGAATATGGATCATCAGGTACTTTATCTACAACAAAATATATGTTGTCATTAACAACGAATGCACCTGAAACATCATTTAATAATCCAGATAGTTTTTTATTTCAAGGAAAGAGTATTGATGATCTATGGTTTTTTATGCATGTTAATTTTCGTTTTTTTGGCATGAAGCAGATACCGACTTTTACATGTTATGATGTTTTAAAAAATCCTACAATAGAACAAGATTTCGAAAGATTAAAGCAACATATTAATAATCATTTTTAAGTATAAATGTATATAAAAATAAAAGGTAGCATATAGCTACCTTTTGTATTCTGGAGGAGAGAGAGGGATTCGAACCCTCGATCCCGGATTAACGAGATAACGGTTTTCAAGACCGCCGCTTTCGACCACTCAGCCACCTCTCCGAAATGTAAAATTTCAATAGATTTAATAATATTTTACGTCAAATTACGTTAAAATCAAGCATAATCAATAATTTTTATGAAGAAATTTTATTTTATCTAGAATTATTGTTTATTGCTTTTAGAGTTAGTTACTATTTAGCTGGTTGTATAGGTAATCTAAACAAAGGGCTTATATGTTTGTGTGGTTAAGTTGGATAGTATCATTTCAAGTAATTGGATATATATTAGGAAGCATGAATCAATCTTCTGTTACAGGTTGGTATCAAACATTGTACAAGTCATCGTTAACTCCTTCAGGTTATGTATTTGGTATAGTTTGGCCTGTGTTATATGTGTGTTTAGCTTTAGTTGGTTATCATATTTGGCAAGATAAAAAATCATGTTTTTGTCTTAAAATATTTTTTGTTCTGCAAATGATATTAAATTGGTCTTGGACAATTATTTTTTTTCATTGCCAAGCTTTATTACTTTCATGGATTACTATAGGGTTGATGATACTGTTAACTGCTATTTTGTTGGCAAAGACATATAAAAATAAACCGTATATAACAATACTGTTGGTGCCTTATTTTATTTGGATATGTTTTGCTTTTTACTTGAGTGTATATATTTGGATTTATAATGCTTAATATGCTTTATGTTTGACATCGTAAGTAGCTAATTTAAACTAAAATTAAATACATCTTATATTCATAAAGAAAGTTATCTATGGCTGATTCTTTGTATCAAAGAAATTATGGTAAATTTATATTTATAGCATCGTTATGTGGTGCTTTATCAGGATATTATCTTTGGTATCCTGCAATATTTTTTGCTGATTTTGTATCTAAACTATTTGTGAACGTTCTTGAGTTGATTAGTATACCTCTTATATTTCTTTCAATAGTATCTACTATTTCAGGCATGAAATCATTTAAGGAAATGAAGATTCTTGGCAAAACAGTATTAAAATATACGCTTTTTACAACAATTATTGCTGCAACAATTGGGTTGTTATTGTATATTATCATTAATCCTGCATCTATTGTTGATATAGTTTCAGATAAAAATGTTCAAAGTACTTTGTTAACAGGATCGTATGCTCATTTTGTCAGTAATTTAATTCCTTCGAATATTGTTCAATTATTTGGTCAAAATGGTAATGTAGCAGCAATAGTTTTTTTCGCTTTGCTTGTGAGTTTTGCAACGTTACAATTGCCTAAAGAAAACAAAGATTTTTTGCATACTTTGTTTTCAAGTTTGTTTGGGATGATGTTACAAGTAGCTCATTTTGTAGTATTATTATTGCCTATAGGTGTTTTTGGTTTTGTAACTCAGTTATTTTATAATGTGCAAACGCAGCAACATGAAATAGCAAGTTTGGCATGGTATGCTATTTGTGTATTGTTAGCTAACGTTGTACAAGGTGTTTTTGTGTTACCTTTATTGTTATGGTATAAAGGTATTTCTCCAATGTATTATTTTAAACAAGTTTCACAGGCTTTAGCGTTAGCATTTTTGTCTAAATCTTCTAATACAGCATTACCTGTTAGTTTATCATGTGCTTCTCGTGCGGGAGTATCAGAACGTGTTGCTTCGTTTACATTGCCATTATGTTCTACTATCAACATGAATGGTTGTGCTGCATTTATGTTGATTACAGTATTGTTTGTTTCTATGAGTCATGGCATGACGTATTCATTATTTGATATGATTATGTGGATTTTCATTGTAACTGCGGCAGCAATTGGAAATGCTGGTGTTCCTATGGGATGTTACTTTTTAGCTAATGCTTTTTTAGCTGGAATGGATGTGCCATTATATTTATTAGGAGCAATTTTACCACTATATACTTTTTTTGATATGGTTGAAACAGCATTGAATGTATGGTCAGATTTAGTGGTAGCTGCAGTTGTAGATAAAGATTTAACAAATAAATAAGAGATAAAATTTATACATAATAAAAAGCCACTGAATTTCAGTGGCTTTTTATTATGATGTACTTTTGCCAAGTTTGACTGCTATGTAATCAAGCATTTGCTCTGCTACACCTATACCAACTATTCTTTCAAGTCCGTTAAATCCAGGTGATGAGTTTGCTTCGCAAATTTGGTAACCATCTTTATCAAGTAAAAAATCAATACCAATAATATCTAAATTAAATAATCTATTTATTTCTAGTGCTAGCATTTCTAATTCTGGTGTCATATCGTATTTTTCTACTTGACCGCCTTGAGAAAAGTTTGCTTTAAAGTCACCTGCTTTTGCTACTCGTTTCATGCATCCAACAATTTTGCCCCCGATAAGAACAACTCGAATATCTTTGCCATGAGATGCTGAAATATATTCTTGAAATATAATGTTTGCGTGAGGTGTTTTATGTTGTATGTCAGACATAAGATTAATAACATCTTCTTCATTGTTGCATAGATATACACCTTTTCCTTTAGATCCTGATATTTGTTTTACAACTACAGGGAATCCAAATTCTTTTTTGATAAGATGAATATCAACTGGAAACTTGACTAACATTGTTTTGGGTGTTGGAAGGTTACTTTGGCAAAGAATTTGTTGACTATGAAGTTTATCTCCTACCGTTTCGATTGCTTGTGGAGAGTTACATACGTAAACCCCGAGATACTCAAGTTGACGCAAAATTGAAAAGCCAAAATAAGTAGTTTCTGCACCAATGCGAGGAATAATAAAATCAGGCAATGGGTGTGGTTTATGATCTAATAAAATACTTTTACGATCATGACGTGTAACCACAAGTTCAAATCGTTCAGGTGTTACGATTGTTAAATCTATATTTTTTTGTTTTGCTGCTTCAAGTAAACGGAGTACGCTATAGTCATCCGGTTGTACTAACTTGTCAACATCTGTGTGATAAAGGATCCAGCCCTTCATAATAGTAGTTCTTTCCTCAAAAAAGACGATTGATATGATATTTTGATTTGTACCAGAAATCTATTATTTTGCAATTACAATATGTATTTTCTTTGCTATTTAAATAAATCAGGGTAGACTGTTTTGTATAAATTTTTAATTTTTTTTACAAAAAAGTGCAAAAAAATGAATTTTGATTTTTATATACAAACAAGTAAGTCATTAGTACAGCTATTTCAGCCATTGATCGAAATAGTTGTTCATGATCTTGCTACTAAGAAAATTATTTTTATAGATGGATTTTTATCTAAGCGAAAGAAAAATGATCCATCTTTGATAGATGAAGATATCGCGAACAAGGCACACAATATTGATCAAATTGTATATACAAAATTAAATTTTGATGGTCGGCTTATTAAATCAGTATCGATTCCAATCAAAGAGAAAAATAAAATAGTAGGTTTGTGGTGTTTTAATTACGATGTCACCCATTTTAAGGATTTTCAGCAAATTGCTCATATTGCTTTGCAAGAAAATGTTAAAAGAAAGCCAACTGTTTTATTTGAAAATGATTGGCAAGATAAAATTAATCAATTTATTTACAACTATCTTAAAGAACATAACTTACAGTTTAATTCTCTTGCAAACAAAGAAAAAAAAGAAATTATTTATAGCCTTTATAAAAAAAATGCATTTCGAGAAAAAAATGCTGCTGACTACATTGCAAAAACAATGAATATATCTCGATCTACTGTGTTTAATTATTTACGTGAATGGAAATAACATGAATCTTAATAAGTTTTTATTAGAAGATTATTATGAGCAACATGAGTTTAAAACTCAATATATGTTAAGTAGTTCTGACCCTGAAACTTGGTCTCTTCAAAATCTATTAGATATGGCAACTCAAAAACAGTTACAATTATGGAACAATCAAACCTTTGGGTATACAGAAGTTAGAGGTCTGCCTTTATTGCGTGAGACAATTGTTAAGCAGCTGTATCCACAATTTTTACCGGATAATGTTTTATGTTTTGCTGGGGCAGAAGAAGGAATATTTTGTTCTTTATTAACACTTTGTTCTGCTCAAGATCATGTTATTGTTGTAACGCCTTGTTATCAATCATTAAAAGAAATACCTCAATTTGTTGGTTGTGCTGTTACTGAAGTTGCTTTAGAAGAGAAATCAAATTGGAACATAGATATAGATAGTATTGCTGCTGCGATTAAGCCTAATACGAAAGTTGTAGTGATTAATTTTCCCCATAATCCAACAGGACAAATTATTTCACAACAAGAGTTGCAAGAACTTGTATTGCTTCTTAAGAAACATGATATTTGGCTTTTTTCAGATGAAGTATATCGCTTGTTAAGTCATCAATCGTTAACCTGGGCAGATCCTGCTGCAGTTTTGTATGATAAGGCAATTTCTTTAGGTGTCATGAGTAAAGCATATGGATTACCAGGATTAAGAATAGGGTGGATAGCTTGTCAAGATAAAACTATTTTACAACAGATAACACAAGCAAAGCATTATACAAGTCTTTGTTCGAGTGGTCCTGCTGAAATTTTAGCTGCAATTGCACTAGATAATCAAAAATTGCTTCTTAATCGTAATCGAAAAATTTTATCTAAAAATATTGCAATATTGGATATGTTTTTTTCAAAATATTCTGATTGTTTTTCATGGGTACGACCTCAAGCTGGGTGTACTGGGTTTGTCAGATATAAGGGAAAACTTCCTATTGAATCTTTGTGTCAACAAGTAAGAGAACAGCAAGGCGTTTTATTGCTTCCTAGCTCGGTGTATGATGTGCAAGAAAGTTATTTTAGAATAGGTTTTGGTCGATCAAATATGCAAGAAGCATTACAGCGATTTGAGCATTTTTTACAAAGTGAAGGGTGTTAATATGCAGTTTAAGATTGATACTAAGATTATGCAACAATTTCCTGATGTTACAATAGGGGTATTAGTTGGAAAAAATGTAAACAATAATGGTGAAAGTGATATAACAACTACATTATTGTTAGAAATAATTAATAATCTAAAAATGACATACAAAGTTGAAGATATAACCTCCATTCCAAAAATTAATGAATGGCGTAATGCTTATAAATTATTTGGATGTAAACCTTCAAAATACCATAGTTCTATAGAATCATTGTTGCGTAGGGTTTTAAAAAATAAACCTATGCCGACTATTAGCCCATTAGTAGATTGTTACAATTATATATCATTAAAGTATTTTGTTCCGGCTGGTGGCGGAGATTTAGATAAGATACACGGAGACATTGCACTAACAGTAGCAACTGGAAATGAGCAATTTATGTTACTGGGAACAAATGATTTGCAGAATATAGCAGCTTCTGAAGTGATTTATACTGATCAAAATAAAGTGCTGTGTCGAGCATGGAATTATAGAGAGTCAGAGCAATCTAAAATAACAGATGATACTCAAAACGTTTATTTAGTTTTAGAAGGTTTATCTCATACATCTTATGATGAAATGCAACAAGCTTTGCATGAATTACAGAATCTTGTATCTAAATATTGTGGTGGAACATTTACTCAATTTATTTTAGATCAAAATAATGTAGGTCGAAACATTTCATAATCA
>CEVA01138616.1_pt1 | contig 14892 bp, 17 predicted proteins | sample 361521 | NCBI WGS metagenome assembly CEVA01 (sample SAMEA2622823, study PRJEB7988) | marine metagenome | isolation source: saline water (ENVO:00002010), including
GCGATGATTCCCAGAATGAGTGCACCAAAAAACAGGGCAAAGAGTGCAGCGACAAGAGGCGGTGCGAGCTCGGTGACAACTTTGCGGCCCACCACCTGACTTCCCCCGTACGATGCTGCAGCGAAAAATGCAACCACCACACCCAGTAACGCTGTATTTGTTTTCAGGTTGTCGATCATAAGTGCAACTTTCAGGACGAAGTTTTCGAGGTATCTGTCACGATCAGGATCACCCCAGCAACTATGGCGGCGGTTCCTGCGAGGAGCCATCCCGTTGCTTGTTCTCCGAGAAAAATGATAGCTATGGTCACGGAAAATAGTGGCGCTATCGCGAGTATGGGAGTGGCTCTCGTGACTCCCGCCAGACGGACCGATGTATAGTTGAGCAGACGCCCAAGCGGGAAGTTGAGAAGTCCCATGAGTGCGAACCACGCGTAACTGGACCAGTCGAGGTTCGCAATATCTCCGCTGTACTGAAAGCAGACGATTGGGGTGAGGAGGATGCACCCTGTAATAAGCGACAGCCATGTAGCTGCTACTGGGTGCATGTTGAGGAGACCGCGCCGCGCTACTACGGCGCTGGCCCCCCAGCTCGCAGAGGCAATGATGGCTAGGATGACGCCAAGCATCTCTACTCCTCGGTATCGGGTAAAGTAGTCTATTTCGTGATGATTTTACCTTGTGATATTCGCGGCATCGGCGATGGATTGGAAAATGAATGAACCATCTGTTCCTCCGAGTACGGGATCACAGCAGCGTTCTGGATGAGGCATCATGCCAAGGACGTTCCCCTGCGTATTGGTAATGCCAGCGATATTGGAAAGGGAGCCGTTGGGATTAGCTTCTCTGGTGGCATTGCCACTTTCATCAGTGTATCGAAAGACTATCTGGCCGGCTGCTTCCATCGATGCAATTGTGGAGTCGTCAGCGTAGTAGTTGCCTTCCCCGTGTGAAATTGGCACGCTGATGACCTGATGACGATCAAGCGTGTGAGAGAAAATTGTACTGCTGTTATCCACCCTGAGGTTGACCCAGTCACATCGGAAAGTCATCTGCTCGTTCCTTCGAAGGACACCTGGGAGAAGCCCTGATTCACATAGAATCTGGAAGCCATTGCAGATTCCAATGACTGGTCCACCTTCCGCTGCAAATGATCTGACCGAATCCATGACGGGTGAGAATTTGGCCATGGCTCCTGTTCGGAGATAGTCACCGTACGAAAACCCTCCGGGCAGGACTATGCAGTCAAAATTCGTGAGATTGGTTTCTTTGTGCCATACATACTCTGCCTCATGCGGCAAATCTTGTGTGAGTGCCTTGTAGCAGTCAACGTCACTCCATGTTCCAGGGAATACTACGATACCGAAACGCATGGACTCACTCCTTCAATTCCTTTTCAGTTCGGGATATATGTTGTTGATGCTTTTTACAGCGCGTTGAGCATTGTTGTGACGATGGTGTTGACCTGATTGCCATCGGCCTTGCCACGTACCTGTGGCATCAGCTTACCCATAACTTTACCTTTGTCAGACGGCCCAGTGGCCGCTACTTCCGTGATCACCTGAGCAACGAGGCTACTGATATCTTCTGACGACATTTGTTCGGGCATGTAGTTCATGACAGTTGCGAGCTCCGCCTCTTCCTTTTCCACGAGGTCGGGGCGGTTGCCGTTGCGGAATTGTTCTATACTCTCTCGGTGTTGACGAGCCATCCTCGTGATGACTTCGGTGATTGCATCCTCATCAAGCTCTGACCCCCTGCTTATTTCTTCATTGTGAATCTTTGCTCTGATCATGCGGATTACGGACAATCGCTCCGCCTCCTTTTGTCTCATTGCGTCTTTCATATCATTGATTAGTCGTTCTTGTAATGTCATTTTCTGTTCTCCATGAGAGTTTTAGCTTGTCTGATGCGCTTTAAGGACTGTGCTTGGCCAAGTATTTCCATTGTCTCGAATAGCGGAGGAGCAACAGTTCTCCCTGTAAGTGCGACCCGTAGAACTGAGAATACTTGACCGGGTTTCAGTTCTAGCTCAATTGCATGCGCACGAAGTGTAGTGTCTATCGTTGCAGTGGTGAAATCGGTTGTCTTTTCAAGGATGGGATAGACGCTGTCTAGGATAGTAGTCGCGTGTTTTTCATCAAGTCCTTTTGGAATAAGAAGGGATGGATCATATACAAGCTCATGATCTCCAAAAAATGAGATCATTTCGTCTGCTTCACGAAGTGTCTTAATTCGTTCCTTTATCACTGGTACGATATCGACAAGATCGGGTTGGTCGGGTGTCGCCAACGCGAGATCAGCCGAGACATCAAGAAATGGTTCAATCTCGGTCGCAAGTTGGCTGTTGGATAAATCCCGTATATATACGCCGTTCATCCAGGAAAGCTTGTCGATATCAAAAACAGCCGCAGAATCACCAACACGATCAATCGTGAAACTGTCAATCAACTGGTCTCGACTGAACAGCTCTGAGCTGTCATCAAGGCTCCATCCTAGTAGGGCAAGGAAGTTAAGGATAGCGTCTGGAAGAAAACCAGCGTCCTTGTACTCAAGAATGCTTGTTGCTCCATGGCGTTTACTGAGCTTTGACCGGTCAGGTCCCAAGATAATGGGTAGATGCACAAAGGTTGGGAGCTCGTAGCCGAGAGCTTGGTAAAGATGTACGTGGCGTGGAAGGCTGGACAGCCATTCATCTGCACGCATGACGTGACTAATTTCCATGGCATGGTCATCGATGACGCTAGCGAAATGGTAGGTAGGGTATCCATCCGACTTCATAATGACGAAGTCGTCAATCAAGCTATTATCGAAAACGATATCACCTCTGATGTAGTCGGTGCACGTAGTTGTCCCCTCGTCGGGCATCCGGAATCGGACGACCGGGCTGGTCGTGGCCGCTGACTTTTCTTGGTCGGCTATCGAAAGGTCGCGGCATTTGCCATCGTACCCAACTCTGGTTTTCGCTTGTTGCTGGGTCTGTCGCATCTCCTGTAAGCGTTCAGGAGAGCAGTAGCATTCGTAGGCAGCACCTTGCGTTATTAGAAGATCCTTTATTACGGTATAGAGCGTTTTCCTTTGGGACTGGTAGTATGGGCCGAACTGTCCTGTAGGCAAGTCAGGACCTTCATCCCAGTCGAGCCCGAGCCAGTGCAGTGACTCCAATATAGTGTTCACTGCTCCAGGCACAAGCCGCTGCTGGTCCGTGTCCTCAATACGTACGATGAAGTCTCCGCCAGTACTCCGAGCGTACAGCCAGTTAAACACTGCTGTTCGCAGGTTGCCAAGATGGGGTTCCCCGGTGGGGCTGGGGGCGAATCGTACTCGCACCTTTGGTGTCATGAAACGTGCTTCCTTAGTTCACATAGTCGCTAGGTTATAATTCTACACGACACGGGCTATGGTTGCGATCGTTGATACACTGCTATTCTCCAGAAAAATGTCGTCTTGGAGGCTAATCGATCTAGTCCACACCATTTGATTGTGTCTTCAATATCGGTTATTCGGTGGACGTAGAATCGTGGGACTACTGGACTAGTTCTGAAGATACCCCATATTTTGAACGAGAGGTAGAGTGATTTCATTAAGGCTCGATGAAAAATCGAATCCCGTGGAATGACAATAGCCAATAGCGATTTGGTGTTCACTGCGGATAGGCCGACAAGCGAATCCATATTGGGGTAGCAGCATATAACTCGGTCCAGGCACATTAAATCACGGGGTCCAAGTTCATGTGCTAAATGCACATAATCTCCATGATGGTATGCAATTCTTGAGCGATTCCCTTGATGAGACGCTTCTTCCTGTGATGCGGTGATGTAAGCAGATGAGCTTTCTACTACATCGACCGTTATGGCGTCATAATTGAGGAAAGCCTGGGCTATTGACCCAATGCCTGAGCCTATATCACATAAAGAAACGTCCTGTGTGGATCGGTGTTCTTCTAGGAGAGAGATGAGTATCCTAGAACTTTTGCGTGGACCATGCTTGCGGTATCGTTCAAGATCTTTGGAGACGATAGCGTCAGTAAACACCTTGTCGAGTTCTTTTCCATTACTGTCATCTAGGAAAGAACAGCAGTCATTCATGCATAAGTTCCTTAAGGGCGAGGGTTAAATCTTCAGGAAGTGGGGCGGCAATTTCGATTTCAGAGTGGGTTAGCGGGTGTTTGAATTTAATTGAATTGGCATGGAGGAAATGTCGGGATACAAGCTTGGGCCTGTTTGGCGCGTATACTAGGTCTCCAACTATAGGGGTATGGTTATGCGCCATGTGGACCCGGATTTGATGTGTTCTGCCAGTTGATGGGGTGACTTCGAGAAGTGAAAATCCGTTACTGGTTTCGATCGTATCAAAATAGGTAAGAGACGGACGACCTGTAGAGATAACGGTCATTTTTTTTCTATTAATCGGATGCCGGCCAATAGGGGCATCAATGGTTCCTGAAGCAGGATTTGGGGTTCCCCAGACTAAGGCATGGTATCGCTTTACCGTCGATCGATTCTTAAGTTGGCTTGATAAGCTCCGATGAACGACATTGCTCTTAGCTATCAGGATGACCCCGGATGTATCCTTGTCTAGCCGGTGGACGATACCAGGCCGGTATTCACCACCAGTATCAGATAGGGCGATACCTCTATATACCAGGGCATTGACGAGAGTCCCATCTTTTTGCCCAGCTCCTGGATGAACGATAAGGCCTGCTGGCTTATTTATCGCCAAAAGGGCATTGTCCTCGTAAATTACATCCAGTGGGATGTTTTCTGGTTCGACTTCAGGCATAGTATCAGGTGGAATAGTAACCGTAATAGATGCGCCAACAGGAAGTTTAAGGGAAGGCTTAGGTTCAGCTTTGGTGGAAACCGCTACATATCCTTTTGTGATGAGGTTGTTGACTTGAGAGCGAGAAACTTCGTCGATTTTCCGAGTTATCAAGAGATCGAGTCGTTCGCCTTGTTCGTCTGCAGTGATTACGTAGGTCTCCGAATTCATCATTTCTTTCCTTAGGCTGACCCGTCTGGTTGCTGCCCTGTGTTATCAGGCTCAGAATGGGATGTGATGTCAACAATATGGAACGCCCAAGTTTCATCACCATAACAGCAAGTTTCATTGCTCTGTGCCCAAAGACGAGCGGTAATCGAAGTGTTATGACTGAGGGGGCCGGCAGGTCTCCTCAGGGGGGTAGCGAAAACGGTGAGGGTGGCGATACCAGTTACTCCTACCACGACAGCAGCATCTGCTACATTGAATATCCATGGATACCCTTGTATTGCTATGAAATCGGTTACGTGATTAAGGAATAATCTATCGATTTGGTTGCCGATAGCCCCTCCCAGGATTAATCCCATGCAAGCCATATTCCCTGAGGTATGCTCCCCGGATTTTGCGTAGAAAAATAGAAGGACACACACGCCGATGGTTGATAAGACGAGCAGTATGCTCGTCTGGCCCTGAAACAAGCCGAAAAGCGCTCCTGTGTTCGTCACGTAGTGAAGTGTTAAGGGTCCAATTACCGGTGCACTCTCTCCTAAATACAAGGAGTCACGAATGAGGAATTTGGTCAGCTGATCCGCGAGTATTGAGGCGAACACGAATCCGAGGAATAGACCATTCGTAAAAACGTTCAACGCGTTACCTTTCGGTAGGCTAGGCGATTCCATCGGTGAGTGATCGGAGTTCATCGGATGAGCACTCCGACTGCAGTTTTTCTGCATAGGGGCGGAGTCATCATCGACTGTCTTCCTGTGTTAAGAAGCCTCCGAGTAATGATGCGACTTCTTGTTCATTGTTATGGAAGAGATGGTCACCCGCTATGGACATAACAGTGGGCTTGTTATTGTATTCGTTGGTCACAGACTTTACGTCATCGAAGGGAGATATTCTATCTTCAAGTCCAGATAGAACAAGCTTTGGTCTGCGGTCGGACTGGATTGCCGGATCACCTATAGCGTTGATCGGTGGGGCAAGAAAGGCCAGAGCCTTAACCGTGCCTAACTGATTCAGTGACTTTATTATCGCTGCCGCTCCGAAGGAGTGCCCGACTGCGAATAATCTTTTCTTGTCTACATGAGGAAGTGAACGTAGCACTTTGATAGCAGAGAGCACATCTTGGAATTCAGATTCTCCATTTGATCGATCACCTTCGCTATCACCTACGCCTCGGAAGTTGAACCGTAATGATACGAACCCCCTCGTAGCTAATTCAAGAGCTATAGCGCTGTATAAAGGGGACTGCATATCCTGATTGAACGCAGGGTGACCGTGGCATAAGAGTACGGAGGGTTTATTCTTGTCGCTAGTCTGAGTGTCACTCCAGATGCCTTCAAGATATCCTGCTTTACCTTTGATGCTGATTGCTGTTTCGCGCATTGACGTACCATTTACCTTGTGGGTGTTCCTAGGATTGAGGAGAAGAAGTCTCCAATTGTGGAGGCTATCAGTTTTTCCTTCCCCATGAAGAAATGATCAGCCCCAGGAATGAGCTTGATCTCATTCGCTCCTCCCAGACTCTCCGTGGTTTCTGACATCACCTGTGGGTTTATAAAGCTGTCATTTTCACCAAGTATAACGAGTTTTGGCATACCTAAGTTTTCTTTATCAATTTGGGTAAGTTGTGGAAAATTACATGCTATGATCGCTGCGGCCGCAGGGCTAAGTCCGCTCAGAAGGGCCTTGATGGTTGTTGATCCCCCGAAAGAGTACCCTGCAATTCCTGTAGCTTCTGCATTTATGTTGCTCAGTCCCCGAAGATATTCCATTGCGCTCAGTATGTCTGTGACGTGATTATCGGGTTCTCCAGCTGTTCCTTCACTTTGACCGACTCCTTGGAAATTGAATCGTAGGTACGCTATGGAATTCGCTCGCAATCCAGAGCAACAGGCGAGCACAACGTTGTTATCCATAGACCCACCTGCTCGAGGATGAGGGTGGCAAATAACCACCCCGGGCACTGTTTCATCAGCTTCGGCGTGTGGGAAGTATGTGAATCCGTGAAGAAGCTTCCCTTCACTTGTGAATGTTATAGGATTCTCGTATGGCATAGTACCTTACATAATAGAAATAACAGTGCTGTATTGCAACTTCGACTTGGCCAATGCGTATATAGTCCAATTGGGCAGAATATTCCGAATTTGGTTAGATCCCCGCGATTGATTCCTTGTAATGAGAGTATTTAGTGTTTGGTATAGGTAGTGATGTGTGCCTGCGGGTATATGTTTCTGCAACTCATTTAATGTCTAGCCATAAACCTTTGGCATCAGGAAATACGCTTGACTATGATGTCGTGAAGGGCGAATAATTAAAAGAGACAAAGAATTTTGGTAACAGGTGAGTACAGATGAAGGCTGATAGCATTATAGAGGCCAGATCCGTTCAGAAAACGTATGCTGGGGGAACCGGGAATCCGGTTCATGCGCTGCGCGGAGTTGATTTGGAGGTTGGTAGGGGCGAGTTGATTTCCATTATGGGGGCCAGTGGGTGCGGTAAAACGACATTGCTCAATTGTCTCTCAGGGCTGGACAGTATTGATTCAGGGGAGATAGTTATCGGAGGAGTGCCTCTGAGCTCAATGAGTGATAACGAGAGAACCGATTATAGGGCCGCCAACATGGGCTTTGTATTTCAGCTATATAACTTGCTTCCGGTGTTGACCAGCGTTGAAAATGTGGAATTACCGATGTTGATCTCGGGTACCGGGGCTGGATTGGCTCGTAAAAAGGCAATGGAGGCCCTTGATCAGGTTGGTCTTGGAGAGCGGGGAGGACATAGGCCTGCTGAGCTCTCGGGTGGTCAGCGTCAGAGGGTGACAATAGCTCGTGCTTTGGTGAATGAGCCTAGTATTGTCTGGGCCGATGAACCAACAGGTGATTTGGACAGTGAGACTGCTCATGAAATCATGGATTTGATTTTGCGGATGAATGCGGAGAAGAACCAGACCTTCGTGATTGTGACTCATGCGATGGATGTTGCAGAGAGGACGGACGGAATTGTCTCGATGAAGGATGGTGTGATAGTGGAGGATACGCGAATTAGGAGTTGAACCTGTACTTGTGCAGGGCTATGCGTTCGTATCGCCGCGATCAGGCTCAAATGCGACCATGACGAGGGTAGTTATAGGCTCGTACTTGTGGGCGTTCTCGTTTGTAGCGGATTCTAGTCCAACGCTAGATTCCCATAATGTTGTAGCCGCCGTCTACCGGCATGATTATTCCAGTTATACCAGACGAAAGATCACTGCACAGGAATAATGCAGCCTTGGCGACCTCTTCGTGGGTTACATTGCGATTGAGTGGGGCTCGCTCTTTGTGCATGCCTTTCATGGTCGCGTAGCCTTGTATTACACGTGAGGAAACAGTGTCAATGGGACCAGGGGAAAGGGCGTTAACTCTTACGTTGCTTGATCCTAGTTCCGCAGCAAGTTGGCGTACTGCGTGTTCAAGGGCCGCCTTAGCTGTTCCCATCACGTTATAACCCGGGAATACTCTCTGTGAAGCTTGGAAACTCAATGTGATGATTGAACCACCGGAATCTTTCATTAGGCGTGCTGAATATCGAGAGATTGGGATAAGTGAGTAGGCACTTATATCCAGTGCTAGCGCAAATCCTTCGCGGGTTGTGTTTTGGTAGTCGCCTCCGAGTTCATCTCGATTAGCGTAGGCTATACTGTGGACTGTGGCCCACAATGTTCCTGCATCCTGTTCGATTTGTTTGAAAGTTTCCTCTATTTCCGCATCAATGCTCACATCACATTGGTAGAGAAGAGGCGGTGTGTTGAGGTTCGCTGTAAGTTTTTGGACCGCTTCACCCATGCGCTCGTTCTGGTAGGTTATGACGAGCCGCGCGCCTGCATTGTCTAGTGATTCAGCTATGGCCCAGGCAATGCTGCGGTGATTAGCTATACCGAGTATGAGAATATTCTTCCCAGTTAGATCTAGTTGATACATGAAGCCCCCTTGGAAAGCTCGTGACTAGTTCTTGCATTGTATCATTGCCTTGGGCGGAACCACAGCAGTTTTATCCGATTAACTTGGCGTTTTGTTTGGTTGTAGGATGCGTTGTTAGTTTTGTTAAATGTTGTCGTGACGATTCACGGTTCATTTGTGCTAAACTCATGCACACACTAACTAATAACAAGAGCACTAATAACATAGCATGATAGAGGTAGAAGATGACATACGAAGATCAGTTTGGCGCGAAAAAGACTCTGGACACTACCAATGGTAAAATCTCGTACTTTGACATAAATGTCCTTGAGCAGTCCGGAATGGGATCGATATCTAAACTTCCGTTCTCAATCAAAATTTTACTTGAAAGTCTCTTGCGGAATGTGAACGGGTACGATGTGATGGCTGAGGACGTTGCTAACTTGGCTAAGTGGTCTGCAGACCCTGGCGACATTAGTGTCCCGTTTAAACTTGCGAGGGTTATACTTCAGGATTTTACGGGCGTTCCGGCTGTTGTTGACCTAGCTGCGATGCGTAGTGCGATGGCACGTATGGGTGCGGATCCTAGTAAAATAAATCCCCTTGTCCAGTCTGATTTGGTTATTGATCATTCGGTACAGGTTGATCAGTTTGGAAGCTCTCAGGCTTTCAGATTCAATGTGGATCGCGAGTATGAGCGCAATGGTGAGCGATATGCACTTCTAAAATGGGCACAACGTAACCTCTCTAATTTTCGAGTAGTACCTCCTGGTATGGGAATCGTTCATCAGATTAACTTGGAGTATATTGGCCAGGTGGTCGGCTCTAAGGATGTAGGCAATGAAACGTTTGCCTTCCCGGATTCAGTTGTTGGTACTGATTCGCATACAACGATGATTAATGGCTTAGGTGTACTTGGTTGGGGTGTCGGTGGAATTGAGGCTGAAGCAGTCATGCTTGGGCAACCCTACTATATGCTTGCCCCGAAAGTTGTAGGTGTGAGACTGTATGGTCAATTGCCCCAAACTGCTACTGCAACAGACTTGGTTCTTACTGTCACTGAAATGCTAAGGGCCCATGGGGTAGTTGATAGATTTGTCGAATTCTATGGTGCTGGCTTGAGTGGATTGCCCGTTACTGATAGGGCAACTATAGCGAATATGGCTCCGGAATACGGCGCGACTATGGGGTTTTTCCCTGTGGACGATGTGACGTTGGATTATCTAAGGCTGACTGGCCGGGATCAGGCTCTTGTTGAACTTGTAGAAACATATGCCAAGGCAGTTGGACTTTTCCGAACTGACAGCACACCGGATCCTGTGTTCTCAGAGACTCTCGAGCTAGACTTATCAACAGTGCAACCTAGCCTTGCTGGTCCTAAAAGACCGCAGGATCGCGTATTGTTGAATCAGGTGAAAGAGAGCTTTGAAGAACATTTGGTGAAGCCAATTGCACAAAATGGCTTTGCCCTTGATTCCTCTGTTACCGCCCAAAGTGTTGCAGTTGCGGATCCCGCAGAGAACTACGAAATAACCCATGGATCTGTTGTGCTAGCTGCGATAACATCGTGCACTAATACTTCGAACCCAGATGTCATGCTGGGCGCTGGGTTACTGGCCAAGAATGCAGTTAATGCTGGATTGCGAGTGGCACCTTGGGTTAAGCCGTCGATGGCGCCAGGTTCTCGTGTGGTCACGGAATACCTAGAGAAAGCAGGGCTCACGTCATATCTCGAATCTTTGAAGTTTCATCTTGTTGGATATGGGTGTACCACATGTATCGGGAACTCAGGCCCATTGCCTGAGCATATAGGCACCGCAATAGAGGAAGGCGACCTAGTAGTAGCCTCAGTGTTGTCTGGCAATCGGAATTTTGAAGGTAGAATTAATCCCCTAACGCGGGCTAATTATTTGGCTTCTCCGATGCTAGTGGTTGCTTACGCTCTGGCAGGGCGAGTTGATTTTGACTTTGACAATCAGCCATTGGGGACTAATGAAGATGGGAATGCCATATACCTTGCTGATATATGGCCTTCCAAGCAGGACATAGCCGATGTGGTTGGTTCATCGGTAACCCCTCAGTTGTTTTCCACCCAATATGCTAGCGTATTCGAAGGAGAAGATCGCTGGAAGGATCTCGCCATAACGGAATCAGAACTATTTGATTGGGATTCTAATTCCACCTACGTTCGGGAACCCAACTATTTTGACGATATTGGTCAAGACATAGATAGGGTGAAGGACATAGAGGGTGCACGAGTGTTGGCAGTACTTGGTGACTCAGTTACTACCGATCATATTTCGCCAGCTGGAGCAATTGCCCGTACGTCACCTGCAGCGGGATATTTGGCAGAAAACCACACCGATCAGGCTGATTTTAATTCGTATGGGGCACGCCGAGGGAACCATGAAGTTATGGTCAGAGGGACATTTGCTAATATCCGCCTTAAGAACAGGATGCTTGATGGGATAGAAGGTGGGTTAACCAAGCACCTTCCAAGTAGTGAACAAATGAGTATTTTTGATGTTGCTGAGAGATACAAGAGTGATGATGTTCCTGTCATCATATTAGCAGGTAAGGAATATGGGTCAGGTTCCAGTCGTGATTGGGCCGCTAAAGGACCAATGTTGCTTGGCGTTCAGGCTGTCATAGCTGAGTCTTACGAGCGTATCCATCGATCCAATTTGATTGGCATGGGGATATTGCCCTTGCAGTTCAATAATGGTGAATCGGTGGATAATTTGGGATTGACTGGCACAGAGGTTTTCACGATAACTGGCATTAGTTCTGGCTTGAAGCCCGGTATGCAGGTCAATGTTAGTGGTGTAGCTGAATCGGGCAGTACAGTGAACTTCTCTGCTACCGTCAGAATTAATACCCAAGTGGAAGTGGACTACTATGCAAATGGCGGAATTTTGCAAACGGTCCTGAGCAAAATGATAGCAGAGTAGAATATGCATAGTGATTATTGATCTTCACAATCATACGATACCCTTGTCTCGGGATAGTTCACTAAATCCCGCGGACCTTATCGAGCAAATTACCAGATTGGGTATAGACGGCGTTTGTTTAACTGAACATAACGCTGCGTGGGATTCCCAAGAGTTCGAAAAAATGGCAGCAGCATCAGGCATTATTGTCATTCCGGGTATGGAAATCACGACCGAATTGGGGCATATCTTGGCGTTTGGCATCGATAGGTATTTCCCTGAAATGGCGCGTATGGCCCAGTTATCCAAGATTTCCAAGAGTGAGGGTGGGGTTTTGGTCCTTGCACACCCATATCGATCCTCAGTGTATTCGAAGTATTGGGTGAATTCTGATAAATCGTACCGGGATGTGGCCTTTGATTTTGATGTACACGGTGTTGAGATATTTAACGGCAGGGGAAGTGAGACTGAAAATCGATTTTCTGCTCATGTCGCAAACGCTTTGCAACTCCCTGGTACCGGGGGAAGTGATGCGCATCACCTTGCCGAAATTGGTCGGTGCGTGACCAATTTTGAAGATGCTGTATGGGATCTTGCTTCCTTGTTACGAGCTATCAGAGGTGGCAGGATGGAAGGTAGCATTTACAGCGGGGACAAGGTTGAACCTTAATCAAGCTTGTCCCCGCGAGTGAAGAAAAACCTACGTATTATGTGCCGGAGGGCGGCGTCAACTTTCAGTTATTGATATGGCATTTATTACTGGCGGGCTTACGGGTTTGGACTGTTCCCCGTTGGGGCTCATGGTAACCGCTGTGCCAGCTATTGCATCAACGATATCAATGCCGGTTCGTACTATCCCAAATATGGTGTAGTTTGGCGGCAGGGCGTTGTCCTGATGCATGATGAAAAATTGACTACCGTTGGTATTTGGTCCAGCATTGGCCATTGCTAGAGTACCTCTTAGATATCCTTTTGTTACAGGTTCGTCATCGAAACGATATCCTGGCCCTCCAGCCCCCGTACCAGTCGGATCCCCGGACTGAACCATAAATCCACTTATGACTCGATGGAAAATCACTCCCTCGTAGAATCCGTCTCGTGCGAGAAAAACGAAGTTGTTGACTGTGTTAGGCGCATCGTTTGTGAATAGCTCAAATTCAATCGTACCTTCTGTGGTTTCAAAAGTTGCACTGTATGATTTTGACACATCTATTTCCATTGGTGGTGCTGAGTTGTATTGTTTGATGACACGTACCTCCTTAGTTGGTGTGTTAGCTGGTTGAGTGGGTGTTGGTTTTATAGGCGTGTTCGTCGGTACTACTATAGTAGGGACGGTGGTTGCTGTGTCTTCGCTGCATGCAGCAAGGAGGGGCAATGACAATAGAATTAGTGTACTGATGACCCAGAATTGGCGTATCACCAAGCTTGAGAGCGGACGATACGCGGTCATATTCACTATTTTGTGCAAAGTTGTTGCTCCATCTGACAAGTGTGGGTTGCCTTATATCTAACCAACCAATGGCTAGATTACCCCTTCGCGTGTTTTCCCGCAAGACGATTTTTCTGCTAATATCGGTCTAAATATTTATTGTGGAGGCATGCTATGGAGGGATCAGAAATATTGCTTGAGGAATTATCGAATGCCCTTGGTCCCTCTGGATTCGAAAATTCTGTTCGTGAGATTGTTAAAAGAGAGATGTTGGCGATTGGTTGCAACATAGAAATCGATGGGTTGGGATCGGTTGTTGGACGTACTCCTGGAACTGATGATGGTCCCAAAATTATGTTAGCTGCGCATATGGATGAAGTGGGTTTGTTGGTGAAATATGTGACCGATCAGGGATACGTTAAGTTTGAAACGTTGGGCGGGTGGCTCGATCAAGCAATAATTAATCAGCGGTGGGTGATTATGACCAAAGGTGGACCCATCGTTGGTATTACAGGCATCAAAACGCCACATGTTATGAATGCAGAGGCTCGAGGCAAGGTTTTTGCAAAGGCTGACATGTTTATAGATGTTGGCGCAAGAGATCGCCAAGATGTAATTGACAATTATGGCATTGTCCCCGGGGATCCCATTGCGCCACAGAGTATGTTTTCGAAGTTAAATGCAAGTGGTATGTATCTTGGGAAAGCATGGGATGACAGGGCTGGTGTGTGGGTAATGCTAGAAGCCTTAAAGAGATTGGTCAATGTTAGATCCTTGAATTTATACGGAGTTGCGACTGTTCAGGAAGAAGTTGGGCTTCGAGGGGCAGGGACTAGTGGCACTATGGTGAGTCCTCAAATTGCAATAAATATTGAGAGTGGAGTGGCAGGGGATTATCCAGGGATCACTCAGGATGAGGCCCAAGAAAAGGTGGGGAATGGCCCGGGCTTATTTTTGCATGATAGCTCCATGTTGCCAAACCTCAAGCTTCGCGACTTTGTTGTTGAGACGGCTGAGGAACTTGATATTCCTTTACAGTTCAATGTCTTGTCTGGTTACGGACAAGATGGTGCTGCTATTCAGAAAACTGGGACCGGAGTTCCCGTTGTGAATATAACCGTACCGACTAGGTACTTACACAGCCACAATAGCGTAGTGAGTGGTTCTGACTTGGATGGAGCTGTGCGCTTAATTACTGGCATGGTACAGGAACTCAACGAAAACAAAGTTCAGGAAATCATTGGATTCTGAATTTTGGAGAGTCGTTGGTATGTCCGCGGTATATTGACCTGCAAGTTATACCCATGAGTCGAAGTTTGTATCTTTGAAATTCGCCCGTATCTCAGCAACCCAGCGTGCCGCGTTGTCCATATGGGGGAACATCATCTCCACTCCGGGCATTCCGTCCTCGGAGTAGTTGTCGAATAATTTGCCATCATATTTAGCCCCGAGGTTGATTAGGTAGGATCTTCCAGGTCCATCACCCTCGTCGCCGGTATTCCCGTGCCGGATTTTTACCCATGTGGGCATATGCATAACCTTTCGGGCAGTTATCTTTGGTTTCTGATACTCATAGAGTATATGGTAGATGCCTCCTAGCGCAATGGTTTGCT
>CEVA01025859.1_pt1 | contig 14883 bp, 11 predicted proteins | sample 361521 | NCBI WGS metagenome assembly CEVA01 (sample SAMEA2622823, study PRJEB7988) | marine metagenome | isolation source: saline water (ENVO:00002010), including
GATAAGCCATTCTTTTTCTGGTTCGCCTCGAGCGACGCCCATCGCGGCTGGAAGCTCAACGACAAGGCACCGCATTACAAGCCCGAGGACGTGGAGGTGCCGCCTTATCTTTATGATGGGCCCGTCACGCGAAAGGATTTGGCCGAGTACATGCATGAAGTGAGCCGCACCGATTATTATGTGGGCCAACTACGCAAGGAATTGAAGAAGCAGGGCATCGAAAAAGATACTTACATCATTTACATGACCGACAACGGCCGGCCGTTCCCGCGTTGTAAAACGCGCCTGTACGATAGTGGTATCCGCACGCCCTTCCTCATCGCGCGCCCCGGCACCATTGCGCCCTCAGAGACGCACTCGCTCATCAGCAGCATCGACATTAGTGCAACGATTTTGGAACTGGCTGGTGCCAAGAAAGACAAACGCATCCAAGGTGTCAGCTTCGCGCCGATTCTCAAGAACCCCAAGGTCACCGTTCGTGATTACGTTTTTGCAGAGCACAACTGGCATGTTTATCAGGCGCACGAACGGATGGTGCGCTGGAAGAATTGGGTGCTCATCCGCAACGCCTTTCCCGAGCGCCAAAACCTTTGCATGGAAGGCGACCCCAGCCACCCCGCCGGCGCGGAACTCTGGAAAATGCACGCCGCCGGCAAGTTGAACAAAGACCAGCTCGATATTTTTCTGAAGCCGCGCCCCGCGCTGGAGTTGTTTGACGTCAGCAAAGATCCCCACCAACTTCGCAGCCTCGCCGATTACCGCCAACACGCCGCCGTGTTGACCAAGCTAGTTGGCCTTCTCGATCGTTGGGCCGATGAGACCGGCGACACCGTCCCCAAAAACCCAACGCCCGACCGCCAAACCCCGCAGGGCAAACGCTTCAAAGGCTGGAAACACGCCACCCAACCCGGCACCGAACGCGGCGCCACGAAGATCAATCACCCGGGGCCGGTGCGGGATTGATTTCCCACCACAGAGGCACAGAGGGCACAGAGAGAAAACCAAGTTGGGGATTGGTCGTCGGGGTGGTGTTGGGTCGTTTGCTTTGGTCATTGCTTCGCGTTGCGTTTGGCTTAGGCTTCGTGGCGTGCGTGTTGTTTTATTTTGTTTATGCTTGGGATTGATTGCGGGTTGCCAAACCGCTGGGCAGCGCATCAGTGCGATTTATGGGGGGGCGGCGGCGATGGCTGTGTTGGCCGCTCCGGAGAAGGCTGAGGCTTGGCGTACGACGGCGCCGTTTGCCTTGAAGGGCGAGAAAGAAGGGCAGGCCAAGTTGCAGGATTATCTGGTGTTGCGTGGACCAGTGGCGGTGGACACCGAGGTGGCGGATGAGATGGCTGCCATTTTGCGTCGTGACATTTATGAGTGGGACGTGGCGAAGGGATGCGAGCCTATTCCCGGGGTGGCGGTACGGTTTGTTCGGGGCACGGATGAGGTTCTGGTTTTTTTCTGCTTCGAGTGCGATATCCTGCTGACCTATTTCAACGGGCAAAGGGTGGGAGGCGAGGATTTTGACCGGGCACACCGTGTCTTAGCAAACTTGGCACGGAGGATTTTTCCGGATGATCCGGAGATTAAGAAGCTATGATGAAGAGCTGGGTCATGGGGGTATTGATAGCGGGTGCTTGTCTGGCGGATGGGCCGCGTTTGCCCCGCCCGGATGAGGTGGACAAGCCGGAGAACATCAAGTTCATCGTGTTGGACAAGAACAAGCTGCCGGGGATCGTGTTGGACAACACGGAGGCAAAATTGGTTGGAACGTGGAAGCACAGTGTTCATACCCCTCCATTCGTGGGCGCAAGCTACATCCACGATATGAAGGAAATGAAAGGAGAGAAAAGCGCCACCTTCACACCCGAGTTGCCGCATACAGGGGTTTATGAGGTACGAGTGTCGCACAATTCCAACATTCGCCGCGCCAACGGTGTGCCCATCATCGTGCGGCATGCGGAAGGGGAGACACTGGTCAAGATCAACGAGGGCGAACCTGCACCTATCGATCGTTTGTTTCGTTCCTTGGGACGGTTTGCCTTTCGTAAGGGTCGCAGTGGCTCGGTGACCATTGGCACCAAGGGCACGGAAGGGAAATACGTAATCGTTGACGCCGTGCAGTTTATCCCGGTGAAAAGGTGATGAACCCCAGCCTTGGGGTATTCAACCCAAGTTGATCACTGGGTGCGCCGGATTTCGGTGATTTGCGTGGGTTTTTAGCGCGGGTGAACTGGATTTGCCGGCAATGACGACTTTGTTGCCATGAGCCTGCGCCTGTCCCTCCAGTGTCTGGCCATTCCTCAGCTCGATCCTGTCCGCAAGCGTTGCGCTGGCGGCGAACAGGCAAAGCAGACAGGTTGCCAATTGTGACCCAGACATGATGGCCACCCTTAGCACAGGTTGGATGTGTAAAAAAGATCAAAGGTGGCCTGCCTTGGCTAGTTTGCCTCCAGACAGTACAGGTGTTTAAAGCCGCGAATGAACATGCGGCCGTTACTGATGGCGGGGGTGGAGTGGGTTGGCTCGTCCAGTTGACTGCGGCCAAGGATTTCAAATTTAGGGCTGGCTTTCACCACGGAGAACTCGCCCGTACGTGAGCTGCAATAGATTTTGCCATCGATACAGACGGGAGAACTGGAAACGTCACCACGGCCGACTCGCTCATTCCAAATTTCCCTGCCGGTCTTGGCGTCGGCGCAAATCACGATGCCGTTGTCCAGCCACAGGTAAAGGTGGTTGCCGAAGGCAATGGGCGTGGGGACGTAGGGCAGTGATCGTTGGCGTTTCCAGGCGATGTGAGTTTCGCTCACGTTACCGGTGCCGCCGACCTTGACTGCGAGCATAAGCTTGCCTTTGCCGCCACCGCCGCAGCTTCCGTATATTATGCCATTCCAGTGCACGGGCATGGCTACGGTGCGCAGGTCGAATTGCCCGGGGGTGCTCCAGAGCACCTTGCCTTTTCGAGGGTCGATGCCCATCAGGCCATCGTCGAGACAGGAATTGATAAGCACGGGCTTGCCGTTGACCTCCACGATGATGGGGGTGGCGTAGGTCATGATCTCGATCTTGCGGCGGATTCGCCAGCGTTCACGGCCGGTGGCCTTGTCGAGCGCCACAATGTAGCCGGGGCCAGTGTCGTGTTCGTTCAAAAGAATGACGAGGTCTTCGAAAAGGATGGGGGAAACGGCCGTTCCATGGCCGTGTTTGCTCTTGGAGGGTTCCAGTTGAGTGCGCCACTTTTCCCTGCCGGTTTTCAGGTCGTGGGCGATGAGGAAGTACTCGTCGTTGTCGCCCCATGCCGCGTAAACAAGCCTGCCATCGGTGCAGGGGGTGGCGGAGGCATAGCTGTTAAGGGCGTGCTTGGGATGGGTGTTGCCGCCGATGGCATGCTTCCACCGTTGGCGGCCAGTGGCCGTGTCAAATGCCTGCAGGGTGCGCTGTTCCCCGGCTTTGGCGGCAGCGGTGACAAGCACGGTGTCTTCCCAAACTATCGGCGAGGAATGGCCAATGCCGGTGAGATCGATTTTCCAGGCGTAATCCTTGTTTGTCCATTTTACGGGGAAGCCCTTGGAGTCGCTAATGCCGCGCCCGCCCGGGCCGCGAAATTGTGCCCAGTTCTCTGCCTGCACCAGTGCCGCGGATAATAAGAGAATCGTCAGGATCGGTTTCATATCAAGATGGGGTGTTCAGTTGCGGTTCATTGGGCCATGGCTCGCGCAGGTTGGCACGCAAAATCAATTTTTCAGCAATGGCCGGACAAGTTTCACCCAGCGCTCATAGCCCTTTTCATTCAAGTGTAACATGTCCTCGTCGAACAAGCTGGCGTCGGGCTGTTCACCCTTCATGAGCACCTCGAACGCCGCGCCCACGAAAATTATCCGCGCATCTTTTTCGGCCTCGGATTTCAGCAGGGCGTTTAGGGCTTTCTCGGCTTCGATTATGGACACGCGCTTGGGGCTGGGTTTCACCGGCAGCACCATCAGGCGGCACTTGGGGGTGCGCTTTAAAATGCGATCTCGAAATTCCCGGAAATCCTCCAGCACCTGCATCGGCGGTTTTTTGTTCCAGACGTCGTTGCTTCCATTGAACACGACCACGATGGAAGGCTCGTATTTGAGCACGGTTTGTTCCAGATAGTGATTGCTGTCTGAGAAGTGTGCTCCGCCAAAGCCCCGATTGAGAGGCTTGAGCTTGGGAAACCATTTGTTCAAATCCCACAAGCGAATGCTGGAGCTGCCCGTGAACACGATGCCGCCCTTGGGTGGCGGGCTGGCCTTGTCATGGTCGGCAAACTTGGCGATGGCCTTGGCGAAGCGGCCGGGATCAGGGTCAGCCACCTCGGCGGTGCAGACCCTAACCGCTGCGAGAAAACAAATGGCAAAGCGCATGGAGGCATGGTTAACTGCGTGCGTCCAAATGCAAGGCTGTTTCATGAGAGGGATTTGTCTGTCGTTTTTCCTGGTGGCCACCATGGCTGGCTCGTCGGCGCCGTGGAAGCTGCACATCATTGACAACACTTCGCGTGGTGCCGATGGCGTGCGCTTGCAGGACGTGAATGGTGATGGCCGGCCTGACATCGCCACCGGCTGGGAAGAAGGCGGCGTGGTCCGTATCTATCTTCATCCCGGTCCCGGGAAAGTCAGGCAACCCTGGCCACTTGCCGAAGTGGGAAAGGTGAAGTCTCCGGAGGATGCGGTTTTTGCCGATCTTGATAAGGATGGGTTCTATGACGTGGTGAGTAGCTGCGAAGGAAAGACTCGCACTCTCTATTTCCATTGGGCTCCTATTTCCAAAGCCAATACTGCAGCATGGCAAACTCAAGCTGTACCTGTTACCGCCGGCAAACAGTCGTGGATGTTTGCGCTGCCCTTGCAGATTGATGGGGGAGGCATGGATTTAGTGCTCGGCTCTAAGGGAGGTGGGGCGGCTATCGGCTGGCTGAAATCGCCCAAGAACTCGCGTGATGTTAAGGCATGGAATTATTACCCTTGGTATCAGGCGGGCTGGATAATGTCCTTAATCCGTCACGATGTGGATAAGGATGGCGACATGGATGTATTGGCTTCTGATCGCAGGAGTAAAACACCCGGCATTCTGTGGCTGGAAAACCCCGGGACCAAGGCCATGCAGGCCAACCCCTCGTTGCGGTGGACTGTCCACCGGATTGGAGCCAGTGACAAGGAGGTCATGTTCATGACCATTGGTGAAGATAACATCATTCATGCGGCGGTGAGGCCAAATAGGATTCATGTTCTCCGGGCAAACACCGACCCACGAAAACCATGGCGTGAGCAAATTATCACCTATCCCACAGACAATTACGGGACCGCCAAGGCCGCCCGCGCGGCAGACATTGATGGCGACGGCCGGATGGAGATTGCTGTTACTTGCGAGGCGGCCAATGGGGCGAAAAGTGGGGTGTTTTTCCTCAAGAAAATTGATGGCAAATGGATTGACCACGATATTGGGGGCCCTAAGGGCATCAAGTATGACCGTATCGAACTGGTGGACTTGGACCAAGACGGAGACCTCGACTTGCTTACTTGCGAAGAACGTGATTTCAACGCCGTGCTTTGGTACGAGAATCCTGCAAAATAACAGGGCGCAAAGAAAAGACGCTAAGGGTTGCACCAACGCGGACAATTTGCCAACCTTGGTCCATGAAACACCTCCTCATAGTCCTCTCTTCCATTTCCCTCGTTGTGTCAGCGGCCGAAAAGCCGATCCTTTGCCGTGGCCACTTCCATTCGGAAGCCGATGCTGTTGAACAGCTTGCGCGAATGGCGGCCACACACTCCAGCTTGGCCGAATGGCAGGCCCGGGCAAAAGCCGTGCGCCAACAGATCCTGACAGGAGCCAAGTTAAACCCGCTGCCCCAGCGCACTCCCCTCAATGCCATCATCAAGAGCAAGCGCGTTTACAAGGGCTACTCGGTGGAGTCCGCTGCCTTCGAGGCAAGGCCGGGTTTTTACGTTTATGGCAACCTGTATCGTCCGCTTGGCCGCAAGGGCAAGCGCCCCGGCATCCTGTGCCCGCATGGCCATGCTCGCGGCCCCGCGGGCGGGCGGCTGCGGCCCGACCAGCAAAACCGCTGCGCTACCCTTGCGCGTATGGGGGCGGTGGTTTTTTCCTACGACATGATTGGCTTTGGCGATTCAGAGTACTTGGGCTGGAAACATAGCCATCCACAGGCGCTCACTTTGCAGACTTGGAGCAGCGTTCGCGCGGTGGATTTTCTGGAGTCACTGCCCGAAGTGGATTCCAAGCGTATTGGCGTGACTGGTTGTTCCGGTGGAGGCACTCAAACCTTTCTGCTGGCCGCCATTGATGATCGTGTGGCCGTGAGTGTGCCAGTGGTGATGGTGTCCGCTCATTTTTTCGGCGGCTGTCATTGTGAAAGCGGCATGCCCATCCACAAGACCAGTAAGCTGGAAACCAACAATGCCGAGATCGCTGCCCTCGCCGCGCCGCGCCCCATGAAACTCATTTCCGTGGGGGGCGACTGGACGAAGAACACGCCCAAGGTCGAGTTTCCCTACGCACAATCCGTCTACGAATACTTTGGTGCCAAAACCAAGGTGGAAAACACCCATTTCCCGAAAGAGAAACACGGCTACGAATACATCAAGCGACAGGCAATGTATCCCTTCATGGTCAATCACCTTGAGCTGGACGCAACCGGCATCCTCAACCGGACGACCGGAGAATATGACGAAACTGGCAACACGATTGAAAAGGTTGAAACCATGCGCACTTTTAAAAATCTGGCGGAAATGCCAGCCCAAGCGCTAAAGCCGGGGGCGATGGTTTCCTTTAAATAGGAGGCACATCCAAGATCTAAGTTAGCCAATGAGGTTCCAACTTGGTTATCCATCTCCTGTGATCACTGTGCCTCTGTAGTTATTGTGGCAGGCGACCGTAACGCTGCGCTCAACTTGAACAGGAACATAATGTAGAAGACGGATGAGCTGACTCCTGACGGAGTCAACGCACGGTGAAATCTGTGCGCATCAGGCGCCAGTGGCCGGGGAAGGTGCAGATGAGGTTTTTCTCGCCTTTTTCCTGGGCGAGGTAGACGAATTCCTTGGTCTCCATGGGCGTAATGAGGGTGCTGTGGGCCAGCACCTTGGCGGCCATGCCGCGGTTGTAGCGGGGCACGTAGGAGTTCTGTTTGGCTTCCAGGCTCGCGGCGGTTTTGTCGCAGAAATTGCCGATGGTTTCGGTGTCGGCCTTGTTGATGACCAGCGCGTTGTGCTGGGTGCCGCCGGTGGAGGCGTTGCTCTGGATGCGGAAGATGATGCTGTCGCCCTGCTTGATTTGCTCTAGCTTTTTCTGATTGGCGGCATCGAAGATGAACTGCATCTGATCGTTGATGGTGGTGGTGATGGTGATCGATTTGGCGCGCACGGATGCGTGAATGGGCTTGTCCTTCAGACCGACAATCATCACGGGGAGATCCAGCGCCACCTGCGCGTCCGCCACGCAGCAGGATTTTTTGTAGCCGGGAAAGGCGGTGAAAGGTTTCTCCAAATGCAGAGCGGTCATGAAGATGTTGAGCTCGACTGGCTTGAGGTCCGCGCTCTTGAGTTGGCCGTACACGTGGATGGTCATGGCCGGTGCGAGGTGGGGGAGTTCGATGAACAGGGTTTTCCGGTCATCAAGCAGGTGAGCCGACTTCACGGTCAACACATCGTGCCCTTCCTGATCGGGGGATTTGACCGAGAACTCCGGTGAACCGTAGGCGTTGGAATATTTGTAATTCCACTGTTGCACGAACAGGTTGGCCACGTCCTGGGCGGAGGCCTCATCGAGGGGCTCGGCGTAGGTGAGCTTGACGCCGTTCTGGTAGGTGCGAAACGCGACGGGATAGTACGCGGGCTGGCCGGTGTAACGAATGCGCTGCAGGCAGCCGTCGGAAACGGCGTACGTGCCCCAGCCGTCATGGCCGACCACATAAACCTGGCCGTCCACCGGGCTCGCTTCGCCGTAGCGCAGGCCGCTGATGAAGTTGCCTTCCATCGGGATCACCGCGCCCTGAAAGCGTTTGGCACCGGCCGGTTTGTCGCGCAGAACAAGCAGGCTCGAGCAGGCGCCGTAGGAAAGGCACAGCATCTTGTCGCCCAACGGACCGAACTTCGTGGAACGCACCGTGGCGAAACCGCCGGTGGAATTATCGATACCGCGCGGGATGTAAACCAGTGCCGGATCCAGCAGTTTGCGGATTTGCTCCAGCGACTGGTGTTCACGGGAATCGGGCCGGTAAACATCGTCGCCGTCATGATGCTCGAAGATCGCCGAAGCCGGTGTCCAGCCGCCTTCCTGCGGAGCGGACCAGACGCGGTCCCCGTGCGTTACGCCGATGCCCATGGCCGTGCGGGTGGCGGGCGACAGGTGGGTCACGGTATTGTTGTACAATTTTTTGACGCCGCCAGCGGTGACGTAATAGAACGCGCCCTGACTGTCGCGCGGGGCGCCGGCATGCACGTTCCGGTGCATGGGGACAAAGGCCTGATTGACGCGCTCGACGAAATCGAATTCCGCGTCGCCATTCAGATCGTGCAGGGCGATCAACTCGGCCTTGTCGCCCGCGTATAAAACGCCGTCATGATAGGTGAGACCGAAGGGCGAGTTAAGGCCGGAGATCATGCGCTTCCATTTCACCTGCTTCAGATCATGATCGATGCCCGTGACTTTCCAGATATCGCCAAACATGGTCGCCACATACGCCTCGCCCTTGGGATTGAAGGCGATGCCGGACAGGACCATGGGCGATCGGTACGGGTTGACGATGGGCACGGGCAGGGTGTCGATGACGTAGGGGGTCTTGAATTTTTTTGGAACGGCCAGTTGCCCGTGGCCCACGAACACCCGGTTCCACTGGGGCGCGGGGCTGCCTTGGGTCTTGGCTGGCAACGACGGTGCGACGGCGTCGAGGGCTTTGGCGTGGCCGGCCATCGCGCGCTTGATCTTCGGCAATTGATTCGCGCTGCCGCGCCAGTAGCTCAGGCTAAACCCGCGCGGGCTTTGGCTCGCTCCAATTTGCAGTTTGCCGGAACGATCGGCTTGCGCGTGGCGGATGCCGACGAGCAGGGCGGCATCCTGATCTTTCCAGCTCAGAAACGTTGTCGTGCCGGATTGTTCCAGAGTGGCATCGGTCAAGGCGCCCAGTTGGTACGTCAGTTCGCCATGCCCTTTGGGTGCGTAAAAATGTTGTGACAGCCAAGCCTCTGTTCCTTGGCCGTGAACCTGATGAAACTCGAGCAGATGCGATTGCTCGACCGTGTAACTAAACACGGCGCTGGTTTCGTACCGGTAATGGCCGTTGAAGTGCAGCTTCTGTTCGCCCCAACCGTTCTTCGCCAGCGTGAACCGCGATTGGCCGACGACCTTCGCCGACCGCGCGGTCGACATGCGGTAATCGTCATAATCAACCGCAGCCTCGGCGAAGAGCTGCCGCGGCACGGCCTGCTTCGCATCGTACACCAGCATCAGTCCGGCGGCCCGGTCGAGATACAGTCCGTAGGACAGCCCGTGGCCATCGATGTATTGGATAACGTTGCCTTGCTCCATGGCATCGCGAACGCCCGTGCGCATGCCGTTCTTGTGATAGGTGCCCGAGTGCCCGTGAATGTTGGCGTCCAGCCCGGGATGAGCCGGGACGATCGCTTTCCGCCGATCGAGGTTTTCCAAATAAAAGCGGCCTTGCCGGGCGTAGAAATGATGAAGCTTCGGCTGATACTCGGTGTAATTCCGGTAAAGGCTGTTTTCCTTGCCCTGATAAATGTTCAGGTAAGGATACTCAACCGGCGGTTGGGGGATTCGCTGCCGCCTTTGATCATGTGGGTATCCGCGAGCATCGCGAGGCGTTTTGCTTTATCGGCGGCGGGCATGAGCACCATTTGATAATCATCCGCAGCGGTGGTCGCAGCGAACACCTTCGCCGGGCGGCCACGATGCGGATCGCCCTCACGCAGGTGCGTGTCTTTCGGAATCTGATAGGCTCGAAAGAAATCGACATCGACCCCGGCGGCGGGAATGCGGTCCTCCAGACGCAGCGCCCATAAAATTCCCTGCAAGGCCAGCCGGCGGGCGTTGGGGTTCTTGAATGTATCCGCGCCGCAAGTGCTGGAGTAGACCGTGCGTCGCGGTTTCTCGGAGAGGATGACGGTTGGCTGCACGTGGGGCAGATGTTTTTTGTGATCAAAAATCTTGAGCGCCCGGCCGTGCACCAGCGGCGTGAAGTCGTACTGCTCCTTGCCCGGTTCGTTCAGGAGAATGTAAAGGTGCCGCGGATCCTGATAAGGTTTCACGCCCCGCAGAATCGGGTGGTCGGCTTGCTTGGGGTTGGGGGAGATGGCGGTCAGCATCCCGTCCTTGGGGCTGCCGCCATGGTGACCGCCAAACTTGTGCTTCCACATGCGACACAGCTGCGGACCTTTATGCGTCCAACCCTGTGCTCGCAGGAAGTCCGCGTTCGGGGCCTCTTTACTGAAGTTAAAGCCGTGGTTGGCGGTGCGGAACCCAACCAGCGGTTTGCCGCTGTCCAGGTATTTTTGGAACTGCGTCGCCGTTTTTTTGGTGAGGTATTTGGATCGGGTAAACACGACGAGCAAATCCGCGTGCTCCAACAGATCAAAGCCGGTGAGACCCTCTTCCACTCGGCTGTCAATGTGGCCCTCGCGATCCAGCGAGTAGCTGATCGAAACCGTGAATCCGTGCCGTTTGTTCAGCATCTCCGCCAGCATGGGCATGCTGTAAAACGCCCCGTACTCGGCCTCGGCAGCAAAGAAATGCACGTAAGGTTGCCGCCCCGCCTTGCCGCGGAGAAATGAAAAGTCTGTGCGCGTTTCCAAAGTGTCAAAAAACGCCCCGCGATCCCGGGCGGCGCCGTGGTCGCAAAGGATTAGAAAAGCCAACAAGAGAAGGAGACGTGGCTGGATCATGCGGATTCGGTTTTGATTGACGGTAACTGCTTAGGTTCCTGTGAGTCGTGTGTGGTCAATTTGAAAGCGCCCGCACTTCCTTAACCGTCAACGCCCGCTCAAACACCGCCGCTTCGTCCAGCCGGCCTTCCCAGTTGGATTGGTTGTCGTGCCGGCCGCCGAGGAACAGGGTTTGCACAGGGATCGGCGAAGTAACTTCGGCTTCAATTTGCAACTGGCCGTCGAGGTACACGCGGGCGGTGTCAGCGTCGCGGACGAGGGTGGCGTGGCGCCAAGTCCAGCGGGGGGCGATGGTTTTGCCGGTGAAGGTCTTTTCTCCGGACCGGAAGATGAGCTGGCCCTTGGCGTTGAGGCCGAGGGATTCGCCGGAGTTGAGCGCGTGATTGCGGCCGCGGCTGAACATCCAGCCGAGCACTTCTCGGGAGTCATTGGGCATGCCGTTCCAAAACCAGAGGGAAACGCTGTAGCTTGTGCCTAGCTTGGGCAGTCGGGCCTGCATGCGTTGACCGACGAAATGGGCGGCGCGGTTCACTTGGCCGGGCGTGAATTTCTCTGAATGCGGCCCAGCGAGTTGGTAGGCCACCTGAATTTCGTAGATGCCATCGTGCCGGTTCATTTCGTCCTCGGCACGCGGCCCGGCGAATTCATCAAAGCGCCACCAAGCGGCGGGCTTGAGTTTGGTTATGGCCTCAGCGGCGGGGCCACGGTTGACAGCGGGTTTGCGCCGAGGTTCGCCGGCGACTTTCTCGAGCAATTGAATGCACGCCTCGGCGATACGCGGCTCGGCGCTGGGCACGAGGCCGGCGGTGCGGGCGGCCCAGGTGTTGTAGCCGCCGAGGACGTGTTGTTCGGGCGGCGGGATGTAGCCTTCGGAACCATTGGCGAGGTCGAAGGTGATGGTGGTGCCGAGCGGGCTGACGGCCTTTTGCTTGAGGCCGGTGAGGGCGTAGACTTCGTTGGGAATGCCGGTGAGGCCAATGTCGCCGATGCGGATGGCCTGCAGGCAGAGCGTGGCCTCGGGCCGTTCGTGCAGGAAAATCTGTTCGCGCGCATAAATTTCCGGCTGCGTTTTCGGCAGGCCGTCTGTCTTAGCGACAATGCCGCGTGCCCACTCGAGCAGTTGCGCATTGGGCGCGCGAAACTTGAGCGGCAGATCAGTCTGCGCCATCGACAGCGTGGCGTCGCGGTCGTACTTGATTTCTTTGTACGCGGCCAACGCCTTCTTCACCAGCGCATCGGTGTAGTCGCTGATGGTCGGGTTATCGGCCGGGCGCCTTGTGTAATCGCACCGCCAAATGTCGCCGCTGCAACCATGCCCGAGCGCACTGACGAAGGGCGGATGCAGCGTCTCGTTGTTCGGCGGCGTGAGCGCCAGCTCCATGCGGTCATTGAACATCCCAAAATAATCGGCGTTGAGCCCCTTGATGCCGCCGCTGAAATAGTGCATCGAAAAATTGCTGAGCACCGCAATCGGCCGGCCCTTGAGTGATTGGAAACTGACCAGCGAAAAATCCGGATCCTCCGGCCCGCTCTCGCCGGTGACGTCGTCCCAGTTGCCGCCCGCATGCATCGTCGCGCGCACGGTGGGGTTGCCGAAGGGATCATTACGCACGCGGTCGGGCCGGATCACCCACCGGCGCAGAGCGGTGAATTCATTGGCATCAAACACCGCCGCCCCCACCTGCGCCGGCTCGAGATTTTTCTGCGCCTTGGCCACCGCCTCGATAATCTTGCGCTTGAGCAGCATCGGGTATCGCGGATCCGGACTCGTCCCCAGCGCCCCCATGCACGACGGCGCCGAATGCGTATGCGTGGCGCAGATGAATTGTTTTGAGGTGCGAATGCCTGTGTTTTTGTTCACCACCACCTTCACGCCGTCCAAAAAATCCCGCGGCAACATGCAGCTATCCACCACCACAATCGCCAGCTGCGTCTTCCCGTCATCCAACACAATCGCCCGCGCCGTAATCCGCGAGCCGACTTCATTTAGTGACCGCGATACCATCCCGCCATTCACCAGTACCGGCAATTTATCCGGCGTCGCATCCGCCGTGTGCGCCCCGGCCCGCAAAGCGGCTTGAGTGGAGCTTGGAATGATGGCGAGTAATAAAACCGCAAGAAGCAAATGAAGCATTTTCATGGCGTGCGAAAATCCAAACCCGCCACCGCGGTTTGTGCAACTGCAAAGCACGGGCCTTGCCTTGGGATGGCGATGGGGTTTTCATCGGGCATGCAATTTGTCCGTTTGATTGGGGTGCTGTGCCTGCTGGCTGTTGCGGGCCGGGCGGCGGAGCGATTGAATGTGGTCTTTTTCCTCGTTGATGACATGGGGTGGACGGATCTGGGGTGTTTCGGGAGTGATTTTTATGAGACGCCGAATGTGGATCGGCTGGCGCGGGAGGGGATGAAGTTTACCGACGCGTATGCGGCGAGTTGTGTTTGTTCGCCGACGCGGGTGAGCATTTTGACGGGCAAATATCCCGGGCGGCTGCACATTACGCATGCGATTCCGATTCAGGGCGCGGAACGGATCAAGGAACCGCTGCCGTTGATTGAGGCGATTTACAAAAAGAATCTGCCGCTGGAGGAGTTCACGATTGCCGAGGCGCTGAAGGCGGGCGGATACGCGACGGCGACGATGGGCAAGTGGCACGTGTGTTGGGGCCGCGAGTTTTATCCGCAACATCAGGGCTTCGACCTAAACGTGGGCGGGAACAATATGGGCAATCCGGGTAATTATTTTTTTCCGTACAACGGCCGCTGGCGTATGACGCGCAAGCATCCGTACACAAACTGGAACACGCTGCCGGATGGAAAGCCGGGCGAGTACCTCACGGACCGGCTGACGGATGAGGCGGAAAAATTCATCGAGCAAAACAAGGCGCGGCCGTTCTTTTTGTATCTCTCGTATTACTCGGTGCACACGCCGTTGCAGGCGCCGAAGGAGCGCGTGGCCAAGTATCAAAAGAAACCGAAGGGCGAGCGGCACAACAACTCGACGTATGCGGCGATGGTCGAGAGCGTGGATCTCTCCGTGGGCCGCGTGATGGCGCGGTTGGAGAAACACGGTCTCACGAAAAATACGGTGGTCATTTTTACGTCGGACAATGGCGGGCACGGGCGGATCACTTCGCACCGGCCGTTGCGCGGCAACAAGGGCAACTTTTATGAAGGCGGCATTCGCGTGCCGTTGATTGTGAAATGGCCCGGCGCGGTGAAGCCGGGCTCGACCTGTCACGTGCCGGTGATCAGCACGGATTATTATCCCACGCTGCTGGCGATGACCGGTCAACCCGCGCGGCACCAGCAGCACGTGGACGGCCGCAATCTCGTGCCGCTCCTTAAGCAATCCGGTACCGTGAAGCGCGGGGCGCTTTACTGGCATTATCCCAACTACATCGGCGCGGGCCATCCGGGCGGCGCGCGGCCATGCAGTGTGATCCGCGCGGGCGACTGGAAATTAATCGAGTCGTTTGAAACCAACCGGTTGGAGCTGTTCAACCTTAAGAAGGATCTCGGCGAACAAAATGATCTCGCCGCAAAAATGCCGGAGAAGGCCAAGGCGCTGCAGCGGCAACTGGCGGCTTGGCGCGCATCGGCCAAGGTGCAAATGCCCCGGCGTAATCCGGATTACAATGCGGGCGAATGATCCACCGGCTCTTCATCATGGTGGGTGTGCTGCTGACCCATCTCGCGGTGGCGGCGGAGCGGCCGAATGTGCTGATGATTTCGGTCGATGACATGAACGACTGGACGAGCGTGTTGGGCGGTTACGCGGGCAAAGTGCACACGCCCAATCTCGAGCGGCTCGCTAAGCGCGGCGTGAATTTCACTAACGCCCACACGGCGTCGCCGGTGTGTTGCCCGAGCCGGACGGCGCTGCTGCTGGGCCGGCGGCCGTCGTCCACCGGCATTTACAACAACGGCCAATGGTGGCGGCCGCATTTGC
>CEVA01066936.1_pt1 | contig 14880 bp, 17 predicted proteins | sample 361521 | NCBI WGS metagenome assembly CEVA01 (sample SAMEA2622823, study PRJEB7988) | marine metagenome | isolation source: saline water (ENVO:00002010), including
ATTTTAAGTCCGCCGCGTCTACCATTCCGCCATCCCGGCTTTTGAGTCTGTGCTAAACCAGTTCGACCAACTGGGTGTCGGTGTTATAAGCAGGAACCTGGAGATAGGAACAGGTGATCTAGGCGCGCGACACGTCTGAAAAAGTTTATGAACCTTTTCCTGAATCACGTCTTGAATTTAAATCTGAGGGAAGATGGAGGCGACGGGCGGATTCGAACCGCCGAATAGAGGTTTTGCAGACCTCCGCCTTAACCACTTGGCTACGTCGCCTTATTCGAGCTTAATTCCAGACAGTTCTGTCTCGGTATTCTACTATCAAATTCGTTGGGGATATCCCTTTGATATGGCCCGCTGAATAAGTATACCAAGTAATGGTGCCGAGGGTGGGATTTGAACCCACACAGGCTTACGCCCACGGCCCCCTCAAGACCGCGTGTCTACCAGTTCCACCACCTCGGCCCAGCCGTGCGCGAGCCTATTATATCACCTCTTAGGCACGGAGACATCCTAGAATGATATCTGAATTTCCCTTCACCCTATCTGAATGTCACGATATCGCCCAGCTTTGTTATCCCGTTGCTAAAAACGCCTAACACCTAGGCCGTAAACATTTATAATGGACTTATGTTTGAGGACCCATATGGGAAACAGGTCAGTCTCATGGTTTATGACAATGAACCCACAGCGCGCATGGCTGAACAGCGTTTAAATCTTGAAGGCATACCGTGCTTGGTTAAATCTCTAGGGGGTGGGCCTGGACTCTGGGGAACTTCGTATAATTTATTACATGACCTGCTCGTTTACGAGAGAGACCTAATAAGAGCTCGAGAGATATTGAAAATCTCCCTTGATGATCTTGGTGAGAAAGAGAGCGTTTCGCAGTATGAGTGTGCAACGCCAGACCATGTGATTAACCGCCGTGCCATCACCTTCATGATTTTAGTAATGGTAATTTTTCTCGTATTTATACTGGTGACTTCAATCGGTTAATCCGTCAGATAAATCCGATATGCGACTCGGAACCCATTATTAGCTCATCTTAGGCGTGAGATTTGCAGAAATTACCTTTAGAACCAATTGTTGCCATCACATTCGACATGTACGGAACACTGCTTGACCTGGTGGCCAGCTTTGCTCCTGGATTCGAAGTGTTCATGAAATCAAAAGGTTATTTGGGTAGAGCGGACGAAGTAGTACGCGCGTGGGAGATTGCGTACCTTCACGAGACTAATGTGGATTCTCTTCTGGGTCGACCGCGCACGCCTTTTGAAGTTATTCGCCGTTTTACTCTTGGCGCGTTGTTCTCTAAGCTCAAAATTTCCCATACAAAGGAAGACATAGAAGAGTTGGTCACGACCATGGCTACGCCGACTTTATTCCCAGATGTGATCGAATCTCTGACACGACTACAGGGAAGATTCCACATGGCCGTCTTATCAAACGGCGATCTTGAATCGATTGACAGGACGATCAATGCTCTGAATGTACCGTTATATCAGGCTATTTCCTCTGAACAGGCAGGCTACTACAAGCCTCATGCAGGCGTCTATCGACACGCTCTTGAAGAACTAGGATTGTCAGGTGGACAAGTGCTTCACGTCGCAGCCCATTCCTGGGATATTCGAGGAGCCAGGGCTGCTGGCATGCTCGGAGCTTATATTAATCGCTACGAAATACCTTACGTTGATGCCGACGGTTCTCAAGCCGACCTTGAAGTATCAGGTTTGGTTGGATTGTCCGATAGGCTTACGTAACATTATGAATTTAAATTTAATTTAGGCCTATTTGACAAAGCAAAGTTTGATTGGTTTTTTGACTTTTTGTGAGGAGAGAAGAAGTGTCTACCAGGTTTGGCATAGAATTGGCCTTGGATCCAGCATTCACTGCCAGGGCTTATCGTACGCGGAATATCGTATGTGGGCAGTACGGATCATGGGCGGCAGAGATGCATATGCTGCGCATGAGTGTGGTCAGTTATTTTCAGTACCCAGACATTAATATTGATCTTCTAGCACACGGTGTTGGTCGACTTGCGGAGGCCAGTCGGGATCGGAGCCCTGGGTTTTCAATTAGCTGCCTGGGAGTTGCTAACGGGAGGAACGGCCTTGGCGATGGCTTGAACGGGGAGAATAACAACATATATTTGGATTTCCAGCAGACTGATGCTAGTCATCCTCTGGAGATGTTGTACCGTGAAGCGATGAGCATGCTAGAAGGTCTACCAAATGCCAGTCTTCCGATAGATAATGAGATATTTCACCCCAAGATCAACTTGATGGAATATGCTAACCTGCCACCCACTGTAATGGCCGATGCTGCGGATTTTGCCAAAGGCGTAGCCACAGATGTGGGAGTCCCCGCTGTTGCTCTGGCTTGGAGACTCGTCTTGCTTCGTTATCATTCTGATGCTGCCGGAGACAACTGGAGTAATGGAAACTGGGCTAGCGATGTGAGCTGGGAGCACCTCTCCAGCTACGTTCTTTAACGCATATTAATTGCGCATCTGACTTGATCTAATTTCCGTCTGGCAGTCACACTCGCCCTGAGTTATCATGCTCTCAACCAACGGGCTCCAATTATTGGGCCCGGCTCATTGAGAGGAGACCAGGTATGAAAACAACTGCCAAGCTTCGTCAATTGCTTAAATCAGAAAGCCTGATCGTAGCACCATTTGTACTTAACGCATTTCACGCCAAAATCGCAGAGTCTGTTGGACTGCCAGCTGTCTATATGACTGGAGCCGGAACCTCAGCCGAGCGCGGATTTCCGGATGTGGGCCTGCTAACCATGACTGAGATGGTTGCCAACGCCAAATATATCGCAGGAGCTGTAGATATTCCGGTGATCTGCGATGCTGATACAGGATACGGGAATCCCTTGAATGTTCAACGCACTATACGAGAGTATGAATCTGCAGGCGTGGCTGGCGTCCATATAGAAGACCAATTGTTTCCCAAGAAGTGCGGGTTCTTTGCTGGTAAGCAGGTTATCCCGAAAGAGGAAGCAGTGCAGAAGATCAAAGCTGCTTTGGATGCACGGGTGGATTCCGATTTTGTTGTTATCGCCAGGTGCGATGCCTATGCAGTCACTGGTTGGGAAGACACCATTGATCGCTGCAATTCTTACATTGAGGCCGGAGCAGATTTAGTGTTTGTGGATGGCATCAAGAATCAGGAAGATATCCACAATTACGCCAAGGATATGGCCAGCCTACCCAGGATGTATAACGGAGACCTTGCCAACACCAAGATGATGGACGACTTGGGCTATAAGATTATGATTTGTGGCAGCACAATCTGGCTGATTTACAAGCAACTTAAAGAAGCTTTCACGGAACTAGCTGAAGAAGGTGCAGTGAATCCGGAGCGTTTCGGAACTCGTTGGGACGTGGCTGGTCTGTTGGGATTAGATGCCGTATACGAGCTGGAGCAGAAATACGGAGTTACGGAGGTGCCGGTGGTCTAATCTGCAGATTATTCGGGACTAATATCGCGAATCCGGTTCAGACCTAACTGGTCGCATTGTCATATGCAGAGAATCATGCTTCATTCAGCACATGATTTGACAAACCGCTCCATGAGCGGAGTGGTGTTACGTCATAGCTATCGGTAAAGCCAGAATCACTCCGGAATCAGAGATATTACCTCACGAGAAAATCGTTCCATATTTTCTTGCAGTTCAGGAACGGTTCTACCTTGGAAATTGATTATAAAATTGGACACTCCCAAGCTCTGATACTGCTGTAAATCTGAAGCTATCTGTTCTGGGTTTCCTTGCATCCAGGCTCGTGAACGGTCTGATTGGTCGTTAAAGATTACTCCAGTACTGAAGGTCAGCGCGACAGCGTCCTCAGGTCGTCCTGCTGCAACCGTTAGTTTTCGCAGTTGGGCGATTTTTTCGGCCAATTCTTCGGGTTCCAGGATAGCGGGCGGGCGCAAGCCAATGGGCATCCAGCCATCCCCGAATTTGGCAGCCCGACGCACTGCAGGGCCGCTGTGTCCACCGATCCAGACCGGAGGGTGGGGCTTCTGAATAGGTTTGGGTTCAAAACCGGTATCGGAAATCTGATAAAATTTTCCCTGGAATGAAGCGTCGTCCTTAGTCCAGAGATCTTTATATATCTGCAGGTATTCGTCGGTGACGGCCCCCCGTTCTTTGTAGGTATCGAGGCCCATGGCCTGAAATTCCTCCTCCATCCATCCAACACCCGCTCCTAGTATCACTCGCCCCTCTGAAAGGACATCAAGAGTGGAGAGAATCTTGGCTGTTAGTACCGGGTTTCGGTATGGGATGATTAGCACATGGGTTCCCAGCCGGACCTTCTTTGTGCAACCAGCTATGAAATTCAGTGCAGCTAGCGGCTCGTAATAGGGTTCGTCTGGCTTGAAAGTAGGCACGCCGTCAGTAGCGTAAGGGTAGAAAGAGGCTACGTTTTTGGGCAGGATTATGTGGTCGCTGACCCAAACATGGTCGTAGCCAAGATCCTCGGCGCGCTGAGCAACGCTTCGTAACTGATCGGGGCCGGCCATATCTCCACGGCTGGGTAGAGAAGTTCCAAATGTGACTGGCATAGATTCTCTCCAATTAGGGCCAGACGTGGGCCGGCCATTGAAATCAAACTGCGGATAGTGTAGCAGACTGTTAAAGTTAGGGAGCGTTAGTTTCGTTCCCCATAGGGATAGTTGCGTTTGGTGTGCGTGACATATGTGCCACTAATATAATCGTGCCATCCTCGTCTTTTCGGATCCCAGATTATCCAGATGAATCCTATGAATAAGGTGAAGAAGATTAGTAGCTTGCCCAGAACTTCACGCAGTAATATTTGTTTCACGGTAGGCGGCTCACGGTTTATATTCATGACTTTGATTCCCAACACCATCTTCCCCAACGTTCGGCCTTTTTTGTAGGTGAAGAAGGTATGGTATCCCACGAGAAGCAGTAAAAATATTCCCGGTATATCGATAACCGGGAATAGTATTCCGGTAATTACAAGCGAAGGCAGAGAATCTATTATCGCCGCTCCAATCCTTGGGAAGAATCCAGCGAAGTCGGCCTCCTTGATTACCCTATTATTCATACCGCAGTTGGGGCAGAATTCCACCCCTTGACGAACATGAGTGCCACATTTTGGACAAGCGGCAGCCGGAATAGGGTTGGGCCAAGGTCCCGCGGGCGATCTAGATAGGGATAGTTGTTTTGGTTCTTCCGAGGTCTCACCTGCAGTACAGAGTAAGCATGACCTAGTGGAAGGATAGAAGTGCTCAGGGCAGAGGGGGGACAGCCAGCACTTAGTACAATATAGAGTCGCTTCTTTTGCCACAGGTACACCACAGGCGCGGCAGTAGGGAACGTAGTCACCTATTAGGTCTTTAAGATCTGAATTATCCTGTACTTGTGTGCTGCATTGCCTACATGCAACATCGCCAGAAAGAATTGCAGTTCTACAGTTCCCGCAGAAAAGAGATTCTGATGTCTCGTTGGTGTCTATTGCAGACCTCGGCGATCTCGTGGCTGTTTGTCCGTAGAAAGATCGATCGATAAATATCAAGAGCCAGAATATAGGTTACTACGAAAATAGCGCGACAGAAGCATCTAAACATCCCAGATATCCCGACCATATAAGTTTACTCGGACCCAAGATGGAGAGCGGGTGTACTCCTTGATTGGCATATGCTAGTCTGGGAATGAGAGGAATTTCCAAAGGAATCTATGAGCATGCCTGAAAAAGTCGTTGTTGCTATGAGTGGGGGGGTTGACTCCTCGGTTGCTGCTTTACTGTTGAAACAACAGGGTTATGATGTGGTGGGTGTGACAATGAAGTTATACAACCTGGAAGGCGAGGACTTGCCGCCAAATTATCAGGGTTGTTGCACTCTGGACGACGTTGAAGATGCCCGCTCCGTTTGTAGACGCCTGGACATTCCCCACTACGTATTGAACACGCAAAGAGAGTTTAAGACTCAGGTTGTGGACTATTTCACTTCTGAATACCAGTTGGGCAGGACTCCTCACCCCTGTATCGCTTGTAACGATAAGATTAAGTTCAGTCACCTGATGGAGCGAGCTGCAATTCTTGGTGCTGATTATGTTGCGACCGGTCATTACGCACAGTTAGAAAATACCGATCAAGGTGTTGTGCTGAAAAAAGCAGTTGATGCTTCCAAAGATCAATCTTATGTTTTGTTTGGTATGGGCCAGGCTCAGTTGAGTCGCACGTTGATGCCAGTGGGCGCCTACCCCAAGAGCGAAATTCGGAAAATGGCTGAGGACGCGGGCCTGCTGATTGCGGCCAAGCCCGATAGCCAAGACATTTGCTTTATACCATCGGGTGATTACAAGTCGTTCCTCAAGCAACGACTCACAACAACGCCAGGCGACATCGTCGAGCTTGATGGTACGGTGGTTGGTCGGCACGAGGGAATCGAGTATTTCACCATCGGTCAGCGGCGTGGTTTGGGATTGGCCGAAGTCGATCGGAGGTTCGTAGTTCGAATAGAACCTACGTCTAAGCGTGTGGTCGTTGGGCCGGAATCAGCTCTGATGAGAGATGAGATGTTTGTTTCAGATGTGAAATATCCGCTCGGCATTACACCTGATGGTCCAGTGGAGGTCAACGTGAAGATCCGTTATAAGTCCAGCGAAGCTGCTGCCGTTTTGCACCCTAACGGTACTAGCGCAACAATTCGCTTCATTCGGCCGCAAAGGTCAGTTACGCCGGGTCAGGCTGCGGTATTCTTCCAAGGTGACGTGCTGTTGGGCGGCGGGATTATTGAACCTTCAGTTGATTCTTTAGAAGGTAACATCTCCGAACTCGGACAACTTACAGCTGACCAGCCCACTGCCACTCTTTAGCACTTATAGAGGTGGCCAATGCCTGACTTTTCTCTGGAATCAGAGGCTTACAATCGAGGTATATCGTCTGTGGCTGGTGTGGATGAGGCAGGGCGCGGACCATTGGCGGGACCGGTAGTGGCCGCAGCCGTAATGTTCTCTCCGGAGCTCACGGGCATTGAACCCTGGCTTAAATGCTTAGACGATTCTAAGAAACTTACCCATGCCAAACGACAACGTGCTGTGGAGATCGTCCATGAACACGCGTTGGCTGTGGGTGTCGGAATAGTCGGCCCCGAAGGGATAGACCATATGGGGATTGGTCAGGCAGCATTCGAAGCTATGATGCGTGCTGTAGGGCAGCTTAAATTTGAGCCTGGGCATCTCCTATTGGACTTCATACATGTCCGAGAGTGCTCTTTCTCCTACGAGACAATCGTTAAAGGAGACAGCAAGAGCTATTCCATTGCGGCGGCTTCCAACGTGGCAAAGATAACCCGAGATCAGCTTATGGTCGAAGCTGAAGAAACCTACCCAGGTTATGAATTCTCCAGACATAAGGGATATCCTACTAAAGTTCACCTTGAAAACCTGCAAAAACTCGGACCCTGCCCGATTCACCGTCGGTCTTTCGCCCCAGTAGGTCAATCGAGAATGCCCTTCCCCATTGGATCCTAAAGGAGTTTAAGAGTGTTTGGCCTGATGCACTCTGTTAAAACGGCACCCCTCCGACTCGGATGGCAACCATTCCGAGAAGTAATAAAGCAGATAGAAAAAAGCCCGCAATCATGCAACCCCAACGCTCGTTCATGCTTTTGAAGAGTCCGAGTCACCGTGTGTATCAGTCATGACTGAGTTAGTGAGAGCGGCTAAGTGACCGGCGCCGAAGCCGTTGTCGATGTTCACTACTGATACTCCTGGCGCACAACTGTTCAGCATACTGAGCAAAGGTGCCAAACCGTCGAAACTTGCTCCGTAGCCGGTGCTGGTGGGGACTGCTATCACTGGTACCGAAACCAGACCTGAGATTACCCCAACCAACGCTGCATCCATACCGGCGACTACTATGATTACGCGGGCATTTTGGAGCAGAGGTAACTGGTCTAGGAGCCTGTGGAGGCCCGCCACACCAACGTCGCTGATCAGCATTACATCATTTCCCATTAAAGACGCGGTGAGAACTGCCTCTTCTGCCACGGGCAGGTCAGCAGTTCCGGCGGTAACGACTATAATGCCTGCGTGGCGCACGGTTGTGTTGGGCGTTGGGACAACGATTGCAGCCGGGAGTTGGTGAAATTCAGCCTCAGGGGTGTCTTTCAATACTGCGAGGTAGGCTTCTTGGTTAGTTTTGGTGACCAAGACTGGGTGTCCTCTGTCCTTGAAGGCTTTCACGATTGTTGCCACCTGTTTCGGCGATTTACCCTTGCCAAAGACAACCTCGGGCCAACCTGTGCGCAAAGCGCGGTGGTGGTCTAACTTGGCAAATCCAATGTCCTGGTACGGCAGGTCGCGCAATTGATCCACAACAGCGTCTACCGTCATACTGCTGTCCTTGAACTTGGTCAGTAAGTCCCTGAGCCGGCTTTCTTCGATGTTTCGTGCTCCTTGGTGATCCCAGCGATTCGGGTTAAAGCAACTGGTGACGAGCTTCTTCGGAAGCTTTTTGGTATACCTCTTGGAAGGGGATTCCTCTCTCTAAGGCGATGCGGCGTACGTCGTTTGGTTCCGGAGCTGCGTTGATTGCCTTGCCCTCTAATAACTTTAGTTTTACGTTTAGAGATCCTAATTTGGTTTCAATATTCACGGTCTTGCGGTCAGCCACGTGTCGGTCGACTAGCCGGGTGCGGATGCCCAAAGTTGTAGTCTCTCTTAGAATCACCTCCGATGCTTCCCGTTCTTTGGATTTAGGAATAAGTACCGAGAGTAGGGTTCCAGGACGGTTCTTCTTCATCTGAATGGGTGTGTTCCAGACATCCAAGGCTCCCATTGCGAATAGTCGTTCTTGGGTGTAACCCAATACCAGTCCAGTGACGTCGTCCAGGTTGGTTTCCAGCAACACTACTTGATCCTGCGGCACGATCGACGTGACTTCAGGAATTGCCATTTCTCCAATCCAGATACGAAGGGCATTGGAGAATTCGACTGGGTCTTTTGTGCCCAGTCCTATCCCTACTTGTTCCACGTTGAAAGGAGGGCGTCCGAAAGCAGCCAGAGTGGTTATCAATGCTGCCCCGGTTGGCGTGGTGAGTTCTCCTACATTTTCGTACATTGGATTGTCGCATATTACTGGGGCCCCAGCAGTTGCAATCAGTTCTAGGGTGGCTGGAGCGGGATTGGAATAGCCTCCGGCCCATCGTGGGGGATTTGAGTTTCCAATCACGAGCGGGGCAGCGTAAACACCCTCTACTCCAAGGTATTCCAATCCGAGACATGAACCGACCACATCCACAATCGTATCTACGCTTCCTAGCTCTTCTAACTTCAGTTCCTCTTCAGTTTCACCGTGAACCCTACATTCGGCCTTCCACAATGTCTTTAGAATTTTGCACGACTGGTCTTTAACGTAATCGGACAATGCGCTGTAGTCGATCGATCTCAAGAACTGTTTAGGAGAATATCGGGCTTTGTCGAGCAACTCGACTTTTAAGTATGTGCCTCGAATTTCGCAACGAGTCTCTTGGCTGGCCTCAAGTTGGAAGCCATCTAAGTTAACTTTAGCCAGTTCAGCTTGAAGGTATTCTACGGGCACACCCAGATCCACCAACGCCCCAAGCAGCATGTCTCCACTGGTGCCGCCGATGGGTTGGATGTAGGCAATCTTCATTTCGTTTACTGGCTCTCTCTTATGGCTTCGATTCTCTTGAAGGGAGTCTCGTTCAGAGTGAGTTGGTCGTTTAGGCTCCCGGAGCGCAGGCCCGACATATCCAATGAGACCCAAAGGTAGCCGATTTTCTTAACTGCTATGACGATTTCTTGTCGGTGTTTAAATGCGAAGTCCATCTCTTTTTCACTGACCTCAATCCGGCATAGCCGATCGTGATGTCGGGCGCGGACTTCCTTCAGGCCCAGACCACGGAGATAATCTTCGACGCGTTCGACCTTTGAGAGGTTATCTACGGTCACCGGGGTGCCGTATGGAATCCGCGACGAGAGGCACGGTTGAGCAGGCTTGTCCCAGATGGGAATATCCAGCGACTTGGCGATGGCTCGGACGTCGTCTTTCGTTAGACCAGCTTCTACCATCGGACTACGTACATTGTGTTCGGTGGCAGCTTTCATGCCCGGTCGATAGTCCCCTATGTCGTCAGTATTTGCTCCGTTTACTACCCATTGGTAGGTTTCTTGGTTGGCCAATTGGGTTAGTTCTGTATACAGCTCGGTCTTGCAGTGGTAGCACCGTTGTGGAGAGTTGGCAACATATCCCTCCTTGGTCATCTCGTTGGTGTGGATGATTCGGTGGTCAAAGCCAAAGGTCTCAGCGAGGCGAACCGTTTCCTCGAGTTCCGTTTTAGCCAGGGCCGGGGAAACGGCAGTTACTGCCAATGCTTTCGGACCTAGTATCTTGTGCGCGGCTACAGCTACTAACGTGCTGTCGACGCCTCCGGAGAATGCGACGACTACTGAATCCATTTCAGAGAATATTTTTTCTAGATATGCCCATTTCGGATTTGTAGGTGATGCCATATTTACCTCTGGTCGCCGCGCTTAATGTACATGTGTCTCGCCGCAACCAATACCTAAATGATATAGGCCATCTGCTCCTGGAGTCCACCAAAGGTTGGATTGGCTATTAATCGAGTGCTTAACTCAGATAGTCGGCGACAGCCGCTGCAAATACTTCTGAACGCTCAATCATCAACAAGTGTCCTGCGTTGGGGATGATATGAACCTCTGCTTGAGGGATCAGATTGGTAAAGTCTTCGGTGTAGATCGGGGGAATTATGCGGTCATTCTCTCCCCACAATATCATTGTTGGCGCTTTGATTCTGTATGCCCGACGCTTCAGGCCACGGTCGGGTATGGGCCAGAGGAATTTTCCTGCGGCGGTCAAATCTGTCATACGGTCGGCGGCCAGTTCTGCTCTCAGTCGTGCGTTGGCCTCAAAATCGGCAGTGGAAAGGCTCATGGAGCTTGACGCCGACGACCAGAGTTCGGCTTGGAGTTCTGAGGCTGTTAAGGCCAGTAAGTCGGCCACCGGAGTCTCGTCACGCCAGGTGCCTGCAGGAGCAGCTAGAATCAGGCGGTCAACATAACTGGGTGATAACGCAGCCATTTCAGCGGCAATCATACCGCCAAGGAAATGCCCCACAACGTGGGTCTTGGAGACGTTCAGGGCGTCTAGTAGTTCAAATTGATACAAGGTTAGGTCTGTTACGTCGTCCAGTTTCTCCAATCCGGTCGATTGGGCATATCCTGGCAGGTAAGGCGAGTACACCGTAAACTTCTCTGCTAGGGTACTCAGGAACGGCGCCCATCCCTTCTGACCTACAGCGCCGTGGAGGTAGAGCAGAGGTGGGCCACTGCCGTCCTTCAGCACCACGGCTTCAAAATCTCCACCTCGTAGGGAAAGTTTAATAGTTTCCGGCATTTTTACTCCGTGATTTCGTGTTTCACCTACGACCGCACACGAGAATCCCGTATGAGGGCGTGTCCTAGAAGCAACGGATCTACAGATTCTCATGAGCGAATAAAGATCGGTTCGGTAGTTTTACATTAATCGTTTTGGAATTTCGCTAGAGTTTGCCATACCATTCGGAAATAGCCTGGCCGATTTCAGTCGGCGAATCTTCTTGGATGAAGTGACTCCCTTTGACGGTCACTTCTTTTTGGTTGGGCCATGTGCGGCAGAATTCACGCTGAGACCCGGACAATATGGCTCCAGGTTCCGCATTGATGAATAACTTGGGTATGGGACTGCTACTTAGCCATTCGGCATATTCAGAAACCAGCTGAACCACGTCAGCAGGCTCACCGTCAATGGGTATATCTCTGGGCCATGTTAACGTGGGACGTCGCGATTCTCCTGTCTCAAGAAAAGGACGTCGGTAGACTTCCATCTCTTTATCTGTCAGTTGGCGAAGCACGCTGCCAGGGAGTACTCGTTCTACAAAGACGTTTTTTTCCAGAACCATATCCTCGCCGGCTGGCGACCGGAATCCCTGGAAAACTTGTCTAGCCGCATCAGGCCACTCTTCCCATGAGACGGGACGGACAATGGCTTCCATGTAAACGATGCCTTTTACGCGTTCAGGGTAGCGTTTGGCCCAATGGAAGCCCAAGGCTGAACCCCAATCATGTATTACTAGAGTGATGTTGCGATTGAGGCTCATGTCTTCGAACCACTTGTCAAGCAGTGCGCTGTGGTCAGCAAAGCGATATTCGCCGTTGGGTGACGGCCCTGAGTCTCCCATGCCCATCAAATCCGGGGCCAGGCATCGACCAAGGGGTTTAGTATAGGGGATTATATTCCGCCAAAGGTAGGACGATGTGGGGTTCCCGTGTAGGAATACAATGGGGTCGCCCTGTCCTGTATCTACATAGGAAATCTCCACACCACGGGTGTTGATCCGTTGGCGCGGGTGCGGGTCTTGGCTTGAGATTGGTTCTCGAGTCATGGGTGTTTCTGAGCCTAATGCTCCGTGACTGGAATTGAGTTATCGACTCCGTCGGGCCACCAGCGGGTGTCATATTCAGACCAGATGTCTCTCATATAGGGCATAACCTCGTTTGCGAAAAGAGTGGTGTTTTTTAGGGCCAGTTCTTTTGGCATGTCTCCGAATTGGAGCAGTAGCATCAAGTTGCCGATGCGCAGTTCTTTAACTGCGTGCGTTAACTCCTGCCGAACGGTTTCCGGACTCCCTGCAATCACGTTTCCAGCCTCTAGGTAGTCGGTCCAAGTGAAATCACTGAGCTGTTTGGTACGTGAGTCCATGGTCGATGCGGCAGACTGGGAGGCGTTGGTCTTGACTGATCTGTATCCAGGAGGATTTCCGAACCCGGCGGGAATATGTAGACTCTTCTTGAAGAAGTACTCGATTGAGTCTTTATATTCCTGAGCTTGTTCGTCGGTCTCGGACACTGCGACAATCTGGAGAAACCCGGCATGGTATGGGTTGAATTCCTTTCCTTTATTCTCCATTTGATCCCAGAATCCGTCCAAGATAGTCTTGCCAACCTTGTATCCCGAATAACTGAGGTAGCAATAGACGTAGTCATTATCTATAGTCCAGTCCCAGGTCTCTAGGCTTCCGCTTCCAGGAACCCAGATAGGGGGGTGGGGTTGTTGATATGGTCTGGGCCAGATGTTTACATATCTTAGTTGACTGTATTTGCCGTTAAAGGCGAACGGCTCCCGCTCCTTCCAGGCTCTCATCACCAGGTCATGGGCCTCGGTGTATTTCTCTCTCAGAGTTGCTGGTACTTGTCCGTATCCGAATATGGTATCCATGGCCGTTCCGAGCGGGAAACCGGCTATCAGTCGCCCGCCACTCATAACGTCCATCATGGCCATTTCTTCGGCAACCCTGATGGGCGGGTTGTAAAGGGCTAGACTGTTGCCTAGAACGACTACTGCGACTTTAGATGTGGCTCTAATCATAGACGAAGCCATTAAATTGGGTGACGGCATTAATCCGTAGGCATTGTTGTGGTGCTCGTTTACACAGATGGCGTCGAAACCCATCGTTTCTGCGTACTCGAGTTCGTCTAGAAAGTCGTTGTACATATGGTGGGCTTTTTGAGGGTTAAAAAGCGAGTTTGGTGCATCCACCCACACGCTGTGATAATCTTTCTCGAAGCTGTCGGGCAGGTCCTGATAGGGCATCAGGTGGAAGAAGCACAATTTCATAGCTAATATTCCTAGAATAGCGTTTGGCTCAGACGTCGTGTGGGTCCGGTGGCTGAGCCTAAACATACACACTTGGCAGTTGCCAAGAATTGTACAAGAAGGCTGGTGACGATGCCACTGGTCTTATATGTATTAAGCTGGAGCGTTAAATGACCGAAATAGAACACCGTGTGGCCGTGGCCAAACGGTTGGCGACCAATATCCGGGATTATCTGGACGATTTAACTCCGCAACAATGGGAGTTGCCCAGCGCTTGTGCGGAGTGGCAGGTACAGGATGTGGTGAGTCATTTGATTGGAGGTGCAGAAAGACAAGCTGAGAGTATGAAAAGAGGTCTTGCAGGGGACTCCAACCCACCAGTCGGATTTGTGCCTCCCCAACCAGCTGAGCTTTCTTCTGCAAATGCCCGGCGGGACATAGCTCGCCGAAATGAGATGTCAGGTCACTTTTTAGAATCGTTTGATGTTAGCTATCAAAAACTACACCAGGAGTTTGACGAGTTCTCAGATGTTTCTTGGGATACTCTATGCTGGCATGTACGCCGCGGTGCCATGACGGCGGCGTCATACGTGGAGCTTCGCATTCAAGAATTAGCGATCCACGACTTTGATATCCGGTCGGCGTTTCAGCCGGATGCAGGGCTTGATCCAGATAGCGTCCCAGTTTTGTTGGACATGACCCCAAGGTGGCTGGGCATGTGTTTTCGCCCTTCTGAGAAATTGTCCAAACCGGTGGTCTACGGGTTTGACGTTGATGAAACGCAGTCCCAGTTGATTGTGACTGGTGATGCTTTTGAATTGAGGCCGGATGCTGCCTTGGAGCCGGACCTTTCGCTCTCGGCTAATGGAGAGCAATACCTGTTGTTCACGTATGGTAGGTTAACTGCTGAAGATGGAATTCACCTGGGTCGTTTGTCGGTCACCGGTGAAATTTCCCATCTAGACCAGTTTGAAGCTTGGTTTAAAGGGCTTTAAATCAGGGTATGTAATGGGTAACCAGAGGAATTTTGCTGCTGGTTATTAATCCTACTACGGCGCCTATGATAAGCTCGTATAAGATAAACATTGCCTTAAATACTGAGCAAGTTTTGATCGGCATTAAATGAATAAGGAGAGAGAAATAAATTGACCACTGGATCACGTGACGTGGTAATAGTCGGCGGAGGAATTGTAGCCTGTCTCACCGGCTACCTTCTGGGTCGA
>CEVA01070170.1_pt1 | contig 14867 bp, 12 predicted proteins | sample 361521 | NCBI WGS metagenome assembly CEVA01 (sample SAMEA2622823, study PRJEB7988) | marine metagenome | isolation source: saline water (ENVO:00002010), including
TGACGTCTTGGAATCCGCTGCTACGGATTTCGTAGAAGTAGATTCCACTTGAGACTGATACTCCCCTATCGTCCGTGCCGTTCCACCTGACCGTGTACCGACCTGCCGACTGCGGCTCAGCGACGAGCGTGCGGACTACCTGGCCAACCACATTGTAAATGCGGAGGCTGACGTTCGTCCCTTCAGCGAGGTTGTACTTGATCGTGGTTTCTGGGTTGAACGGGTTCGGGAAGTTCTGCAACAGAGCGAACTCTGTCGGGGTGCTCTCGACACTCAAACTTCCAAGAGTGACGACCGGGTTCGAGAGCTGTTCGTGGTCAAAGACCACACCGTCAGCGATTTCGAACCGGGCGTTCTCTTCGAATTCACGGAGCACCCTGAAGGTGAGGCTCACCACTTCGCCGTGACCCGAAACCGGCGCGCCGTCGACGACCGCGTTAGCGACCATCAGCTGGCCTGCCTCTTCGAGGTGGGCGAGTAACAGTGGTGTCTCAGCACCGCCCGACTTCAAGAGATCCTGCTCGGCGGGCACGGATTCGACATACTCGAAGTTCTCCGTGTCGTAGAGCAGCTCGAAGCCAAAGCCGTTCAGCGCGGCTGCGTTGGACAGACTGACGTTGACTGTCACGGTCTGACCAGTGAGCACCTTGCTGTCACTGAGGCTGAGAGCGAGTTCGACGTTGTCGTTTACGCCTGGCAGCTGCGGCGTCGGGATAATCTTCGTCCCTGCCGGAGCAACCGCTTCACGGTTGAACGCGCCTGCGAAGGCGAGGAAGTCCGTGAAGTCAACGATTTCGTCGTCGTTCAAGTCTGCCTGGAGCAGGAAGCCGGCTTCACCCTTCGACTTACTGAACGCCCCCGCGAATCCGAGGAAGTCGTCAAAGTCCTGCGTGAGGGGTGTAGCACCGCCCAGGATAATGATGTAGACCGGCTCACCATCAGCGGTGAGGAACGGCTGCCGCGCAGCGAGAAGCGCAACATTGAGCTGGTCACCAGTGGTGACGTTGTCGAGGTCTGCTGCGTCGATGCGGTAGATCACGTTGGAAACACCCGGGACCTCTTCATCGACGAAGGTGGTTTTGCCAGCGTCGAGCGTGGTGAGGAGCGTAAGCGATTCTGTGCTCTCGCCTCTCCACACTTCGTAGCGATCCACACCGGCGATCGGAATCGAGTAGCCAAGATAGCTCATCGTCCCAACCACACGGTCGTCACTCGAAACCTTCCACTCGAGGCTGACGTTGGCGCCGTCAAACGTACCTCCAGCACCTTCAACAGCGGCGGGCGGCAGATCGTCGATGGCCTTCACGGGCTCCTCTGTGAGCGTGGTGGCCGACGAAACAATCTGACTGCTCTGCGTGCGGATGCTCTGCGGAATCGTCTTCGTTCCACCGACCAGCGCAGCAAAGTCGATGTCGAGCGCGGCGAACCCAAGGTCCTTCTGGTCGCCGATGATCGACTTCACGTAGTCCTTAGAGGGCGCGAAGACCTGGCCGAGTTCCTCTGTGGAGAGGACACGGTTCGGATCGACGCCCAGGAAGGACACCATATTCTGAACAAGCTGCTTCGTAAACACGCGCTTCGATGCCGATGTCTGACTCGAGGAAGAACCACCGCGCTCAGCTGCGATGCCCCAGGTAGACGCGATACCGTCGAGCGTGGGAACGACGTGGCGTCCGATATCATCTCCATCTGTAACGGCGTCGAATGTCGCCCACGGAACCATCTTAGGTGTCGGGTCGATAGCAACGAGGTTGCCATCGGCATCGAGACCCGATGAGACCGTAACTTCGCGATAGAGACGATATTGGGAAACAGAACCTTCGACTCCAGTGAAGGAGACCACCACAAACCCGCCCTGATCACCCGAGCCATCAGCACCCTTGTAGTCTTGGACAAGCAAGGTAGCTGGGGCAGTGAGTGCAACTTCTGGCGTTGGAAGCGTTTCGCCAGCGGCCACAAATGTCAGTGACGCACTCGAACCGGTCGCCTCCAGATACTTCGTCGCTGCAGTGACATCATAGTTCGTGGTGTCACCATCGGCGTTGTAGGTTCGAACACTGATGATTAGACCATCACCACCGCGATCAGGTGCAACTGCCGTGAATGACGTTCCGCCTTCGGCGACTGCCTGCGGGCCCTGTGGGACCTGGGCATCACCCATGTTTGCAGAGAATTCAACAAAAATCTCTGCAAGCACGTTGGAACTGTCGATTTTCGAAGCAAGCAGATTCAGGGAATCGCTGGCAGCAGGGTTGGCTGCAGTCCCACCCGCCTGTACGATCCTCTTGGCGCTGGGGTTACCGAATTCGTCTGTGGGCTGCACGCTGACGGTGAAGTCACCGCCAACGCCAGTGGTCTCGACGCCATCTTCCATCACCTTCACTGCATAGGCACGGAAGTCAGCAGCTTCGACACTCAGCGTGTCGGCTGTCTGACCGTCGAAATCAACAGCCGTTCCGGTCATCTGCTCGACCACGACTACGAACTTATCAATGGTTCCCGTCGACTTCACGGTCACCGTCCGAACGCCGAGATTCCAGCCTTCCGCGTCGAGCGCGGCCGTGCCGTCACCGTTGTCCGTCACGCCCGTACCCGCGATCGTGAACTTGGTGTGTGCGGCCTTCTTCGAAGACGCAATCTCTGCGATGCGAAGTGTAGCCGCCGCATCGTGGGTTACAGCTTTGATTGTCGTACTGGCGCTGGCAGAGAGTGCGCTGTCCTTGGCCGTAATCGTCAAACTGAGGGCCTGACCAGCGACGACGGCCTTGTTCGCCTGCACCACCAGGAACTCGTCTGCATCCGGGTTCTGGAAATCGGCGTCGTAGGTCAGGGTCTGTGCCGTCGTGATGCTCACGTTACCTGCCAGGTCACGCTGGAATATCTGCAGCACGTACTGTTTTTCGGACGTCAGCGTATCCGACAGCGTGACCATGAACGGACCTGTCAAGTCGGCCAAAGCGGCATCACCCGGGGAAACCCGGACGACAGAAGTGACCGGTGATACGGCCGTCTTCTGGACATACTGAACAGCGAGCGAATCCAAAGCTTCGGACAGCTCGACGAGAGGGTTTGCCGTGTCTCCGTTTACGGTCGGAGCACTCGAATTGGCCGGATCCGTCGGAGCACCAGCCGTCGTCGGGAAGACACTCCGGAACTGCGGTGGGAAACCGTCAAATTTCACGCCAGCCTGAGTATCCGTGCCCTTGTTACCCACACTGTCCTTTACGGTGATCGTGAAATCACCCGTATGACCAGCACTGTCCGAGAAGTTGAGCAGGAATCCACCGCTCAGATCATAGGTTGCGTTGGTTTTAGCGACCAATGCCGTAACCTGAGCTGCGGCGGCTGAGGTGTCATACTCCGTCTTCGAGGTCTTGTACTTGATATCGATCGAAGTAACACCCTCGGAAACCTTGAACTCGGCCGGATTCAGGTTGAACGTGGTAGATGTGGCTGCCGTTCCATCCGTCAGGTTCGTAATCGAAAGACTGGAGGATGTTATGAGAGCCGTGAAGCGACTGCTATCCTTCAGCGCGCCCACAGCCTGCTTTGCCGCGGCGACCTTGGGTCGGGCGGTCGTAATCGACGGATTCGTGAGATCCATCACGTGAATGATCGGATCGGTCACAGGATCCGGCGTCAGGCTGTCCTCATCAGAGGAGTGGCTCAAGTTGCCGGCGCGATCCTCCAGGAACGCGGCTGCAACGATGCGTCGGTTGTCCCCGACATACTTGGGGTCACCCGAAGCCTTCGACAGGGTTTGGAGTATGGACTCTGAAAGTACAACAGAGTCAGCTACCGCGCCCGTCAGCAATTCATTGAATGTGAACGTGAAACTGACGATGGCACTGTCAGCAGCGTTTCCAGCAACCACGTCAACAGGATCGGCAATGTAAAGAATACCCGTCGAGCCCGAAGGCGGGTTGGTCACTGAGAAACTGCCCTTAAGCGTGTCGCCCGTGCCGAAGGCCTGACGAGGCACGTTGTCATTGCCTGTCGCGCCTACAACATCAGGATTCCCACCCGTGTGGCCGTCGTCGGCAATCTGGGAAGCGTCCGTCGTCCAGGTTGAAGTCGGGAAGCGCTGGTTACCCTTGGTGGAACCAATGGTATCAGCATTGACACCCGTTCCACCGACTGTGTTGTCATCACCGAGATCGATATCCTCATCGATCTTGACGCTCGAGATCGAACCGACAGGTCGGTTCGAGTCAAGGCCGAACACCACGCCGTCACCCTCGTAACCGAAGGAGGTTCCATTCGTATCCGTTCCGACGGTCAGGGTTGTGGTGCGCAGGTTGTTGAAGGCTGCTTCGGTCGATCCATTAGCGACCTTTGCAACAACGGCCAGGTTCGCCGTGCTGACTTCAGCGCCAGAAGTGGCCGTGATGGTCCACGTGAAGGTAACTTTCTTGAAAGAACTCTCACCATCGACATCCTTCTGGGCAGCTGTGACAGCGGCCGAACCGTTCAGGTTTTTCACGAACTCGGTGCCTGAAGCAGCCGTCTGCGCGCCGCTATTACGAATCGCAACACCATCGTTCATCGTCGACGTAATCACGCCTGCCGTCAGTGACGTATCCGCCACAATAGCGACGACGATATCGTCGGGGGCGATGGTCGTGAGATAATGAACTTCGACCTCAATCTTATCGCCGATGCCCGCGAACGAACCGTTCGAGGGTTTGGTCACACGAAGACGGACGCCGTCGTTGTCGCCCAGAATCGTCTGAGCAGACACGGTGCTGGGAAGCACGGCGAACATCAGTGCAACCAGCAGAAGGCTTCCAATTTTCTTGAGGGTCATTACACCTCTCCTTGAAGTGGATAACTCAAAGGCAAAAAAGTCGTATTCGAGCCCATAGAGTCACTGCTGGAACTATTACTCGCTCTCACAGCCGACCCTGTCTGACCAGGGTGTCGTGAGAGCCGGTCGTTCATTGCGATAACATCCCTCCCTTCCTTAGTGTTTTTTTCCTGCATGCATTAAAAATACTTACTTTTCGCTATTTGTTTTCTTTTTGAATCTTACTTACTGTTTTTAAATCACTTAACCCTGGTCCCGGCTTAACCTCCCCTTGATGACACTACACATTTAAACCCAACAAAGAGAAACGCCTTCGCCTCTGGCGCTGCGGGCGCAAGTCGTTGTTTTTTTGACACTTATATCCAAAATTCTCGCAACTGTGTCCAAAGTGACGGCCTAAGTATACGGATAGCAAAATGGGCTGTCAAGCTAATTCTCGGTGATCCAAATCACGTATGCAAACGCATTTACCACGCTTTTTGACGAACGGAATCAGGCCGAAATTTTCACCATCCAGGAACAGATTTCTCACTGATTCAGGCGTCCGATTTCGTCTCTGATCCTAGCAGCCTCTTCGTAATCTTCATCCGAAACGGCTTTCTTTAGCCGACCCTTGAGAGACACTAGCAAAGCGTCTCCGTCGGGTACTACCTCAGGGAGAGCCTCGACGGTTTCGGTCTCCTGATCGGGTTCCTCACCCCAGATCGCAGGTCCGTCCTCGCCTTCAATGGTCAATCCCGCTTCCTGAATCACCTGAGGATCGGCAAAAATAGGCGCCTCGACGCGTAGAGCGAGCGCAATTGCGTCACTCGGCCGCGAATCAATGGTGAAGGAACCATCCGTCCCAGAAAGCGTAATCTCTGCAAAGAAAGTGTCGTCCTTGAGGGCATTGATGACGATGCGATCGACCTTCGCGCCGACCTGTTCAACCACCTGGCGCATCAGATCGTAGCATATTGGCCGGGGTGGCGGTTCGTTGTAGATCTCCATGTAGATAGCCGTCGCTTCGAAGTTGCCTATTGAAATCGGCAGGAACATTCGCTGCTCCTTGTCTTTGAGCCAGACGAGCGGTCTGTTGCTGTTGGGCTCCGGGGCGACCCCCACAACCTCCATTTCGACGATTTCAGTTCCTTCAGCCAACAGACTTCCCCTTTGAACGTTCGCAACCAACGACTTTGGGCAATATAAGACCACAAATCCGCGACGCGCAAGCGGTCCGTGGATATGGAATTGCAACTCCCACACGGTCCCCTTACATTCATCCACACCCACTCGATCTGTAAATGAAAGGCCCTGAATGAAGCGTTGGATCCTGGTTCTCCTCCTGCTGGTCGCCAGACACGGGACCGCGCTTTCCGATGTCCCTTTACTCATCAACTAACAGGGACAACTCACCGGGACGTCAGGGGCCGAAGTTGAACTTACGTTTCGACTCTTTCCGACGGATTCTGGCGGAGAGTCCCTATGGGAGGAAACACACACCGTCGCGACCTCAGGCAGTGGATTCAGTGTGTTGCTTGGCAGCCTGCTCCCACTGCCCGATGCAGTGTTCGAGTCGGAGAATCTGTAACTGTCGCTCTCAACCGAGGACGAGGAGCTGGTTCCCAGACAGCGGATCGTCAGCGTGATTTTCTCAATGAAGGCAGGAGTGGCGGAGAATGTCACCCCGAGCACCATCACGCCATCGGCCATTCAACTCATCGATGGACAGGGATTGTGGAACTCGGAAGGCCTCGAGACGGGGACCCTCAAGGTGGACAGCCTCGTGGTTGGAGAGACCCCAGTCATCAACAGCAGCGCAACCTGGGTGGGACCCTCCCAACCAGCCCAGTCCACAAGACTATACACGATCGTTGTTCTGGATTTTGAGGGGATGTTGTCTTCTTCGATCAGGATTTCTAGTCCGTCGGTTTCGATCAGTTCATCGATGTCGAGGGACCCGTCACACTTGAGTTCGATTGCGCCTTCAACTGGCCGCGAATTTTCCTTTCGAGGTTCGAATGGCCTACAAGCAGGTCGCACCGGACAATCTCAATCTCGGGCCCATCGGCTCGATTGCGGCAGGGTTACCCGCACCAACCCGTGACAGAATCGGCACCACGGTCCAAAGCTACGGAGTTCTCAGGGACGTCCAGACTGGGAACTACCGGGTCTGGGTTGAGGGTCACGGTGATTCGAATGTGACCGTCATCCGGGGACAGATCGTGGTCAAGTACTACAGGTAGGCTGAAGCCGCGTTAAATCGTTCAACACAACAAGCACACAGTAGGGAATCGGAACAAAGCCATGAGCGCCTGTTGTGGACCAAAGAGACCCTCCGAATCTCCCCGCCAAAGCCAGGGCAGGTGGAGAAACAAGAAGAAAAGGGCTACCCGAGCACGGCTGCCAGGGAACCTTATCGAAATTGGCGGGGGCCCCTTCATCATGGGAACAGATGATGAGGCCGGGTTTCCTGAGGACGGCGAGGGTCCGACCCGGGAAGTCACCCTGTCCCCGTTTCGAATTGGTGCACACGCGGTGACGAACGCGGAATTTTCCCGGTTCGTCAGGGCCACGGGCTACAAGACTGAGGCAGAGCAGTTCGGATGGACCTTCGTCTTCCATCTGTTTGTACCTCAGTCCACGGCGGCAAGAATCGATAGAGTCGTTGAAATCACCCCCTGGTGGTGGCCCGTGGAGGGGGCGTACTGGGCTAAACCGGAGGGACCAACCAGCGACCTCAAAGGGCGGGGAACCCATCCTGCCGTTCATTTGTCGTGGAACGACACAAGCGCCTACTGTGATTGGATCGGCGGTCGCCTCCCAACCGAGGCGGAGTGGGAGTTCGCTGCCCGTGGAGGACTGGAGACCCGTACCTATCCGTGGGGAGACGACCTGACCCCCGACGGCACGCATCGATGCAACATCTGGCAGGGCACCTTCCCGGATCTGAACGAGGAAAGCGACGGATTCGTAGGTACGGCTCCCGTCGACTCGTTCTCGCCCAATGGCTACGGATTGTATAATGTATCAGGGAATGTCTGGGAATGGTGCGCGGACTGGTTCTCGACCGACTACCACAGAACCAGCGATTCACGGAATCCGCGAGGGCCTTCCCGGGGAGAGGCAAAGGCAATGAGAGGCGGATCCTATCTGTGTCACGACTCGTACTGTAATCGTTACCGAGTCGCCGCCAGAAGCGCCAATACACCGGATAGCTCGACAGGAAACCTTGGATTTAGACTCGCGGCAGACTTGTAGAAAGGACCCACATGACTCGAAGAGGCTTACTGCTTGGCGCGTTGCTGATCACCCTTGTGCTCATCTCCACGCGAACACAGACAGGGGGACAATCAGCCCCGGAGGCTGCCAGATGGGAATACAAGGTCGTCAACCATAGTCCGTATCTTCGACATGGCGGAAGCGATCTGAACCGGTTCAACGGCCTTGGCAAGGATGGCTGGGAGCTTGCGGGATCCTACCCGATCAAGGGTGAAGTCATCGTTTCTGTCTTTAAGCGACGTCGCTGACCTGAAGACCCCGGATACGATTGACGGCGGCCACAATGTCGAGAAGGCGCGGTTGCACGAAGTCTCCACGTAATTCACCGGCGATTTCGTCAAGCTCTCCGGTGAGGCTGGCCTCTTCGACTTGCCTAAGCAACTCCTTTACCGTACACGGTGTCTCGATCGTCGCTCGTCGGATCCACCGCAAATAATAGCCGATCGCCCGTAATTGATCGCTGCCCACGATCTGTTCAATCGAATCAGCCTCCACCGTGATCCCATCGACCTCAACCTGTCGGTTTCTCAGGCGTATCCGATCTTGACCTCGGGCGGGCCAACCCCCGATCCTCCTCTTCGATAATCGTCCGAAAACAACCCCATCCGTCGGTGACAATTCGCGCATCCTCCCCCCCGCCTCCTTGGCTTCCGAGGTTACGTCGCTCGCACCATAGGTCTCCATCCGAATCACCAAATCCGCGACATCGAAAAAGTCTCCACTGCTCCCTGCGATAAGAACAGTCGAGACACCCACATCCCCATATAGACTTCGAACACGGTCGACATAAGGGGTAATCGGCTCCGTCGCCACGAGTGCACGCATTCTGGAATCGATGGACATGAAGTTCGTCGCCGAAGTATCCTCGTCAATCAAGAGGGTATCTGCACCAGCTTCTATGGCTTCGATCACATTCGCGGCCTGAGACGTACTCCCGCTGGCATCGGTCGTCGAGAAGCAGTCCGTCTCCCTGCCCAAGGGCAGAGCAGACACGAAAGGCCGCAAATCAACTCCCGAGATTTCACGACCTTCCTCAGAGCGTATCTTCACGGCTCGGGCTGACGTCACGACCCTCTCCCGTCCATCGCCAGGGATATGATTGTAGACACTCTTCTCGATGGCCTTCAGGAGCGTCGACTTACCGTGGTAGCCACCTCCTACGATCAGGGTGAGACCCTCGGGGATCCCCATCCCTTGAACGGCTCCCGCATAAGGAAGCGTGATTTCCGTCCTCAAAGAATCAGGTGACTCGAACGGGACTACCTCACCTTTTGACATTGGCCTGTCATCGTTCCCCGCTCTGCGGGGAAGGAACGCGCCATCGGCCACGAACGCGACCAGGCCCGATGCCCGTAGCAGATCACGCGCCGCATTCTGGTCTTCGTTCACATCCGCGTGGGCCTCGATCGAACGCACGTCGTGAGCGTGCGCGAACATCACTTCCTCCACGATTCCTGGAAGATCATCCAACAGCAGGGTAGCGGCCTGACGACTGTCGATACGACGTCCGCGTGCCGGGAGCCCTACAGTAAACCGCGCCTCCAACTGGGTCCTGACGCAGAAGGAAGTCCTGGGCAGAATCTCCTGACCGGGTTCAGACATTCGGATCTCACCCGACCGTCCGCTCCCGCGCTTTCGCTCGACCTTCCTGGATGTCACCACGAATTCCCGGGTCAGGTAATCGCACAGTGCAACCCTTCGGCTGGTGTTCTCGATCAACGTGAGCGGGAATCCCGCCTGTGACAGGGACACCAAGGTTCGGACGCGTGTGGGAGAAGCGAACGGGTCGCCCTGAACCCGGTCGATCTTCAGACTGAATCGATCGAACCGATAGGTTCCCCGTAGCCGCTTGTAGGCGGGGTATCCCTTCCCATCCAGCTCAACGAGCAGCTGACGAAGATCTTCCGCTGAATGTTCAGGCATTCCTCGTCTCCGGGTACAAATAGAGAATGGGCCCTACGGATACTCCGTGGGCCCATTCGACAACTGGTTCCTATCCCTATTCCTTGACGACCCAGACCTTAACTTTCGCGTCCACCTCCGGGTGGAGCTTAACTGGGACGTCGTAGACTCCGAGGGCTCGGATCGGTTCATCGAGCTGTATTGCGCGTCGATCGACCTCCAAACCCTGCTCGTTGAGCAGGTCGACGATCTGCTGGGACGTGACGGACCCGAAGATGCGATCCTCTTCCCCCACGGCCACCGCAATGTTTACCGAAGCCTTGCTTAGCGCTTCTGCCTTCTGTTCCGCCTCACGCTTCTCACGTACGAGCTGGGCGCCACGCTGTTGTCTGACCTCCTCGAATAAGGCCTGGTTGCCCTTGTTTGCCACCAAGCCCATCTGCCGGGGCAGGAGATAATTCCTCGCGTAGCCGGGCTTTACATCGACGACATCGCCCGCAGCCCCGAGGTGTTCCATATCCTGAGTCAGAATGATTTTCATCGTTCCATCCCCCCTAACGAACGGTTTCGGCCGCGTAGGGCAATATCGCGATGTTGCGTGCACGCTTGATCGCCGTAACCAGACTACGCTGGTGCCGTGCACACGTCCCCGACATGCGTCGTGGAATGACCTTCCCGCGCTCGGTCACAAAGCGACGAAGCATGCGCTCGTCCTTGTAGTCGACCTTCAGCGCCTTGTCCTCGCAGAATCGGCAGACTTTGATTCGTCCTCGAGTGTTCATGATTCCTCCTCTGCCGCCTCGACTGCAGCGGTTTCCTCTTCCGGAAACTCGACAGCATCGATGCGCACGAAAAGATGTCGAAGGACGTGCTCATCGAGTCCTAGTTGTCGATCCATTTCAGCGACAACATCAGGCTCACCTGCGAACTGCAGGAAAGTAAAGTCGGCCTGCGCGTGCTTTTTTACTTCGTATGCCAGCTTGCGTACACCGCGCCGATCGACACCGACTTCGGTGATGCCGTTTTCGGCCAGATACGTCTTGTACTGCTCCACGGTCTGGCCGACCCCGTCATCTCCGAGCTGCGAGTCGACGATCAGCGTCAACTCATAGTCTCGTGACATATGTGACTCCCCTTGGACTGGCGGCCCGGATCACCATCGATCGGGCGGGGTGATAGAATGGGCTCGCACCCTAAACGAGGAGTGGCGCGAGAACGAGCGAAACAACTGACATCAGCTTGATCAGAATGTTTAGCGAGGGTCCCGAGGTATCTTTGAGGGGATCACCGATCGTGTCACCGACGACACCCGCCTTGTGGGCGTCCGATCCCTTTCCACCCACGTTACCCTCTTCGATCCACTTCTTGGCGTTGTCGAGGGCACCGCCGCTGTTGGCCATCATCAGGGCCAGTAGCACGCCCGACAGCGTCGCCCCGCCAAGCAACCCACCCAGGGCTTCGGGGCCGAGAGTGAAACCGACCACGACCGGACACAGAACCACGACGAGCCCGGGAACGACCATTTCCCTTAACGCCGCAACCGTACAGATATCGACACACCGGCGAGTATCGGGCTTTCCCGTGCCCTCCATCAGGCCGGGAATCTCGCGAAACTGTCTGCGAACCTCCTCGACCATCTTGAAGGCGGCCTTTCCAACCGACGTCATCGTCTGGGATGCGACCAGAAACGGCACGGCCCCCCCGACGAATAGCCCGATCACAACGATCGGTTTCGTCAGATCGATCACTTCGAGCCCCACGCTCGCCGTGTAGGCGGAGAAAAGAGATAGGGAGGTAAGTGCAGCCGAGCCGATCGCGAAACCCTTTCCGATGGCCGCCGTCGAGTTCCCGATCGAGTCGAGACCGTCGGTGATCTTCCGGGTCTCTTCCCCCAGTCCGGCCATCTCCGAGATGCCGCCAGCGTTGTCGGCGATCGGGCCGTAGGCATCGACGGCCATCGTGATGCCCACAGTGGCAAGCATCCCCACCGCAGCGATCCCAATCCCGTAGAGCCCGACATACTGGAAGGCCAGACCGATGGCTCCGCAGATACACAAGATCGGAAGGACCGTGCTCTCCATCCCCACCGCCAGTCCCGCGATCATGTTCGTAGCGGGACCGGTCGCCGAGGCCTGAGCGATTCGGCGAATGGGAGGTCCTCCCGTGTAGTACTCGGTGAACAGGCCAATCGCGATGCCGGCGATTCCCCCGAACATCACGGCATAGAAAATGTCTCTGGACAGACCCAGTTCCTGGATGACCACATAGCTGCCGCCGAACAACAGCACAGCGGAAATCATGGGCGCGTATCTCAACGCAACGGCCGGGTCCAGCGCTCTCAGGAGTCGCATCGACAAAACACCGATCACCGAAGCCACCAGCCCGATCATAGCCACGGCGAGCGGAAGCTGCATCGCCGCCATCTGAGTCAGCGACGCGTCGGAGCCCGTCAGTCTGTCGAGCAACACCTTGTCGGCCGTCGCGGCGATTGCGATCGTGGCGATAATCGATCCCACGTAGGACTCGAAAATGTCGGCCCCCATCCCGGCCACATCACCGACATTGTCCCCCACGTGATCGGCGATCACGGCCGGATTCCGAGGGTCGTCTTCCGGGATGCCCGCTTCAACCTTGCCCACCAGGTCGGCCCCGACATCGGCCGTCTTCGTGTAGATTCCCCCGCCGACTCTCGAGAAAAGGGCGATACTGCTGGCGCCCATCGCAAAGCCGTTGATGACGACCGCCGTCTCCGGACGACCGAAGGCGATGAACAGGGCTCCCACACCAAGCAACCCAAGACTCGCCACAGCGAGCCCCATCACGGTGCCGCCGAAGAACGCGATTGTCAGGGCCTCGCCCCGACCTTCCTGGTTGGCCGCGAAAGACGTTCGCACGTTTGCCCGAGTCGCGGCTTCCATCCCCATATACCCGGCCAGAATAGAGCAGACCGCGCCGGAGACGAACGCCAGGGCGGTATGCGTCCCGACACCGACGTAGAGCGCGCCGAACACCACCACTACGAAAACCGACAAGGCGGCATATTCTCGTTTCAAAAAAGCCCGCGAACCGTCGTGGATGGCGTCGGCGATCTCCACCATCTTGTCGGTACCAGCGGGCTTGCAATTCACGTAGATATAGAAAAGCCCCGCGATCACGAGGCCGATGATCCCCAGCAAAGGGGCCCAGTCCGTCATGTCCCTGCGTCCCCGGAGCTGGACGTGTCGTCTTTCAAATTCGCCTGGTTCATGGCCCTCTCGATCCCATCGCGCGCAAAGCCGATGACGGTCTCGACCGCGCGTCCCAAAGCTCGGTCCACGGTCTCTCTTTCAGATGGTTGAAACCTACCCAGCACGTGTTCGATCATCGACGACCGAGAAGATGGCTGGCCGATACCGAATCGCAACCGAGCAAAGTCACGTCGCCCGGTGGTGGCGATGATCGACCTCAGGCCGTTGTGTCCGCCGTCCGACCCACCCCGGCGAAGCCTGAGGCGACCGAGATCTAGGTGAACGTCGTCCGTAACGACGAGGATTTCCTCTAGCTCAATCGAAAATCGATCCAACAGATCGACAACTGCGTCGCCCGAATCGTTCACAAACGTTGTCGGCTTTGCAACGATCAGTCGTGCCCAGGGAAAGCGCTTGACCGCCGCCAGATGGGTCGAGGACGGATGCCAGTCCGACCGGCCCACGACCCTGTCTGCCACGGCAAAGCCAACGTTGTGTCGGGTTCCGACGTATCGTCGCCCCGGATTCCCGATGCCTACGACAGCACGCCAGGTGGTGCGGGCTATGCTTCCTCCTCGTCCTCTTCGTCTTCCCGCTTTCCTCGTTCGATGACTTCCGGTTCCTGCATCTCTTCGTCTTCTTCCAGCTCTTCGACTTCCTCTTCGTCCTCCTGGCGGACGGTCGGTGGGACGAGAACGAACACCGACCGGTCGCCCTCGGTCACGATCTCAGCCTGACCGGCCACGACCAGATCGGATACGTGAACGCTGTCACCGATGACCATCTCGTTGACGTCGAAGAAGATCTCATCCGGTATCTCGGTGGGCAGGGATTCAACTTCGACGGTGTGAAGAAGCTGTTCCAGAATCCCTCCGTCGTTTCTGACACCAAGGGGAGTGCCCTCGCTGCGAACGGGCACCTCAACCACCAGGCGCTCGGTCAGGGAGATCCGGTGGAAATCGACGTGCAGCACCTGGCCGGACAAGGGATTGTGTTGAACCTCTTTTATGATCGTGGAGTGGCCGTCAGCGCCGCCATCGACGTTCAAGGTGATAATTGCGTTCCTTCCGTGCTCGCTGACCACGGCAGAAAATTCACGCTGATCGATGGAACAGTTGACGGGCTGAATTTCAGGCCCATAGACAACGGCGGGGATGCGGCCCGTTCCGCGGAGCCGACGGGAAGGGCCCTTTCCTGCATCAGTTCTCTCGGCTGCCTTGAGAACGGCTGTTTCAGACATCTCTCAGAACTCCCACGTGCCCAAGATCGGGCGGGTTAGGTCAAAATGGCTGCCGGGCAGGGATTCGAACCCCGATAGGCGGCTCCAAAGGCCACTGTCTTACCTTTAGACGACCCGGCAACACAACCTTCAGATGGTTCGGGGTTGGCAGATCCAGAAGTGGTACCCGGACGATTGCAGCAGTTCTGCGGCTGATTCGACTGCCTCCACATTCGCGAAACATCCGAAAATTACAGACCCGCTACCCGTCAAGCTCGAACACTGTGAACCCGCTCTCCCCAGAAGGTCCAAAACCTCGTGCACCACGGGGTTTTTTGCCGAGACGAGGGGAAGAAAATCATTCTCCAGAGAACAGAATAGCCTCTTTAGATTGACTCGTCCAGAGGCCATCACAGAATTTAGGAAACTAATATATGGGGGGGTGGCTGTC
>CEVA01239621.1_pt1 | contig 14839 bp, 20 predicted proteins | sample 361521 | NCBI WGS metagenome assembly CEVA01 (sample SAMEA2622823, study PRJEB7988) | marine metagenome | isolation source: saline water (ENVO:00002010), including
CATCCACAGCCGCCATAACGGCCACCACCAAACCCTGGCCCGTTACCACTACAGCGCCGACAACGATCTGATCGCCGTGGAAGATGCCGGTGGCGATGCCGAACGCTTTGCCTACCAGAACCACATCATCACCCAGCGCACCCTGCGCACCGGCTTTAACTTTTACTTTACCTGGGATCAGCTTACCCCCAAAGCCCGCTGCCTGCGCCAATGGGGGGATGCCACGGATGGCAGCAGCGGGGCGGCCACCTACGATTACCACTTTGAATGGGATACCCAAAACCGCATCACCCGCAGCACCGATTCCAACGGCGGCGTGACCGAGGTGGAATACGATCGGCGCGGCAACGTGGTGCGCGAAACCGATCCCCTGGGCCACAGCACCCATTACCACTACGATCGCTGCGGCCGCAAAATCAAAACCATCGATGCCCTGGGGTTTGAACACAACTTTTACTATGACGATGTGGGTAACCCCACCGGCCACACCGACCCGGCCGGCGGCGGCTATACCCTGCTGTACGATGAACAGCACCGCCCCCTGTGCTTTACCGATGCCGTGGGCAACAGTTGGAGCCGGGAATACAACCGCGATGGGCTGGTAAGCACCACCACCGACGCCGAAGGCAACCAAACCCAATACTTTTACAACCCCCAGGGCCTGCCGGAACTGATCATCGGCCCGGCCCCACCGGGGCAGGCCGGGCAAAAACAGATCATGGCCTGGAGCCCCAGCGGCCAACTGCTGACCCGCGCCCTGGAACACAACGGGCACACCGTGGAGCCCACCCACTACCACTATGATCAACAGGGCCACGTGGCCCGGGTGGAGCAGGGCAACCACACCACCCGCTACCAACACAACGCCAAGGGCGATGTCACCGCCATCCACTACCCCGATGGCAGCCGCGCCAGCCTGGCCTACAACGCCAACCGCCAACTGACCGAATACACCGACCCCTTAGGCCGTACCACGCGCTTTGAATACGACGGCCTGGCTCAGGTTAAACGCCGTATTGATCCCGCCGGCAACAGCCTGCACTACCACTACGATCGCGAACGCAACCTGATCGGGCTGACCAACGAGAACGGCGAACACTACCAACTGAAATACGACGCCTGTGAGCGCCTGATAGAAGAGATCGGCTTTGATGGCCGCGTGCAGCAATACCAATACAACCCACTGGGGCAGCTTACAGCTCATATTGAAGGGCGGCACATCGAAGGCCTGCACGATAACGACACGCTTGCAGCCAACACCACCCGCTTCGAACGGGATCCAATGGGCCGCCTGCTGCACAAACATACCCCCGATGGTTACGACACCGTATTCGGATACGATGCCAACGGCCGCCTGGAAAGCGCCGGCAACCGCCAGCGCACCCTGGCCTTTGCCTACACCCCCAACGGCCAACTGCAATCCGAAACCCAGGATCAAGCCACCCTGGAACACCGCTATGATCCCCTGGGCAACCGCATCGGCAGCGTGCTGCCCGGCGGCCAACAACTGGCCTATGAGTACGATCCTTTCGGGCAATTCACCGCCCTGGATTACAACGGCCACAGCATTACCCAGCTGCAACGCAACCAGCACGGGCAGGAAATCAGCCGCACCCAGGGCCAGGTGCAGGCCGGGTTTGACTATGATCCTGCAGGCCGCCTTACTCGCCATTGGGTGCAAGGCCAACAAGGCCGCGAAACCATCATCGACCGCCAATACCAATACGACGGCGCCGGCCGCCTAAGCCAAATTGACGACCTGCGCAAAGGCCAGATCCGCTACCACTACGACGCGCTGGACAGGCTTAAAACCGTGGAAGGCTACGCCCAGGAACAATTCGACTTTGATCCGGCGGGCAACATCCTGAGCCCCCACAGTGGCCAGAGCGGAGAGCAAGCAAAAACAGCTGGCAACCGCCTGGCCTTCCACGGCGACCGACACTTCACCTATGATGCGCGCGGCAACCTGATCGAAGAACGCCGTGGCACAGGTGGCGCACTGCAAACCCGCTACCACTACAACAGCCAGAACCAGCTGATCAAAGTGGAAAAGCGCGGAGGCGCGCGCGCGACACAAACCACCACCTACGCCTACGACCCATTAGGCCGCCGCATCCGCAAACAGGACGAATTCGGCGAAACCACATTCCTGTGGAACGGCGACGTGCTACTCAGTGAGCAGCGCAACCGGATCGATAAGCTCTACCTGTACGAACCCAACAGCTTCAAGCCCCTGGCCTTTATCGAAAACAACCAGTGCTACTTCTACCACCTGGACCACCTGGGCACCCCCCAGGAAATGACCAACTGGGAAGGTCAGATCGTTTGGAGCGCCCGCTACCGCGTGTACGGCAACGTGCTGCGGCAGGATGTGGAGGCGGTTGAGAACAATTTGAGATTCCAGGGCCAGTACTGGGATGAAGAGACCGGGTTACATTACAACCGGTTCAGGTATTATGATCCGGGGACAGGGCAGTTTACCCAGCAGGACCCGATTGGGTTGTTGGGGGGGATAAATAATTATCGGTATGCGCCGAATCCGAGTGGGTGGATTGATCCGCTGGGGCTTTCCTGTAAAGAAAACTCTTGGAATGTTTTTCAAAAACGCTCAAAAGGAGTATTCACTGATTCATCTCAGGCAGCTGAAGCTTACAAACATTGGAAAAACCAGGATTGGTCAGCATTGGAAGCCATGCTTCCACCGAATTCATGGCCGCCCAATAGAGGCGCGATACAGTCAAACCCTTATACTATTCCAGTGGGCCAGCAGATTGACAGATACGGTGGTTGGACAGATGCTACAGGCTTTCACGATACAGGTACGTTCGTTTCACCAGTCGGGGAATCTTTCCCTTCAAGAGCGTTACCCGCATCCACTCTTAATAAACCATACAATACCTATGAGGTGTTGAAACCAATTGATGCCGAGGCCGCTGAAGCAATTCCTTGGTTTGGACAACCTGGAAAGGGTACACAATACGAATTACCAGCTGGCATAGATGACCTTATCGCTGGTGGATACTTGAAGCTTATTTAATATGAAGATTTTAGTTAAAAGAAAGAAAAGCTTATTTGATGGCGACCAGGAAGAGTTGTTCAGCAGCGAGTTCCATATAAAGTGCTCTAATTGTTCTGGGCTAATACCATTTTATCCAGCTCAGCTGATTAATTGTTCTCAGCTCCCTTCTAGTGATATTGATGAAATTATCGCTAATGTTAAAGGAGTTAAAGTGGTACGCCTTGGAACGGATATTTTTATTAAGGTTAATGAAGTTCCGCTTAAGTATACGAGCCTAGATTGCCCAAGTTGCGGAAAAAAGCACCTTGGATTATTTGGGGTTGGTGAATATCAGCCGACTAGATTTATGTTGATTCAAGTTGCCATTGCCATTCCTTAGGCAAGCCTGACGAAACAATGTCTGAGTTTGTTAGCACTAAGTCTGATTTTGGCAAACTACCTAAGGGTGAGGATGAAGCCGTTATTTTCGCGAAGACATTAAACTGTGAAAATTATGTCGTCACAGATCCAAAAATTGGAAAATGTTAAACTAGCATGAGTATCGTTGCTAAAAAGAACTGGACTTATAGCGTCTATGATTCAGGAGACGGATACATAATATCGATTCCATTTGGCCATAGTTTTGTGGACTTTTCGAGGGCATTTAAACTGGATCTTGATTCGATGGAGGAGGATTACTTAACGAAAAAGGCAGAAGAAATAAAGAATAACTATGAAAGCTATAAGCAGTTTGAAGTAACAGAATCTTAGTGATAAATAATGGTCTGGAATACTAATCAATTGTATACGGTTCACCACGCTCTGGTTGTAAATTCAATAACTCAAAAGTATGTAAATAGTGTTAGTAAATTAGTCGAGTTTTTGGTGGATAAGCCATGAATAATCTATAAGGAATTGTCTCTTGATGAAGCTGTACAGAACGCAAAGGACAAAAAATAGATGAAGAAAGTTCTCTATTCTAAACCGTATTCATACTTGGTTATTGAAAAAGACCAAGATTTGTACCTTACCTACTTTACTGGTGGACCAGTTGAAATTGATATTTGCGTTAAGCTAACCAAGGATGAAAAATCCGTAATTGATAAAGAGGGGGAGGTTTCAATTACCAAAATTATTGAAGCTCTCAAATCTGATAGAAATGAAATGCTTTCACGTAGAGTTACTCCTTCGGTGCGTCCATAGATATTTTCATATCTTGTAAACCCTTTAAGAGCTCGCCGGAACTCTGTGTACAAAGATAAGAAACGTAACTATATCCTATTTGAGCCAAATCAGCCCGAAGGTTATCCATCGGGAAAAAATGTGTTATACCAATGTGAGGAATGTTCTAGTGTAGTTAGTTCTATACCTCAACATTTCGAAGAATGCGATTCTGGGAATATTGAGGTTGATTCAAGCGGTGGAAGAATGAGCGTGGAAGATCCCAATAAAATGAAAATCTTTAAGATGACTTAGTTTCTAGAGTAATTGATGTATGATACCAGTTTTGAACCACCTTAAAACTATAATAATTGAATGTTTATAAGTTTCGAGCATGAAAGCCTGATTAGTTATGAATAGACAATACTCAATAAAAGAAATCGCTTTAGGAAAAAATCCTAATGATCCCTATCCAGGTTGTGATGGAGGGGATCTTGGTTCTCCTGAATCGCCATCTATTTGGGTTTTCGGGTTGGAATGGGGATACTCTGGAAAAGATAAGAAGCAAGATGAAGATGGTATCCGAGTATATGACCCAGACTATACGATAGAAACCCAGCTAAAATACGATTGTAATCCAAAACTATTTAATGTCCTTGCTGTAATGCATGGTTACCATATTGAAGATACGGTTTTGTTTGCTAATAAGGAACAACCCTTTGTACGGGGTGCGAAAGGATATTTCAAAGGAAATCTCTTTCCTCTAGGGTTCAACAACCTGAATGAATGGGAGCCAACAGAAGAATTTTCTGATAAGAATGAATATAGAGAGTGGATGATTCAGAATAGATTACCTGTTATTAGATCATTAATAGAAAAGCATAAACCAAAGATATTTATTGGATTTGGGAGTGGGTATCAGAATGAGAAACCCTTTGGGCTAGTAGCTGGCGTTGAGTGTTGGGATGAAAAGGTTTTTTATGTCAATGGAAATGAGAAGAGAATTTTGTACTCGAAAAAGGGTCTGGTTGATGCTGTGATTATTCCACATACTGCTGGACCTGGCGGATTGAATTCGTACGAATCTAGGCGAATTTGTGGTGAATTTATTCGTGAGACCTTTCTGGATTACTGCAGATAGCTACCTAGGCAAGATGTTCAACATGTTGTCGTTCCCAAGAATTTAAATCCGATTTTTTAATCATTTGCGATATGTCAATGTCTTTGGGTTCCACTGTATTCTTTCCATAGTTGTAGCTGATCTTTATTGCTGTTTCTCTAGGAACTCCTCTATCAGATAAAAACTTAGAAATAGGTGTATACATTCCAAGTTCGATGCCTTGAATTATCGATGTCGATTGCCCATTCATATCAGCCAAAGGTTTTAGCATCATAGGGAGACTGAAACTTACATGCCGACTGAGTTTTTCAACCTCTCTGTCTATTTTCCCATCGATTTCGTCGTCGTCAATGCCAAAGCGGTCGATTAGTATTGCGTTTAGAGGCTTTTCCCGAATCCAACTTTCTGTGCTCTTCGCTACTCCGTACATATAACCGCTATTGTAGTTATTGCCAAAGTAACGATTAAAATACAAGGGGAGTTTGTCCTTTATCAACTCCATCCATGATAATAAATCTTGACATAGTTTTGGAGAAAATACATGTGTTGGAAACTGGCGATTAGAGTTGATGAATTCGTGGAACAGCAAATCAAGATCAAAGGGATCCCAATATCTGTTCTTTAATATTATGTCTCGTCCAACTTTGAGAGATTTGAATCCATCTAAAGTAGACGTCACTACTTTGTGATCTAGGTATAGCCCTACGTTTTTTAAACGATCTATGCCATAAATTCCGTGTCGGTATAGAACTTGTCTGATATAGGTTACCAAACTTTTGGAGGCTTCATCTCCAACTTCCTCTCCGCTTATAAGAGCGTTATCAACAAAATCAGAATGGTCATCGTAAATATCCTGATAGCCGGTACGAATATCCTTATACTCTTCAGCAAAAAGCACTTCTCGATCTTCACTAAGTCCGTCACTAATAAACGCACCTTCGTCTAGAACTATGGTCCGACCAATGAAATCTGTTAGAAGACGACCTGCCCGTCCTCTAAGATTAGCAAACTCGTATGCAGATAAAGAAACATTTTCCCTGGTTGATCTTCTCGTAAACAGGTGAGGACTACGTATTACTACATTTTTTGCAGGCAAGTTGACGCCTTGCATTAAGGTCGTCGTGCAAAAGAGCGTTCTTATAAATCCTTTTGATGCGGCATTCTCTACACTTTTTCGTACATGCATTGGTGTTTTTCCAGTATGGTACGCAACTCCTTTTTCAACAATGTTCGCCAACTGATATTTAGGATGAACAGATTCTCTGAAGTAATCGCCCAAGCTTGCTAATACTTTATCTTCATTGCTTGATCGATAGCTTGAATATAACTTTGCGGATTTGCTTGCTTGAGACGGGGTTGGGGAAAACACTACGTTAACTTCATCTCCAATTGAATCTAAAGTTCGATGAAGATAGTTGTTGAACTTGTCTGTGTATGCTGTTTGGTTTAGTCCCTGAATATATCCATCATTCTCAATCTTTAATTGTTGAGGCGTATCAAATAATGATGAGTATTGATTCAAATAGTGTGTGTTGCGTTGTTTTGATATGGAATATGTTAGGCTTAGTACTGGTGGCGAATCAGTATTTTTTTCTGACGAAGATTCTCCAAATATTCGAAAGCCAAGATTCCCGATGTTTTTAAGGCGTGGCCCGCTTAGTATAATTCTTTTGACCTCAATATCGTTCCGCACATCGATGAGCACGTCATATAGTATCTTAGAGCGATCTTCACCTTCGTTCGCGACTTTCTCAATGTTTTGGATCTCATCAACTACCAAAAGATCGAGTAAGTTAATTCCTTCCTCACCAAAGATTGATATTGCTCTCTCTTGAGTAACAACATAGATGAAGAAATTGTCTATATCTTCATATGAAGTTAGAACAGATATGTGGCGCAAGTTATGCTGACGCAGTAGTTTGGATAAATCAGACGTCACTTGGCTTATCAAACTTAAGGTGGGAACCACGTAGACAAATCTCGACGCACCTTTCGCAATAAGATCAATGATTTTTAGATAGATTAGAAAAGACTTGCCCGCGGAAGTTGGTGCAGATATTCCCAACAATTTGCTTTCATCGATAGATCGCCATAATTCTGCTTGAAAGGAAGTTAATGTGTACTCTTTATCTAAGATGCTGACCTTCTTGTCTAGCTCATTAAAGATAATCTTCAATTTGTCAAAATAGCTTTCAAAGGGAGAATAGACACCATTTTCTCTTAACAATTTGTCAAGCATCAGATTGCTCGGTGAGAAACCCATCTTCGCTAGTACTGGTGCCATGATTTGACGTAAGCTGTCTTTTATATGAGGGTTGCTGTGGGTCCAAACTAGTGCGACGATAGTTATCACTAGCTGACGATTGAAATCAGTGATTTCCTCATTTGATATTTCATTGATCACATTAAGAGATGATAGGCAAAGTTGATCAGATAGAGCTTCTTTTGTTCCGTTTACGAATCCAAGCTTTTTTGCAAAATTGAGATGTTCCAGCTCGAGCAATTTTCGAACGACAGTTCTATGATCCATGTTTATTCTCTCTAAAACCTATCTAGTAAATCATTTAGATTCCACGATGGAAAAATCACATAATGTATTCTTTCTATAAGTGGTGCCCGTACACCATGATATAGATCATTAGGCGAATTATTCCAGCGTTCCTTAATGCACTGTTCAAGGTTTTTCTGTATGTCTTCTGCTGTTGGCGCGTCAATAGATTTGTTCTCCTCGTAGGCGATCAAGCAAACTAATTCAAAACGAGGGTTGCTTAGCGAACCATCTTTCAGCTTGTGTGCTATATCTTTTAGTTGCGCATCGATAAAATCATCGTAGCGATAGAGTACCAACTCATTCTCAATATTCTCGAAGGACTCTATTATGCTTTTTACAGAGGCCTTTAATGCACTGTTGAACGAATATTTAGATTCATAGCATTTCGACTCTCCCAAGATGAAAATCTGGCAGTCTTCATCTTCCCTATAGTGAATGGCATCAGCACCATTTCGCTCAAGACCGGGGTTTGTTGTTATCGGCATTTTTCGAAGTAATGGAGGCGCACTGAAGAAGTGCTGAATAAAATTAAAAAGTAACAGTTCGCCGAACTGCCCTTGAGGACAGCCGTGTCGAAATTTTTGTTGCGCGATTTCGTGAATATAGCTGGTTGCATTGAGAAAATCGTCTCCTCTCTTAAGGAGCTCAGAATCAAGTAGCTCTTTGAATTTCGCTTGTGAATATACCCAACTAATTGCTGTGCTTTTTAATTCCCTTATGAATTCATCACGCTTTTCTTTAATGTCGACATACTTTATTGATACTGTTCGGTGCGAAGCCGCAGCTGGCTTTTTAACATATTGTTGGAACCAATAAATCTGGTTCATCAGTGAGCTAGTGTTAGTGAGAAGATGATTGAACTTGGTCATTTATAAAACTTCCATGGAGCTTTGTATTTCTCTATGTTTGTTAATTCTAGTAATTAGTTTGATGGTTTTTCCTAGATCCATTTGATCCACTCAAAAGCCACTCCAATAATCCGCCTTCTCTGGCACCACCCACCTCACTCCACCTCTAGGATCAACTCCTTCAACCTAATACGGTGGAATAGAATGAATATGCACATGCGGTACTGCCTGCCCTGCAGCACACCCGTAATTAATTCAAATGGTGTAAACATCAGGTGAGAACCCAGCATCAATTTTCACTTTGGCACTATCCAATAGCGTTAGTAATGCTGAGCGTTCTGCTTCGGTTAAATCAAAGAAGGATTGAATATGCCACTTGGCTATGCCTAGACTATGACAGTCCGTCAGCGGGACCCCATCACGAATCACAAAGTCGTATTCGTTCTGGTTCAGTATGCGTTAGTGATCCCTACTCGCCGCGACCTCACAAAAAGGGCACGCTAAAACCTTAGTCATCCCACTTATTCCCCAATGAATTACCTAACCAGTATAGTGGTCGACCACACTTTGATCAATCATCTTGTCGAGTCTGATTCTCTACCGCTAAACCCTCACCCAACCCCCAACAACCGTCCCTCCACCGCCGTCAACTGCTCCGAAAAATACCCCGCCTTACAACTGGTGATCAGCAAGTTCTGCATGGCCCGGGTCATGGCGATATACAGTAATCGGACTTCGGTGGCCTGGTCCTCTTCGCTGCAGCCTTCCCCCACACCGGCAATGATCACCCGGTTGAACTCAAGCCCTTTGCTGCTGTGCATGGTTAGCAGCGACACCCGTGGTTTGAGTGGGTCGTACTGGGCTTTGGCGGCTTTGTCGTGGGTGAGCAAATAGGGGATGCCAAATTTATCCAGGCGGAGCGGTACACCACGGCGATGTCCCGCAGTTCGCAGCCGTCCTGGTGCCATTTGGTAATGCAGCGGGCGATAAAATGGGCTTCATCAAAGGGGTTGCTGAATTCGCGCACGATGGGCAGGGCGCCGTTGACGCCGCCGCTCTCGGGTGTGATCAGGGGTAGGTGGTCTTCGTCGCTGGCGTGTTCCTGAAGGTAGTGTTGTGCGAATTCATAGGCGAACTGCAGGATCTGGCGGGTGTTGCGGTAGTTCAGTTTCAAGACGGTGGTGCGGCCCCGGGCCTGCACGCCCACGCTGCTTAAGGTAAAGCCCAGGTTGCTGCGGTGGTAGATGGATTGGACGTCGTCGTACAGCAGCAACAGGGTGTTGGTTTCCGGGTCCACCATGCCGGTGATCAGTCGCAGCTGATCAAAGTGGAAAAGGCGTAGGGGTCTTGCACAAGGACTGGCCAAAAAAGCCACCGCCTACGCTTATGACAGCTGGGCCGCCGCATCCGCAAACAGGACGAATTCGGCGAAACCACATTTCTGTGGAACGGCGACGTACTGCTCAGCGAGCAGCGCAACCGCATCGACAATCTCTACCTGTACGAACCCAACAGCTTCACGCCCCGAAAACAACCAGCGCTACTTCTACCACCTGGACCACCTGGGCACCCCTCAGGAAATGACCAACTGGGAAGGCCAAATCGTCTGGAGCGCCCGCTACCGCGTCTACGGCAACGTACTGCGGCAGGATTTGGAGCAAGTGCAGAACAACCTGCGTTTTCAGGGCCAGTACTGGGATGAAGAGACCGGGTTACATTACAACCGGTTCCGGTATTATGATCCAGGGACAGGGTAGTTTGCCCAGCGGGACCCGATTGGGTTGTTGGGGGATTGAATAGCTATCAATATGCACCGAACCCAGTGGATTGGAGTAACCCGATCGGTCAAAGCTGTAAAGAAATAGAAAATATGAAAAACCGTGTCGATGCTGCTATTGCGCGACATGGGGGTGTTAGATTTGATGGGGGATATATGTTCCCTTCGAAGAAAGCGGGAAAGCGGGAAAGCGGGCAGCCTCGGAGATTTTAGGTGACATGGGGGTGATTCTAAGAAGTTACCAATGACCAGATACGGAGAAATTGTTAAAAAGCAAAGTACTCAGTTGTCGGGTAGTAATTTCGAACTATCTTGCCTACTCATTGGATAGCAAAATCCTTCTCTTTCAAAAAAAGGTATTTTATAGGCGCGAACAACATAATTCACATCTTGCACGCTACCACGATCATTTCCAACGGACTTCAGTATTATTGAGCACTCACCACCACTCAAATCATACGCAGCTTTATACAACTTATCTTTTTCTGGCATGAAGCTGATAGTTTGACCACAATCACCGTAATAATTAGTGCCAGAAACCGAATACAAATACCTTGCTGTAATTGTAAAAATCTTATCCGTGCTTAGCTTCAGTCTCAGACCGGTATTCGCTTTAAATTCGCCAATTCCCTGCTGTTCCGTACATATATAAGAACTACCATATGTCGCTAGCGCTACTTTCACATCAGCAAAATTATGCATCTCCAGGTAGGCAACATCGCCACTTAATGGCTCTTGGTAATGCCGGACTGCGCATCCAGACAAAAAGAGTATTGATAACAAGAACGTACTCTTAACAAACTTGTGGTCCATACAAATATTCCTCCACTCTGTTACGATTAATGGCTCAACCACCATCAACCAAGAACAGATCAAAAACCGTCAATCGAAACTCTACTAAAAATCGTTAATCATCACGCCAGCACGTTGCTTAGAAACGTCAAATACCGGAATCAGTTGCTTTCGCTGAATATCATCCAGCATCATCCCAACCATCTTTCCAACAACACTTTTTCTGGCTTCATTTGAATTATGCCATAGCGCTAATATTGCTTTGGTATCATAGCTGTAACTCATTTTCTCAACTTCTTCACCATTATGGAAAATTGAAACATTCATCGTATGTTCTTCATTAGTATATCCAGGGACAATCAAGACCGTCCCGGCAGAAACCAGCATGCTAACTAAGCTAAAAGGGCTAAATTGGTTGCTCCATCCATACTCGATCTCGATCGAATAAGGATAAGTTTGGTTTGCTTTATCAACATAATGGAACTGATTAGAGTACGTTACTGCATAGCTCAAAAAGCCCATAACAGAGCCCTGCGCTTGATAATCTGCTGGTTGACCATTAACTCTGAGATTTACCGGCATAAGTGGATCCGAACTTCCGTATTCCACACTGTCTAAAGCGGAATTGGTCATGCAGCCGGAAAGTAACAACACTAAATAGACAACCAACAGATCACGGAAAACAGTTCTATTTATTAGAGCTTTCAACTTAACCCCCCAAACATACTTTATATTAATGTCAGTATACTTATTCCTATTTATGCTTCGTGAAGACGTAAGCACACACCCTCGCTGCTGGGTCACTTTCCATTTTGACGTTTTTATATGAAATCTAGCCACAGCAGTGTAACGGCTGGTAGATGGTTTTAAGACGTATGTTGCAACTCACCACCGCAGAGGTCTCCGACGGCGGAGATAGCTCCAAATGACTTAATACATTCGAATACTTTTAAAACGTCAATTTAAACGGAAGGAACTAGTTTGGCAACAATAGAATTATAGTCTGATTACTATCTAAAACTGTCCATTACTACACTCTTTATGCATACGCCCGCAGTAAGTAAAAGTCCGCTTTGGGTTGAAAGCAGATTTCCATTGGAATTGCGTTTCCTCGATTTCACACTGCTGATTCAAGTGCATAGGCAGCTATGCGACAACTGATCTTACGAATAAGGCACGCTAAAACCTTAGTTATCCCACTCTCCTTTCCCAATGAATTACCTAACCAGTATAGCGACCGTCCACAGCTAGATCGAACATTTTGTCGAGTTGGATTTTGGCCCATAAACCCTCACCCAACCACTAACAACCTGTAAACCGTCCCTCCACCGTCGCTAACTACTCCGAAAATACCCTGCCTTGCAGCGGGCGATAAAGTGGGCTCGTCGTCGGGATTGCTGAATTCACGTACGATGGGCAGGGCACCGTTGACGCCGCCGCTCTCGGGTATGATCAGGGGCAGGTGGTCTTCGTCGCTGGCGTGTTCCTGCAGGTAGTGTTGGGCGAATTCATTGGCGATTTGCAGGATCTGGCGGGTGTTGCGGTGGTAGCTGCTCTATACTGCTCCCATCGGATCTGGCCCATGCCCTTTATCGCACTCAAGAGTCCATACTAACAACTGACAATCAGCGAAATTCGGCGTCGCTATTCCGACCAATGCATCGCTTCCCGTCGAATATCCTGGTGACTTCCTGTTCTGCTTCTGTTGAACCCAGCTTTGCAGCCTTACGGTACCAATTTAAGGCAGCACTGCAACTTGGCTTTGTTCCTTGCCCTAGGTAATACATATGCCCCAGTTGTATCATTATCTTTGGCCGTTGGCTTGAGTACCGCTCTAGCCAATAAAGTGCTTCAAAATCCCTATCGATTTCTATCAGCCGGATGGATAACCGAGATGCGGCATCGGAATCTCCGTTAAATGCTTTGTAACGGAGATCAGAGATTTCACCGGGTGCTCTCGATTCGCTGGGAGTGACTGAAAACTTCAATCTGGGTCCTTTTACTTTTGCACCTATAGGTGCCATCGCTGAACCGAATTCATCTTCATTTACGATTCTTGGAGTGTCTCCGTATGAGTCAACACTTACAGAAAAGAGATCATGATTGATCAAACCTGAAACAAGGGGAACCAGTGAGCCGGATAATTTGTAATGATCGGCTTTCACTTCAACATCTTTTGTTATTAATTGAAAGTTGGCTTGAGGATTATTGTTTGTAAACATTTCATCGGTTATAGCCAGATGCTTGATTGCCAACTCTTTTTTGGGAAAGATGTAGAATGAGAAGTCTATACTTTCATAAGGGCTGACTTCGCTTTGAGTTAGGGATCCAAGCTTGCTCTCAAAGAAATGTTCAAAGGAATAATTGGGAACTTCGGTTACATTTAAAGCTAAGTTTCTTATCGCGAATGTCCCACAAGTGGGGCCTTCTATAAGAAATTCACCAGTAGTTTCCGGCTGCAATTGATATTGGTACTTCTCGCCAAATTTTCCATTCTTTATTGAGGTGTTGTAACTGCGTTGTGTAATTCGGAACCGCTTTTCCAATTCTGCTTTGTAATATTTGATGAGCGAACTAAAACAATCATCTAAATCATCTTGGTTTTTGAACTCAATGGTAAGCAGAAAACTTGATGTGATGTTTTGTGGGTCTGCGCTAATGTTCGGCTCTATATAGAAAATGTGAGAAGTGTTTCTTTCTGTATTGGTGGGTTCAGCTTTTAAATTGGTTGCCGTTGAAAAAATAACAAGATTTAAGGTGAAAAAGTGTATCCAGTTTAGAATGTTTGGTCTGTTATCGTACATTTATATCTAATCCGCAATTGGGCCAAAGCCCAAGTTGTTAAGCTTCAAGTGACTCGATGATATTGTCACAAACTATTTGCAGCTTTCCGCATGGGTACTTTCCGCCAGCGCTTTTATCCGGGGAAGATACGCTTCGTTCAGTTTCTCGCTGAATATATCATGCAAAATACGATTGATGACTAGATCATCCACTCGAATTAGATAATCTATCAGCTCAGAGATATTGCCATAGTTATGATCCCGTAGTTGAGCGCCGGCGATGCGCTTGCCCGTTAAGTTGGTGGACCGGACTTTTTCTGCGATGAAATCATAGCCAGGGTAGCCAAGTTTCTTGGTGATCTTCGGCAAATTCCTGAAGACTTCCCACAATCCATAAGCGGATTCCATCGGGTCTTTGATCAGATCAAAATCACGGTACTTGATATAGAACTCGTCATAGGGCTTGTCAGTCAGGGAGGCAGCGGACATCGCGATTCCTTATTATTCTTATATACAGATAAAAACTGTAGACAGGTCCATTGTGGTACCCGTCTGATGGTTGAACATTAACATTAACATTAACATTAACATTAACATTAATTGTTATCAGGGAATAGCATTCACCTCCACGAACCCCCCACACGACCCACAACAACCTTCCCTCCAGCGCCGCCAACTGCTCCTAAAAATACCCGGCCCTAGTAATCAGCAGGTTCTGCATGGCCCGGGTCATGGTGATGTACGATAATCGGGCTTCGGTAGCTTGGTCGTCTTCGCTGCAGCCTTCCCCCACACCGGCAATGATCACC
>CEVA01095978.1_pt1 | contig 14820 bp, 23 predicted proteins | sample 361521 | NCBI WGS metagenome assembly CEVA01 (sample SAMEA2622823, study PRJEB7988) | marine metagenome | isolation source: saline water (ENVO:00002010), including
ACTATCGCCATCCAAGCCACCGCAGTCTTTCCAGCTGCAGTTGGGAGGACAATTAGGGTGGATCCAGCCAATGCATCGTCAAGAGCTTGGAGCTGGTATGCCCTAGCATCTACAGCCTCTGGGGCCAGGCCAGGATGCACAACGTAACCACCCATGGGCCAAGGCTTCCCAAGTCAGGGTTCAAAATCGTTGCATTAGGTCAAATCCGACACAACACCCCGTAGGGGTGGGAGATCCAATCCCGATTCGTTCAAATAGGGTATGTTTGTCGCAAGGCCGCTCACTGCGTGAGATACCAGACACCAAAGGGCTATGCTCGGCATCCCACAAACTGGTTCTGCATTCGCGGAACCGGTCCGGTGTCACGGTATCTCCCTAGCGCGGTAGGCCCGGTATAGGCCGCTTGCGGCCAATCCCGGTATTAACGGAGGAATTGCAATGGCAGACCGACATAGACCCCGTCGAGGTAGCATGGGCTATAGCCCTAGAAAGCGTGCTGTCCGCCAGTTCCCAAGAATTACTTCATGGCCCGAATCAGACTCATCCGAGGTCCGGGTACAGGGGTTCGCTGGATGGAAGGCAGGAATGACTCACATCCTGATGAGGGACACTAACTCGAAATCGACCTCAGCAGGCCAAGAAGTGAGAAAGGCGGTGACCGTGGTTGAGACTCCCCCGATGAACGTATTAGCCGTAAGGGGGTATAGGATGACGTCCTACGGAAAGCAGACAGCGGGTGAAGTGTGGGCAGATGTCTCAGAAGACTCCCCAACAAACTTGTTCCCTCGGTATGCCAATCAAACTAGAGGCGAGAGGGATGTTGAAGAGGGAAGAAAGCCTGCAATGAGGGGCGGCAGGATTCCCAAGAGGGGCGCCAACACAACCGAAGAGTCACTGAATTCTCTCAGGGATCAGGATCTCACTGAGATCCGCCTGATCGTATGCACCCAACCCGACAAGGTCGGAAGCGTCCCCTCAAAGACCCCCGAAATTATGGAAATAGGATTGGTAGGCGGGGATACAGATTCGAAGCTCAACTGGGCCATGGAGCGTCTAGGCGGGCAAATCGGGCTAGAGGACGTTTACGAGGTCGGGCAAGAGGTCGACGTAGTTGGAGTGACAAAAGGAAAGGGGTGGCAGGGCTCGATCAAGAGATTCGGTCTGAAGCTTCTGAGCCACAAGAACAGCAAGAGGAGGAGACAGGGGGGAAACATGGGCGACTTCGGTACGGGGTATGTTAGGAAGACCATCCGACAAGCAGGACAGGTAGGATACCACAAGAGGACAGAGCTGAACAAGAAGATACTGAGGATATCCAATCCCGATGATTCTGACATCACTCCCGCCGGAGGATTCCTCAACTACGGCGAGGTAAAGAACCCGTACATGATAATCCAGGGAAGCCTGCCAGGGCCCGCCAAGAGGCTCCTAAGATTCAGAGACGCAACAAGACCCAGAAAGATATCTGGAGAGGTTGAGGTCACCTACGTCAGTACATCGAGCAAGCAGGGGGTGTGATAAGTTGAAGACTAAGGCCTACAATCTTGTGAACTCCGTTGTCCAAGAGGAGATGGACGCAGGTCTACTAGCAGAGTCTTATGCCGTTCAGGTCAAGGACGGGAAGGCGGTAACCCTGCCGGACCCATTCTCATCAGAGATCAGAGAGGACATCGTTCGTTCAGCAGTGCATGCTTCGAGAGCTAACAGGAGACAGTCGTACGGACACAGGGAACATGACGGAAAGAAATCCCCACAGCCCGGAATGAAGCACTCGGTTGAGTGGTGGGGCAAAGGAAGGGGAGTCTCCAGAATTATGAGGAAGACCGGACAGAGGACTGGTGCACAGAACCCACATACCCGTGGAGGAAGGAGGGCACATGGCCCAAAGGTGGACAAGGTCTGGTCCCAGAAGCTGAACTCAAAGGAAAGGAGGCTTGCAAGAGACTCGGCAATCGCCGCATCATGCGACCCCCTCGCCGTGTCTTCTAGGGGGCACAGATTCGAAGAAGGCACCCGATTCCCAATAATCATTGACGAATACGTCGAATCCAGGGAAGGATCCGATGAGAAGTACGATATCGAGTCAATCCCCCTTCAGCACTCAACACGCAAGTTCGTGGCCATGATGGAAGGCCTAGGCCTCTCGGCCGACCTCGAACGCTCGAAGAGTGGCAGGTCAATCAGAGCCGGAAAGGGAACTATGAGGGGCAGGAAGTACAGGACTCCTAAGGGCGTTTTACTAGTCGTGGCTCAGAAGGGTGGCCTTGACAAGGGAGCTAGAAATTTACCCGGAGTTGACGTTGTAACTGCGAAGGACCTCTGTGCAGAGGACCTAGCTCCAGGCGGGGATATAGGAAGGCTAACGATCTGGACCAAGTCAGCCATAGAGGCACTGGAGTGATTCAAATGGACCCCTATGACGTCATCATCATGCCTTGGATAACTGAGAAAACTCTCGAAGCAAGGAGGATTGCTGATCCCGAGGGAGGCCATCTCGAGAATAACAACAGAATCGAGTTCATTGTCAGGAGGGAGGCAACAAAGAAGGACATAAAGGAGGCAATAGAAGCGCTCTTAGATGTCAAAGTCTCCAAGGTAAACGTCAGGATAAACAAGACAGGAAAGCACGCCAGTATCAGACTACAAGATGGATATGATGCAGAGGAGGCTGCGCTCAAGCTAGGAGCGTTCTGAGGTGAAAATATGGGCAAGAGGACACGTTCACAGAGAAGGGGTTCTAGCCCCAAGAACAGAGTCTCCAGCCATCGGTTCCCCGCAGCAAACCGCTTGCCTAGGGTCAGTGGGGAAATTGCGGAGGTAGTAGACCTGGTTCACAGCGCCGCTCACACAGCACCTCTTGCCAAAGTCAAATTTGAGGGGGGAGAAATAGCCCACTTGGGTGCTCCAGAGGGTGTTGCTGTGGGGCACACCGTTGCGTTCGGAGACAAGGTGGCCCTGAGGCCAGGAAACGTCACAACTCTAGATCAGATTCCCGAGGGCACCCAGATTTGCAACGTTGAGATGAGGCCAGGGGACGGGGGAAAGATAGCTCGTTCCGGAGGCAACTCGGCAATGATTGACACCAGGATGGGGAAATACGTGAGAATCCAACTACCGAGCGGGAGCTCAAAGGACCTGCCTGCAAAGTGCAGAGCTACAATCGGAGTTCTGGGAGGCCACGGAAGGACCGAGAAGCCCCTCCTCAAGGCAGGTGCAGCCCACCACAGGGCCAAGGCACGAGGAAAGCTGTACCCAACTGTCAGCGGAGTAGCGATGAATCCTGTTGACCACCCTCACGGAGGGGGCAACCACCAGGCTGTCCACGGTCCGAACTCAGTTAGCAGGCACGCCCCCCCTGGGAAGAAGGTCGGAAACATCGCACCAAGAAGGACCGGCCGTGGAAGGTCGAAGAAGGAGTAGATTGAATGGCTAGGAAGAGGAAGCAGTTCAGATCCGCAAAGATGGCAAGACGCCAGGCCAGGAAGAGGAGGTCAAAAATCTCGGAGAGGAGGAAGAAGGAATTCCTCTGGAGGGGCTACTCCATGGACGAGTTGAAGGAAATCCCATTATTCCCATGGGGAGACAGTATGGACCCCGCTAACGATGACTATGATCCAGACGCGGATTGCATAGCCAACCTAATGCCATCAAGGCCAAGGAGGTCTCTTTCCCGAGGCCTTAGCCCCGAGTGCGAGAAGCTACTGGGAAGAGTCAGAGGCAGCAATGGAAAGATGGTGAGGACACACTGCAGAGGGATGTTTATCCTCCCAGAGATGGTTGGAACCACTATCGGTGTTCATGATGGGCAGAATTTCGTGAAATTGGAGATTACCCCTCCAATGATTGGGCACTCACTAGGAGAGTTCGCCAAGACTAGGAAGTCAGTGACCCATACCGGCCCAGGAGTAGGGGCAACAAGGTCATCCCAACACGTGGCACTAAAGTGAGGTGTAATAATGAGTAGAAATCAAGGAAAGTCCCAGAGCGGATACACCCAGCTACTCGAGGGCTCTAACCTTGTTTCTGCTAGGGCAGTAAACGTGGATTGCCACCACAAGCACTGCTACCATATCGCCAAGGCAATACGAGGAATGAACGCTGAAGACGCAAAGGAGTACCTTGAGGACGTTGTAGCGAAGAAGAGGGCAATCCCCTACCAAAGAAGGTCAAGGAAGGGCAGGGGCGGTAACACCATGGCAGGGCACAGGAAGGGCAAGATGGGCCCAGGAAAATACCCAAACAAGGCATCTCAAGAGTTTATCAAACTAATCAACAGCGCGATGGACAACGCCAGACAGAGGTTCGACGATATCGATGCCGAGGACATGGTGATAACACACGTTGCAGCACATAGGGGCCAGGTTTCAGTAAACTGGAGGCCCAGAGCTAGGGGCAGAGCTACACCTAGTAATCACTACCAGGTCAATCTGGAGATTTTCCTAGAGTACTTCGGCGACGAGGACGGTTTTGATTCCGATGAAGGGGAGTTTTGAGGCGATCGCATGAAGGAGAATACAATCCAAAAGATGATCAACAGGAATGTGGAGAGGCAGCTTGTCAGAGAATACCTGCTGAAGGAGACAGAGAGAGCGGGCTTCGGAGGACTCACGTTCAACAGGACCCCCGAGGGGACGAAGGTTACCTTGAGGGCAGAGCAGGTAGGTAGGGTCATAGGGAGAAGGGGCAAAGTAATTCACGATCTTCAGCGAAGGCTTCAGGAGGACTTCAACCTGTCAAACCCGCAGTTAGAGGTCGAGGAAATAGAAGAATCACGAATCAATGCACAAGTAATGGCCAGCAGACTCGCGAGCTCTCTTGAGAGGGGCTGGTTCTTCCGCAGAGCAGGTCACAGCACAGTTCAGAACATAATGGACGCCGGTGCAAGGGGATGCATAGTGATTCTCAGCGGCAAAATTACAGGGGCTAGGCACAGGGTCGAGAAGTTCCAGAAGGGCCACATAAAATATTGCGGGGAGACTGCTCTACAGTTCATGGATGTCGGTTTCTCTACCGCAGTGAAGAAGCTGGGAACAGTGGGGTGCACAGTCAGGATAATGCGCCCCGGGACTAAGCTTCCTCACGAGATATCCATCCAAGAAAGGAGCGAATCGGGACTTCCCGCACTGGTGGAGGCATCAGGATTCGTTCCCCTTGATCTAGAGGAGGCCTTGGAAAGGGCGTCAAAGGAGGAGGAGTGAAATGTCCCACCTTAGTTCCAAGGAAATAGACGAAATGAACCAAGAGCAGCGCGAAATCGCCCTGGGGGAACTCAAGGACGAAATGCTCCAGTTAAGGTCACAACAGGCACTCGGGGGTTCAGCTTCGAACCCAGGATCATACAAGCAGACTCGAAGGAGCATAGCCAGGCTCCTAACAAAGATCAACCAGGAAAAGGAGGGCTGATTTGGCGGGAATCTGCAACATGTGCGCTCTTCCCGACGACCTGTGCATATGCCAGGAGATAGCCAAAGAGCAGCAGAAAGCGGTGATTTCAGTGGTTAGGAGGAGGTATGGCAAGATGGTGACTATGGTGGAGGGAATAGAGGACACTGCCATAGACATAGGCCAGCTAGCTAAGATCCTGAAGGGAGCATGCGCAAGTGGGGGCACTGTCAAGGGCAGAACGATAGAACTCCAGGGCGACCACAAGAAGAAGGCTGCCAAGGTGCTTGAGCAGAACGGATACCAGGTGGAGGTGCGCTAAATGGGCTCATTGATCAACATGCCTTGGCTATCAAGAGACATAGAGGTCGTTGGCTCCACCGACCCTACACTGGTGGGCATATCCGGCACAGTCCTGGACGAAACTCGCAGGACCCTCAGGGTACATACCGCAAACGGAAACGTCACACTGGCTAAGGACACGATACGCTTCAAGATAGAGGGAGAGGAGATTGATGGAACATCCGTCGCTCAGAGACCCGAAGACAGGATTGGCAAGAGATACAGGAGGAATTGAGTTGAGAGACATAGGGATTGACGTCAACGAGCCCGAGGGCGAGTGGGATGGGAACGACAACTGTCCGTTTCACGGGTCCCTCCGTGTCCGTGGCCAGATCATCACGGGCGTAGTCTCCTCCAAGGGGATGAAAGACACTGTGGTCGTAGAGAGGCAGACAACCAGATACATGAAGAAATTCGAGAGATACGAGAAGCGAACCAGAAGATACCCCGCCCATCTGCCCAGCTGCATCGGGGATGTTGACCCTGGAGACAACGTGCGTATCATGGAGTGCAGACCCCTCTCCAAGACTGTCAAATTCTGCGTAATCGAGAAGGGGGCGAGCGAATGAAGGGAATTCCAGGACGAGTCACATCGGGCCTCCCTACCCAGGCTCGCCTGGACTGCGTTGACAATACGGGTGCCAAGGTCGTGCAGCTCATCACCGTCCTGAAGAAGGGCGGTGTTGCGAGGAGATACCCATCAGCGGGAGTAGGTGACATGATCCGCGTCACCGTAAGGAGAGGCACCCCTGAGACTAGACGCCAGATCTTTAATGCAGTTATTGTTCGGCAGTCTAGGCCCTTCAGGAGGGTGGACGGGACTTGGGTTCAGTTCGAGGATAACGCCTGCGTAATTACAAATGAAAGGGGAGACGTGCAAGGCTCCGACATCAAGGGGCCAGTTAGCAGAGAAGCAGCAGAGAGGTGGCCCAGGATAGCGGCTACCGCCAAGCAGATTGTATGAGGTGAAAAAATGACCAGCAAGAAAGCAGGAAAGCAGAGAACCTCACAGAGGGAAGCTCCGATACACGTTCGCAGGAAGCGCCTCAGAGCCAGGCTAATTTCTGACGATCCGGACCTGAAGAACGTGCGCTCAGTCACTGTTAGGGTAGGGGACGAGGTCGAAGTAACAAGGGGGGACTTCAGCCACCCCAACAGTGCCAAAGCCGACTCCCGGGGTAAGAGGCTTGGACAATCCAGAGGTAGGGCCGGAGTCAAAGCCAAGGTAGCATCCGTAGACTCGAAGAACGGCTTCATTTTCGTCGATGGACTGACGCAGTCCACTGCTGACGGGAAAGAGGAGGCAGTCCCAGTAAACCCCTCAAACGTGATAGTCACGAAACTTTTCGAGGGCGATCCATCCAGGATAAAGAGAATCGCCGACAGATCCACGGGAGGTGACTCCGAATGAGCAGAAGCCACCACAAGCGACTAGTCATGCCTAGGACTTGGCCCCTAACCAGGAAGACCAACATTTGGGTGCAAAAATCGAACCCGAGCGGCCACAGCATAGAGATGTGCATGCCCCTAGGTATCATCCTCAGGGATGTCCTTGGAGTGGCACATAACATGAGAGAGGCAAAGAGAATCCTCCACTCGAAGAAAGTAATGGTGGACGGAAGGGTCGAGACTGACAGGGCCCGCGGCGTGGGGCTGATGGACGTACTCACTGTCGGCGACGACAACTTCCGATGCGTACTAGATACCAACGGCAAGCTCCGCTACAGGCCTATTTCCAAGAAGGCGGCCGGCAGCAAGATCTGCAGGGTAATGGGCAAGACCACGATCAAGGGTGGACAAACCCAGGTGCACCTTCATGACGGCAGGAACATAGTGTCCGCCGAACAATCCAGCTACAAGACCGGAGACTCCCTGGTCATCGCGCTCCCTGAGCAACATGTATCATCTCACATAGAGATGAAGAAGGGGTCATTGGCCTACCTCACTGGTGGAAGCCATATCGGGGAGACTTCCGTCATAGAGGATCAGGACGTCAAGAGATCTTCGAAGCCCAACGAGACCTCGTTCAAGGACTTCGGTACTATCACAGACTATGTTTTCATCATAGGCAAGGAGACAGATATCCCACTGGAGGCCGAGTCATGAGCGAGAAAACAAACCCAATGCTGGCCCCATCCATAACCAAGGTCACTGTGAATATAGGTGTGGGAGAGGGTGGACGAAGGCTCCAACTAGCCGAGAAGGTTCTCGAGGTGCTAACGGGGATGAAGCCCTCCAGGACTCTTTCCACCAAGACCAATAGAGACCTCGGCACTAGGAAGGGGGCACCAATAGGGTGCAAGGTCACCATCAGGAAATCCGAGAAGGTCGAGTCTTTCCTCAAGGACGCATTCTGGGTCAGGGACCACACTCTGCCTTCATACAATTTTGACTCACAGGGAAACCTCTCCTTCGGAATAACCGATTATACAGACTTCCCCGACCAGAAGTACGATCCAGACATCGGAATCTTCGGAATGGACGTGAACGTGGTGCTAGAGAGGCCAGGTCACAGAATCTCCAGGAGGAGGCGGAGGAAGTCTCGAGTCTCCGAGACCCACAGGGTGGGAAGGGAAGAGTCGAAAGAGTGGTTCGCTGGAAGGTACGAGCTAAACATTGTGGAGGAGTAGTAGATGGCGAGAGACCACGGGGAGAGGATAGGTAGGAGCCTGGGATGCAGGCGATGCGGACGAAAGAGGGGTATGATCCGAAGGCACGGACTTAGACTCTGTAGGCAGTGCTTCCGAGACGTTGCACCAGATATAGGATTCAAGAAATACTCATGAGGTGATTATAGATGCAGTTTGACCCAATAAACGACGCGTTCACGACGATATTCAACGCTGAAAGCTCAGGAAAGTACGAAGTTACCGTGAGGCCAGCAAGCAAGCTTCTCGGCAGCATGCTTTCGATAATGCAGACATCTGGTTACCTGGGCGAGTTTGAGAAACTTGATGACGGCAGGGGCGGGGCGTACAGAATCTCGCTAATCGGGGCCATCAACAGGTGCGGGGTGATAAAGCCCCGGCACTCGGTGAAGAGGTCCGATTTCGACAAGTGGGAGTCCAGGTACCTGCCGGCTAGGGACTTCGGACTGCTGATTCTGACAACGAATCAGGGAATAATGAACCACTTCGAAGCAAAGAAGGAGAGAGTGGGCGGTAGATTGCTCGCATATGTTTTCTAGGGGGAAAAAGGATGCCAAGAGTAGCGACAGTGTCTCACAGGATCGAACTACCCGATGGCCTAGGGGCCTCCATTAACGGGGACACCGTCACCATTTCGAAGGAGGGAAACTCAATTTCCAGGGATTTCGTCCACAACAGGGTCTCTGTCAGTGAGTCCGATGACGGACTCGAGGTATACTGCTCCCTTCCTCGAAGATCAGAGAAGGCGATTGCGGGGACTTGGGCGGCTCACCTGAGGAACATGGTGAGAGGCATAGACGAGGGCTTCGAGTACAGGCTAAAGGCAGTATTCAGCCACTTCCCTATGTCCCTCAAGGTTGACGGTAACAGGTTCACCATCACGAACATGCTCGGAGAGAAGGTCCCAAGGGTTGCCAAGCTCCCATGGACTCCGGCTGAGGTTGAAGTGAAGATCCAGAACAAGACAGAGATCATCGTCACAGGAGCGGACAGGGAGAAGGTCGGCCAGACAGCCGCCAACATAGAGAAGGCTTGCAAGGTCAAGAAAAGGGACCCCAGAGTCTTCCAGGATGGCGTATACATTACTTCTAAGGGGGCATGAGGATGGCTTACGATGAAATGACTGTTGCAGAGCTGAAGGACCTGCTCAGGGAGAGGGGCCTCCCAGTCTCTGGAAAGAAGGCAGACCTGATATCTCGCCTGAACGAGGCAGAGGAGCCAGAGGCAGAGGCCCCCGAAGAAGAAGCCCCGGAGGAGACTTTCGAAGAAGGAGAAGATGACTACTACGAAGAAGAGGGGGATTTCGAGGAGTGGGACGATTTCCACACCGCGAGGCAGAAGCCAGTTCTCGATGAATCTACTAAGTCAGCACTGAAGATGCGTGCCGATCAGAGCAAGAAGCAGCCAGCATTCAGGCGGCAGGAGTGGTTCAGGTACCGACGTCTCTCGAAGACAGGATACAGGAAGCCAAAAGGGAAGGACTCGAAGATGAGGAAGAACCTGAAGTACAGATCTCCTATGGCGAGGGTTGGCTATGGGAAAGTCGCCGCTGCCAGAGGGCTCCACCCTTCAGGTTTCGAGGAAGTCTTGGTTCACAAGTCGGATCAACTGGACGGTCTGGATCCGGAGAAGCAGGCAGTAAGGATTGGGTCTGCAGTAGGGAACAGGAAGAGGTCCCGGATTCACGACAGGGCAGATGAGCTGGGACTCCGAATCCTGAATAGGAGACAAATCGAGAGGAGGGGTGACATCCAATGATAATCACTAACCAGAAGAGAATGGCTGCCGAGATATTCTCTACCAAGGAAGGAAAGCGAGTCGGCATTCATCGTGTTTGGGTTAACCCGGACTACTTGGGAGAGGTCTCCGATGCCGTACAGAAGGAAGATGTCAGGATGCTAATAGAGGATGGCATCATCAGGGCCAAGCCTATCAGGGGGACCAGCCGTTCAAGAGCTCGAAAGGCAGCTTTCCAGAAGTCCAAGGGAAGGAGGAAGGGCCAAGGCTCTAGAAGCGGCAGCGCAAACTCCCGGAACCCAAGGAAGAACAGGTGGATGTCCAAGATTAGGGCACAGAGAAGGGAACTGAAGGACCTTAGGGGGAAGGGCGAAATTAGCCCCACCCAGTACAGGCATTTCTACCTAAAGGCGAAGGGTGGCTCATACAGATCCATATCCCACCTGAGGAGCAACATCGAACTCGAGGGAATTTCGCTAGGGGGTGAGAAGTGATGGCCAAGGGCAGAAATCAAAGACTCAGATTCAAGAGGAGGAGAACCGCTGAGACGGACTACCACAGGAGATTCAGGATGCTCCGAGGAGGAATGCCGCGAGCTGTTGTTAGGGTTTCGAACACCCAAGTATCCTGCCAACTAGTATCTTACGAAAATGACGGTGACAGAGTCTTAGCCTCTATTACGGGAAAAGAACTGGTCGACAAACACAAGTGGCCCTCTGATGCTTCTAGGAAATCGGTCCCCGCATGCTACCTAGCCGGATTCGCACTAGCCAAGTCGGCGATCTCCAATGGCCACAAAGAGGCCATTCTAGACATCGGCCTCGCAGCCTCCTCAAGAGGAAGCCGAGCCTATGCAGCCCTAAAGGGAATGGTGGATGCAGGAATGGAAGTACCTCACTCTGAGGAGGTTCTTCCTGCTGACGAGAGGGTCAACGGGGAGCACATCGGAGATGACATCCAGAATGCAGTTTCGACAACCAAGAAATCGATAGAGGGGGGCAAGTGATGGCAGAAGAGGAAACGCAAGTGGAAGAAAACACGCCTATCGCCCCAGGGCTCGCATTGGCACAATCCCCCACCGATCAGGAAGACGGCCCTAGGCGCAGAGGCCCGGACCCCCTTGCAGCTCTGAGAGTGTGGCAACCCAGGACCAGACTGGGAAGAATGGTCATGAAGGGGGAGATCCTGACCTACGAGCAGGCTCTCGCGACCGGTTTCCCAATCCGAGAGGTGGAGATAGTAGACGCTCTTCTTCCAGAGATAGATGACGACGTACTGAGCGTCAACATGATCCAGAGGATGACGGACTCTGGACGCAGAGTCAGGTTCAATGTCCTGTGCGCCGTCGGAAATGGGGACGGCTACGTGGGACTCTCCGTGTGCAAGGGCAAGGAGGTGGCAAGCACAATCCAGAAGGCCATAACCCAAGCCAAGCTGAATCTAATCCCGGTATTCAGGGGCAACGGGTCATGGGAGTCCGCAGAGGGTCCTGGAAACAGCATACCGTTCAAGGCAACGGGGAGATCGGGCTCTACACGAGTCACTCTTCTCCCTGCCCCCGCGGGGAAGGGGCTAGTAATCGGTGACTACGGAAGGAGAGTCCTAACCCTGGCAGGGGTGGCGGACGTTTGGTCCCGGTCTTCCGGGCAGACCAGATCCACGATCAACTTTGCCAGAGCCACATACAACGCTCTTGAGGAACTCAGCCGGGCCAAGCTAAGCGAAGAGGTTCGGGAGAGGCTCCATATCACAATAGGGAGGAGAATTTCGTGACGTACCTGGTAATCAGAGTCCGCAGCGATCGCGGAGTGACAAAGAAGATTCGTGACACTATGTCGATGCTCAACCTAACAAGGGTGAACCACGCAGTACTCGTCCCTAAGACACCCCCATACGAAGGAATGCTCCAGAAGGCCAAGGACTACGTAACATGGGGCGAGGTAGACGCAGATACGATCGGCACCCTGATAAAAGAGAGGGGCAGGATGACAGGGGACAAGCCAATCACCGACTCGGAGGTCAAGTCCTCCAGCGACCACTCCACAATCAAATCACTTTCCAAGGCAATCGCCTCAGGCGAGGCCACAACCAAGGACGTGGAGGGGATGAAGCCAGTCTTCCGACTCCACCCCCCAAGGGGCTCAAAGGGCTGGGGGGGCATCAAGAGAGCCTACTCCGTTGGAGGTGCCCTTGGCTTCCGGGGAGAAGGTATCGGCGAACTTGCAGCGAGGATGTTCTGAGGGGATAATATGGTTTCAAGGACAAACAAGTTCAGAGGAAGGAGCCGCTACCACGGCAGAGGCAAGAAGGCAGGAAGAGGTGCTGGAAAGAGGGGTGGCAGAGGAAACGCCGGCCTCAACAAGCACAAGGTCATGACCCGCCTGAAGTACATGCCGGGACATTGGGGCATGCACGGATTCAACCGTCACCCCGGATTGAGAGTGGTCAATGCTTCGATAAATCTGGGCCAGGTCGCCGAGATCGCCGAAGGCGATTCAATCAACCTAACAGAGATGGGATTCGACAAGCTCCTAGGTCGTGGAAGAATAGATCGGCCACTGAGCATCACCGTAAGGGAGGCCAGCGCAAAGGCTGTCGAGAAGGTCGAGTCCGCAGGAGGTAGCGTAGAAATGGATGACGGCGAGGATTGGGGAGAGTGGGAAGAGGAGTGAGCTTCCCGCCAATGGAGGCTAGAGGATGGTGAAGCGAGACCCAAACTGGTTCGGCGTTGCCGCAATGTGCGGAATTTACTGGGGCGCACTGTACTACTGGCTAAGGGACGAGCTTTCGGCAGGAGGGGATGACCAGAGCCGCGCCCTAATCCTGCTTGCCACATCCCTACCGTACGTTGCCTTCGTAATGTGGGGGACGATGACCGATCTTCCAGAGCAGGTCACTGAGATTCCTATAGTCGGAAAGTACGCTAAGGCGTACATCTGGCTAGTCATTATTCTGGCTCTATCATATTGGGGGTGGGTAGACAAGGGAGCATTTGGATTCCTACTAGTGGGGGTCGCTCTATTCGGCCTAGGAACCGGCCTGGCCCTCTCGTGCTTGCTCTATACGGGAGATGGAGGTAGCAGACTATATGGCCTCAAGAGGCTGGTTGACGTTTATCCCAGCATCTCCAAGCCAGAGGGGCACGTGAGGTTCAACCAGAAGCTATGGACCACGACTCTGGTTCTGATCATCTACTTCATGATGACCAATGTCATGATATACGGACTCTCGGACACCACGCTAGACGTCTTCTCCTCCTTCAGGGCAATAATGGCCGGGGCTTCGGGTTCGATTATGCACCTAGGAATCGGACCCATCGTTACTGGTTCGATCATAATGCAGTTGTTCTCTGGTGCAAAGATTATCCAACTCGACCTGCAGGATTCTGCGGACAAGCAGCTCTACCAAGGGGTGCAGAAGATCCTGGTCCTGATCATGATTCCCATCGAGTCCATACCCCAGGTCTACGGTTTCCTGGATCCTTCTCCGTCCCTAATCCTTGACTATGGTGAGGGTTGGGCCGGGGCCATCATCGTCTTCCAACTCTTCCTGGGTTCGCTACTTGTTTTTCTATTGGACGAGCTCGTCAGCAAGTGGGGAATCGGTAGTGGAATCTCCCTTTTCATCGCCGCCGGAGTCGCTCAGTCCACATTCGTAGGAACCCTCTCTCCCCTCCCTACCGTTGAGGGCGCACCGATGTCGTTCGAAAACCCGCCTTCGGGGACGCTTCCAATGATATTCTACACCCTCAGGACGGCAAGCAACCAGCAGTTGGTTTCAGAGAACGGATTCGAGATGATGCTACTGGAGCATGCCAACCCGATAGTCGCAATGATATCTTCGATCATCGTTTTCTTGGTGGTGGCCTACGCTGAGTCGAGCAAGCTAGAGCTACCACTAACTCACGGAAAGGTTCGTGGTCACAGAGGCCAGTACCCAATCAGGCTAGTTTACGCCAGCAACATCCCCGTGATTCTGATGGCCGCCCTCCTTGCAAACATCAACATGTTCACACTCCTATTCCACAGCCATCCAACCCTGTCGACGGTCCCCATTCTAGGCTCCAACGGGGCGTGGAGCAGATCGGAGTGGTTCGGCTCTTACTACGAGGGGGCCACTACCCCCCACGACGGGTTCGCTTGGTACAGCTCGATGGTCAATGGGGTCGGAGACTGGCTAATCCCCCTCCTGAACCAGTCAGGTGACGCTCACGGCCACTCCCTGGCACAGATAATGACTCACGTGTTCGTATATGTGTTCTTCATGACAGCCGGCTCTACAGTTTTCGCCAAGTTCTGGATCGAGACGACGAACATGGGTGCCAAGGACGTGGCAAAGCAGATCGAGAGGACAGGAATGCAAATCCCCGGCTTCAGGAAGAACCCGGTCGTTCTGGAGAGGATACTTGAGAGGTACATCCCACCAGTCACGCTGTTCTCCGGTGCGTTCGTTGGTCTTCTAGCAGCTGGGGCTGACCTACTGGGTACCGTTGGGAATGCTACTGGAACCGGCCTGCTGCTTGCCGTGGGGATCATTCTCAGAACGTATGAGCAGATTCAGAAGGAGCAGGCTATGGAGATGCATCCAGTACTCAGGGAATTCTTCGGAGCCGACTAGGCGGCTGAAACTATACCAGTTCTGCCCCCTCGTCACGTTCTTATACGGTATGAAGGTCGCCGGGATGCTACGTCGAGCTGGCGTTGGAGACCGA
>CEVA01083004.1_pt1 | contig 14801 bp, 4 predicted proteins | sample 361521 | NCBI WGS metagenome assembly CEVA01 (sample SAMEA2622823, study PRJEB7988) | marine metagenome | isolation source: saline water (ENVO:00002010), including
CTCGGCCGTTCTGAAGGCATCGAGCGCGCCCGCCGCATCGCCTCTGGCCCTCAGACGGTTCCCGAGACCGGTCCACAAACCGATCTCGTAGGGGGCCCACTTCAGTCCGGTTTCGTAATCACCGAGTGAGACATCGAATCTGCCGATCGCCTCGTTTGCCCGACCCCGGAGCAGGAATAATTCTTCGCTGAAGGTGCCCAAAGCGAGGGCCTTGTCCGCCTCATTCAGGACCGTGGACCAGTCTTCTCGAACAATCGCCTCCCGGGCGAGGAGGTGGTGCTCGTCAAAACGAATCCCCCTCAGAACAAACAGGAAGCACAGGATTCCAAAGAGCACACCGAACGTCAGGGCACCGGGCAGATATCGATAGGATCGAACCTGTGGCTGACTCCCATGAATCGACAGAATCGCCAAACCGACCCAGACAGGAAGCCAGGTCGCCGGAAACTCACGCGAGAAACCGAACCCCCCTGTCACGACCGCGGCTGCGACACTGCACAGCGCCGCCAGTGCAACCGGATGTCCCGGTAGAGCGGCCCAACCGGCCCTGAAACCTCGAAAGAGTACGAGCAAAATCAGGGCGGCCGCGACCGTGCCCGATTCCGCCCAGATCGACAGGAGATCGTTGTGGGGCCGAATCGGGGCCGCCCGGGAGTCGATCATGTGGCCTTTCGCCACGGCCGGGTAGGCAACTCGCCATTGCCCTAGCCCTACTCCAATAATCGGCTGATTCTGGATCATCTCCAGCGTTCGTTCCCATAGCTGTAGACGTCCTTTGTCGCCTCCCTCGTCCGCCACGGACCGTGCCGCTTCGAGTAGGTCCGTCTTTTCGTGCCACATCGCCTCCCCTGATGAGGAGGGCCGAACATCTACGCGCAGACTGACCGCCACAACCAGGCTTGCAACCAGGATTCCGGCTCCGTGTGACCATCGTACGGGCCCCATCTTCCCCCGGAAATAGGCCAGTGCGACGATGGAAGCGCCTGTCAGCCCTCCGATCCACGCCGCCCGCGAGCGAGTTGCAATCACGAACGCCACACACAACCCCACCCCACCCCATCCGATCAGACGATCGCGCCAGGATTTCGACCGAACCGCCTCCACCGCAACATATGGGAGGATCGAAATCACGTAGGCCGCGGCCAGGTTTCGATGGCCCAGGGTCGAGCTGGGCTGGGCTGAACTCGGAATGAACGTGAACGCGCCCGCAGCCTGTGAAATCCCCACGATCGAGACGATCACGGCGCAGACCGCGGCCGCCCGAGCGATCGTCTCGAACGATGCGGGGACCAGATAGGCCAGTAGAAAGAGGAAAAGGATCAGATAGCCGCTCTCTACCGCCAGAGGGAGCAGCGAGAGTGTAGGACGGTCGGACAGAAGTGCGGACAGCACGACCACCAGCCAGAAGAGGAGGGCTGCCGAGGCCACAGGATGAGCAGGAAAGGACTGTCTATCGTATCGAAGCCACACCAGGAGCCCGCAGATTGCCAGAACCTGTAGAACGGCAGCCTGAGGCAGCAACACGAAACGGTTGATCCCGTCCACATGAACGAGGGGGACGACGGTTAGGGCGGCAGCGCCCAACCACGTCCCCCAGGCGGTCAATCGACCTTTGTCGAGCATTCGGACTATCCCGGGAACCAGTCGAAGTTGTTCACCATCTCCTTGAGCAGGCCGGCCACCATCTGATCGATGGCCTGATCCCAAACTCGGTTTCGTTCGACTACGTTAAGATAGCTCTTCCTGTCGTCCTGGCTCACAGGGAAAAGGCGGACACCGCGGTTTTTCCGGCCCCTGCCCTGAAGTTGCGCGGACAGGACCTCGCCGTTCTCGCGTGTATCCACGATCCGCAGATCCGTATGCACCTCTGCCTGGGTCTCCGGAAATCCGACGACCAGCGGCAGGTTCGGACGCGAGTCCCTTGCCATTTCGTATCTCAGCACGCGCCCCGTGATCACGATATCGGCGCTCGACTGTTCGGCCAGCCGGATGGCGGCGTCCGGATCCAGAAAAGCGGTGCCTCCGCCGACTTCCACCAGCCTGATGTGGCCGTGGCGTGTCAGGGCTGTTCTGATTCGATTGGCGATGGCCTCCCCGGCGCCCTCGTGCTCGAAGCCCTGGAGGTTCACGACCGCCACACTGACGGCGGTATCGATGTTCTTCTGTACGGGCACGCGCCGCACGCGCCCACCGAAGGCCTTACGGTTTTTTTGTCCGAAGCTCGTATGCACTCGAACCCCCGCGATAGCCGAGAAGTCAGGAAGGTCACGGCTGAAGCCCTGTTCGATCCCCGCCTGAAGTTGCAGCCACCACAGGTTCATGTGCGCTCCGAAAACCGCACGATTCGTCGATCCACCCAACAAGTTGGGCTCGGTCGAGTATTCGGCGGTCACCGTGAAGATCTGACCACGGCCGACCTCAACGCCACCACCGAACATCAGACCCGTGTTCCGAATCCCGGACTGGGCCAGATACCCCAGGTTGATGCGGAGACCGATGGTTTCACGATTGATGTCAAATAGCAGCCGAGCGGCAATCTCTCGGTCCTGCCGGCTGAACGATCTAATGTTCAGAGCCTGTTCACCCTTGAACCCGAATGGATGGGCAACAGCTAACTCGAGGCCGCTGTAGAACGAGGCTGGAAACCGGCCCGGGAATCCCATCTTGAGCGAGGTCACCAGGTCGCCCGATCCGTATTTCGTCAGTCCACCCGCGATGTCGAACATCACAGGGAGTGACATCGTAAAGTCCAGGTTGTTCGTAAGGCCGATCCCCGCCGCGAATTGTCCGGTCACCGACGTTCCTCCCCCGACCTCGTGGACCGTGATCTGATAGGCTTCGCTCAGCATACGAATGTTGAAGCCCCCTCGACCCAGAGGCTCTGCCGACCCGACTCGGAACAGCCCCTCTCCTGCAGGAACGGGGAACGGAGGTGGAACCTGCTCGGCGAGCACGGACTGCGCATCTGCACGGCTGCCAAGAGCGAACAGAAAGGCGAAGAGAAACGTCAGGCGTCTCATCGTAGTTGCAACTCCTCGATCTTGAGAATCAGCTCGGCGGGCTGGAGGTTGAGCACCTCGAACGTGTTTCGATAGCCGGGATCCACCACGTCGACGTGAAAGAGACTGTTATGGGGGTCGAGGGAGGCGGAAGACTCTATGAAGGCCCCAAGATTCAGGTAGGCCTGCGCCAGAATCAGATGAATGTCACGGAAGTCTATGTTGTCGTGGTTCGAAAAAAATCGGGGCTGCAGCGCCAGTACCTGATTGCCCGCATCACGAGCGGCCGCCCAGTTGTTTTCCGCCAGCTCAAGCCCCGTCAGGCCAGCCCAGGCGTCGGCATTTTCAGGATTGGCCGCGACCGCTCGCTGGAAATTCGTACGTGCCAGATCGGTCAGTCGAGTTCGATCCTGCAGATCATCGTCCGCCTGACCCGCCCGCTGCAGGTTTATCCAGCCCAGGCCGTTATGTGCTTCCGAGAACGCCGGGTCCAGATTGAGCGCGTCTGAGAACAGCCGCTCTGCGGCATCGTAGTCCTGCGCCTCCAGCGCGCCACGATAAGTCTCCCATCCTTCGAACGTCAGGGTCTCTGAAGACCCGAACGTCCCACCGGCGCCGGTCCCTCCACCACAGCTGGTGACGATCAGGGAAAGCAGAACGACGATCGTTGCCTGAGTTCTTTTCATGGACAGACCCTTCATTACTTCAGCAGTAGCATTTTCCGAACGCGTACGCCCGAGTTGGCTGTCAATCGGTAGAGGTAGACGCCGGCCGCCACGCGATGGCCCTGGTCGTCTCGCGCATCCCAGGCCACTGAATGCCTCCCGGCACCGTGTGGGGCTTCAACGAGCCTGCGCACACGCTGACCCAGCAAATTGTAGACATCGATTTGGACCGACCCGTCCGAGGGCAGGTCGAACTCGATGATCGTCTGCGGATTGAACGGGTTCGGGAAGTTCTGATGGAGCGCGAGTTTCGTCGGACGCCGAATCAGCGTGGCCAGCGACACATCGCCATTCCAGACGGCCTCGTTCCCCGCAAGGTCCACGACAACGAGCTCGACAGTGGCGATATCATCGAAGGAACCCACAGGTGACCAGACGATTCCCGCATCCGGGACGTAGGTAGCAACCTGCGGCCGGCCATCTGCGACCAGCATCAACTGCTGGCCATCGATCCCGCTCCCTCGTTCCGTCACCTCGAACAACACCGACCGTCCATCGTCTGAGGCGGTCGGTTCACCCATGGCCGGCGCCGACCGGTCGACGAACACCGCATAGCTGCCGAACTGGTCGAGCACACCGTGTGACGTGCCTTCGGTGGAAGCCTCGCTCACGTAGACCCACTCCCTGCCCTGCCGGCGATAGACTCCCGCACCGGGTTCTGCCTCCTGCAAGAAGCGGACCCTGCCGGGCGATACCAGCTCGCCGCGCGTCCCGTGAACACGATACGTCGGCGAAACCTGCCTTAGCTCGTCCACGACTGCTTTCGTCCGCGTCTGGCCTGGCAGGGCGGCGCCTTCGAACAGGGCAATGTGGGCTTGACTGCTCAGCCCGCCCGAAGGGATCTGGACGAGAACATTTTCGTTCGAAACGGTGAATTGCTCGGAGATCCCACCTTCGGCGATGTCCAGTCGGACCGTATCGGTCAGAGCGATGCGGGTCTCTTCTGTAATGCCCGTCACGAAAACTTGAACCGTCCCCGTGACCGCATCCCCTATCGTCACATCGCCGACCCAGGTATCCGTTAGCTCGGCCACCTGGCTGACGTTCAAGTTCTGACGTGTCGCGTCGCCTTCTCTCAGGATGCCCAGCGTCGGATCCGTCAGCAACGTGCGTCTCGAGATGACGTAGGCATCGAGGAAGTTCTTCCGAATCGGATTCACCAGCAGACGTACCTCGATCAGCTCCCGTCCACCCGTCGACGAACCCTGAACCGTCACCGGCGTAGCCAGACTGAGCCCAGCCCCACCAGTCACGATATCCTCCGCCTGAATCACAAGAGAACCTGCATCACCCAAAAACCCTGTGACCGGTCTCAGCGTGGCCACCTGATTCGTGGAATCAATCTCAACCGCGATATTCGCGTGGCCGGGTGTCGAAAACACGATGTTCTGGGTGTTCCCTGAGATGACGAGCGCGGCCAGGTCAATCGTCGTATCCCTATTGGACGTCAAGACCAGCGGGCCGATATCTCTCAGTTGGATGGCTTCCGCAATCGAGCGTCTCGACCGCACCGTCAACGTCGCAGTCGTGCTGTTGTCACTCGACGTATCCGTGGCCGTGATCTCTACGCCTACATCACCTTCGACCAATCCGATCAACTGCAGCGACGTCCTCCCAATGATCTGAGCGAGAACAACCGAAGACTCCTCGGACTCAGCCGACCAGACAATGTTCGTCGAGTCTCCCACGATAAGATTTGGCGTCAGGGCAAGCGTATCGGGCTGACCGACGATGATTGTCCGCGTTCCACCGAGGACGTCGGTGTCGACCAACACGCCTCCTGCCGGAATCACGGTCACCGTAATCGTGTCCGTCGCTGTGTTCTCGTCGGGGTCCCGCACCTCGAGCACAATCTCCTCAGTCGGATCCCTCACCACGGACGGTGCCACGAAACGGGCGATACGCGTGTCCGGGTCGATCTGGACGCTCACGCCCACCTGGCCCGTCGCGGACCATCGCATCTGTTCGTCCGAATCGGTTGCATCGAAGTAAAAGTCGTTGAGATCCAGCGAATCGATCTCCCCGGCCGGAATCACGAGATCGGGCATGCCGCCGGTCACTGGATCACCGGTAATCGGGGACGCAGAGTAGATTCGGACCGCGAGGGTGTCCGTCAGGCTCAGAGGATCGGATACCGTCAAGGTCGCCGGTTCAAACCCAACGTCGCTGGCTGCCGCTCCAAGCGAAAGCACACGGCTGTTACTCAGCTGTGTGGCATCCGCGTTCGTCAGCGACAGCGCCGGAATCCGCCAGTTCAACTGAGTCACTGGCGTATCGATATCCGTCACGAGCGTATCCAGATTGGCTTCGGTTCGACTCGACCCTGCAATCACGTCTATCTTCAGAAACGGTACGAGGACCTGTGGTGCCTGCGGATCGTCTGGAGGCTGGACTTGTACCACGATGTTCTGCGCATCTGTGGCATCCGATGTGTCCTGAACGACAACCAGGACGGTTCGTGTTCCCATAAAGGGAGGAACGGGCGTGATCGTCATCCGGGTGTTGCCCGAGCTGACATCGAACGCCACGCTGTCAGAGCCAGAGAACGAGAACTGAAGCCCGTTAAAGGGGTCGTCCACATCTCGAACGAAATCCGTCATCGTCAGTACTGCCTGACCCTGGCCCCCCACGGTTACCGTCGGAAACGGCTCGAAAAACTCGGGTGGATCGTTTTCTCCGTCCACGATCACCAGCACCTGCGTGGTATCGGCAAGCCCGAATTCGTCCCGCACGGTGAAGGTTCTGAGTTCCTCGCCGGAAAAGTGAGGCGTCGTCGTGAACGTCACCCGACGGCTGTTTCCCGATCCGGTCGCGATGGATGCAACGATACTTGTCGCTGTGTCGGGCGAATCAAAAACGAGCCTACCCCCGAGGGGGTCGTCCAGATCGGAAGCGACAAGAACAAGGCTCGAGTCGGTTCCATCCTCCACGAACCGAATCGTGTCGGGGATGGCAGCTTCGTCCCACGTCGGAGGTGTGTCGACGATCACGTTGATGGTATCGCGCAGCGTGTCCTGAAACGTGGTCGCGGCGGTGAAGACCACTTCGGTAACGCCGATGAAGCTCTGGGCGTTGGCCGTGACGACGTGCGTTGTCGGATCGATCGAGACCGTCACACCGGCAGGATTGGGCGCGCTGGCCGTCCATGTGATGGTCGAATCGGGGCTGGCCGGATCGTCGATGAAATCATCCAGGTCCAGCGTCTTGTTGACCTCTGCGGGGAGCAGGAACAGGTCAGGCAGACGTACGTCCAGGTCGACACCCTGAACGTTGAACGTCACGTTCTTGATATTCTGGAAGGTGTAGGTCGTGCCGGGGTCCGACACGATGAAGTAGCCGGACTGGGAGCCGATCGGCGAGGACGGATCGACCACAACCTGCACCGAGCCGGTCTGAGGCTTCCGAATGACGCGCAGGGAAAAGCGCGCGATCGTGCCATCCCCAGCGCGGAAGACATGCGAACCGAAGCCGCCACTGATCTGTTCCTGATACAGCATCTGGTAGAGGGGGAGCTTGTTTATGGAGCTGTTTCCGATGGCGTCGTCCATCGAGTCATTGCGAAACACGGATCCGTCGATGTATCCGCCCGGAATAAACGGCCTGGGCCCGTTCTGCGAGGACCCCTGAGAAACCAGCTCGAGGTAGGTGTCATCGAAGCTGAAGAAAATCTGGACACCCGTGATCTGCTCGCCTCGTCCCCTGATGAACACTTCGACCTCCACCGTCTCTCCGACCTGGGCTGAGATGGTGTTGTTCGGCGTGTTAGGCTGGCGAAGCTCGAGTTCCGATTGGCCGGATTTCGCTCCAGATACGGGGCCGGACAGGGTCCCGAACAGCAGAATCAAGGTGATGATGCGAAAAGTGTTCATCTGACCTTTGCCCAGGTGAGTGGAGAGGGATTCCCACTTCGGGAAGTGCAAGACACGTGCCACGGTCAGGGTGATGGCCGAACACGTGAAAACGGATGTGCACTGAGATGCTGCCAACCTGGGGTGGGTCAGGAAGCGGCCGAAAAACGGCCTGAGGGGTGGGGTCTTTCTCGAGCGGTCGGAGATCGGACGGGCGGATCAGCGCCGTGGAGCACTGATCCGCCCATCCCCATCCAAGGAAAGGAACTACCTTTCCGGAAACTTTTTCCTACTTCAGGAGCATCAGTTTCCGGACCGCCTTGAAGCCGGACGTGTTCAGACGGTAGAAGTAGATGCCGCTGGAGACCTGACGGCCAACCGCATCTGTACCGTTCCACACGACCTGGTAGCGGCCGGCGGGCTGATTCTCCGAAACCAGCGACTTCACCAACTGACCCATCACGTTGTAGACCTCGAGATGGACCTGTCCACCCTCGGCCAGATCGTAACCGATCGTGGTCTGGGGGTTGAACGGGTTGGGGAAGCTCTGATTGAGTGCGAAGGCGGACGGAATGGCCCGCACCTCGAGGACCTCGGCAACACCCGCCCGGTTCGTCAGCTGGCTGGGATCGAAGACGATGCCGTTCGCGATATCGAACGTCGCATCCTCGAACTCGCCGATCGGACGGAACACCAGCTGGGCCAGGCTCCCCTCGCCGGCGGCGGCGAGGTTGCCACCGACCGCGCTGGCGAGAGTCACTTCACCCGGGTTGTTGCTGTGGACCAGGAAGAGCGGATCACTGGCGCCGGCTGCCTGGAACAGGTTGCCTTCAGGTGCGTTCGCTTCCACGAATTCGAACATCGTGGGATCGTACTGCACCGTCAGTCCCCAGCCCTGCAAAGCCTGCGCCTGCCCGACGTGAGCGTTCAGCGTGAGCATCTCGCCCATTCGAGCTTCGCCGTCTACCTGAAGCGTCATGGTTGCATCGACGTTGGCACCAGCGGGCGCGACCAACTTGCCCGCACGCTTCGCCGAAGGAGCGTCCACTGCGACCTTACCGAAGCTCTGCGAAAGCATCACAAAGTCCGTGAAGTTCACTGTGTCGTCCCCGTTGAAGTCCGCTCGGAGATCGAACGCCTCCATACCTGCAGAGGTTCCGAAAGCCTGAGCGAATGCAACGAAGTCATTGAAGTCGACCATCGGGTCGGTTTCGGCAAGGATCAGTCCGTGTACCGTCTGGCCCGCTGCGTCGTGATAGACGATGGGGTCATTCGACAGGACGATCATCGCTTCACCGGCCAACTCGGGCGTGGCACCTTCGTGATCGACGTCGATCAGGAGGGCGTCCGTGAGCTCGAGCTTGGTCTCGGCCGACCGGCTGATGGCCCGGAACCGGACGGTAGCCAGGGTAGCTTCACCCGAGGCGCCCACCGGCGTCTGGCCCAGAATCGAGTTCACCATACCGAAGTCTCCCTCGCGAACCTTGCCACCCATATCGGCGGTGTAGTTCTCGAAGAGCGAACCCGGATCCACGTCCTCGACCGACAGCTTGCTCGGATCGAAGCCGAGGTGGAACTCGTAGGTGCGGACCGCAGCAGCACCTTCGATGGCCACGGTGACGTCGAACACGTCGCCCGCACCCACCTCTTCAGTGGGATAGCCACTGATGGTGAGACGCGCTTCGGCGTTGTCGCCAGCCGTTGCCACAGCCTGCTTGAACGTCGGGAAGACCGGCTTGATTCCGCCGACACCCGTGTTGGCCGTGACGTTGGCCGTCGCGAAGGCACGGTCAGCACCGTTCACGATGTTGTCGCGGTTGATATCGGCCAATGTATTGAATCCAGCATCGCCGAGCTGAGTGAACAGAGCACCGTCGATGGCACTGATGTCAGCCGCGTCGATCACGTTGTTCGGGATCGACGCGCCCGTGTCGTCGTTGAACCCGGCAGCATCGCCAGCGCGCAGCGAGGTACGGTCGACACTGTCACCGTCCAGTGTGGGCTGGACACCAGAAACATCCTGGGCCATACCACCCTCGACGATCAGCGTGTCGTGTCCAACCAGGTGACGTGGGACCCACGCGGCCAGGATGAACCTACCCGTAGGCACCGCCGTCAGGGTGAAGTCACCGTTCACGCCCGTCGTGGCAACCTGAATACCCCACCTGTCGGCATCGAGATCGTTCGCAGCCCAGAACACCGAGTCGTTGACCGCCCCGAAGTCGCCGATTCCACGCAGGACGAACGTGACTGTGTCCGCAGACGAGGTCCGACCCTGAAGCGGGACCGTACCCGTGACTTTGGCGCGGCGTACAATGTCGACGAGCGTCGGAGCGGGAATGGCGGTCCCAAGCGTAAAGTTGCCGTCAATCATCTTGGAAACGCGCGTCCCACTGTTGTCGATCGAAATCGTCGTGGCCACCGTGGCGCCACCTGAGATCGTCTTGGCACGCAGGTTGGCGGTTGCCAGAACCTGCTCACCGTCGAAGAAGTTCAGACCTGCAGCGGTGAGCCCGACATCGTAGATGAAGTCCAGACGTAGTTCACCCGTGTTGACATCGATGTAGGCTGCCTGGTCCACGTTCGCTAGGTTGAGCGCAGCGTTGGTTCCCATCGTGAACGGCTGGATACCCGGGGTGTTCCAATCCTGATCGACGGCGTCGAACAGGTTGGCGTCAACCGTCATGAAGATGTTGACCACCTCGATTGTCGTCGCACCCGATCCGTCCCCTTCGTCAACGACGATCGGATATCGGATCAGTTCCTCCGAAACCGCCGTCATGCTCTTCGGGGCCACGAACTTGGCACTCGTCGCGGCGGATATCGGAACGATACCCGTGAACGTGATGCGGCCAGGTGCACGGACGACCGGGGAGCGGCCACTGAAATCAGCATTTACATCACCCATATCGGCTACGGCCCCATCAAGGCCGGAATCGATCGCCAGGTAGACGAAGTAGGTCGTGCCCAACCCACCGTTGGTTCCCAAATCGGTACCAACCGTCGCCTTGGCCTGGTAACCGTTCCTAATGCGATTGCCCTGGATCACGAAGGAATTATCGACACCCTCGTTGAGCTCGATCTCCTCGTTCAGCCCACCAGACGGCGAGTTACCGATGAAGACGGGGAACGGATTGACCGCGCTCGTGATGGAAGCCCAGGTGGTGACTTCACCGAAGTCCGTCGACGTCAGGAGAACCCTGAGGTTCGGGGAATCGTTCCGGCTGTTGGGGGCCGAACGTCCACTCTGCCCCGGCGGAACGATTGCCGCGAGGTTCGCGACGTTACCGTTGTCGACGTCGACCGCTTCCCAGATCACGTTCACCGGCTCATCAACAGATACGGTGATATCCTGGGACGGCTCGATCACACGGGCATACGGTGGATGCTCGAACGAGAGACCCACTTCGTTCGCCGGGAAAACTCCGGGGACGTGAATCCAGGTCTGACCGCTCTCCGTGAAGGAGACGAGACGGCGAGTGTTTCCCCCGGTCATGATGGCGTAGATATAGTACCGCACACTCGTCCGAGGAATCGTATTCTCGGCCGAAACGTACGTCCAGAGATCCCACTGGAAGCTGTCGGTCCCAATGCCGTCGGGATCTTCCGTCGTGCTTCCGATCAGGTGCGTGTCGTTGTTGCCCTGGACGATTGCGGCAAGCAGATCGGCACCATCTGAGTTACCACTGGTGTGTCCCCAACTCTTACCAGCGGCGTTGAAATCGGACCGTGTGCTGTAGTAGAAATCGATCGTGGCATCGTCGTCGACATCGATATCGTTGTTGAGGCCTCCACCACCCCAGTGCATGTTCACATACCGCTGGGCAGGTCCCGCGCTCAGGTTCTTACCGTCGTCATCGCCACCGGCGAATGTTGCGGTATTGAACATCTGGGAAAGATCGATTCCAGTCACCACGTCCAAGTCACCGTCCCCGTCGAAATCGTTCAGAGAGAACGCATCCATCTGCCCGATATTCGGTGAGTGAACGACCCGCACCGTCGAAAACGACGGCGACGCGGAGAAGGGATCGTCAGAAACTTGGTAGACCGTACGGTTGGTTCCATCTGTGGCCACGAAGTAGACGTTGTACGTCGCTTCGGGGATGAAAGACGTAACCAGGTTGGTCACCGGGTCTCTCACGATCGGATCGAACGAGAACACGTTGTGGCTGGTCGTCAGCGTGTCCGTACCGGCCACGCGGATCGAACTCGCCACGTCGAAAGAGTCGATTCCAGCACCCGACAGATTATTGACCGTCAGACCACTGTTCGTCGACAGAATTATGTTCATCTGGAAATCATTCGGATTGTCAGCATCTTCAGCCACGAAGAGCATATTGAACCGATTGATTGACATAGGAACCGCCGTTACACCGATACCCAACGTCGACAGGGTTGTCGTGCCTTTCGGCTGGAATCGGCCCGAGTCGACGGTGATGTTGCGGTTGTCCTTCGTGTTGCCCAAGGTGACTGCCATCCCGTTGATGTCGCTCGGGACCTGAATCACACCCGTCGTTGCGTAGTCGTCGCTCGTGTCGTTATCGTATTCCCAACCTGCAATCACGAACTCTGGCGGGTGCTGTACGAGGAGCGGACCACTACGCGCGAGGAACACACCGCCCGTAAAGGCGCCGAGCGTCGTCGGGTCATAGCCCTTCTTCAACGTACCACCGTGACCACCCAGGTTGCCCGTGGGGTCGCGGTCGATGGCTGGATCGGCGAGTGCGTACACGTAGTAGACGGTGTTGTCAGACGTGCCAAGAAGCGAAATCACACCGTTGACGCTGTCAGACTGGTTCGTTGCGAAGGCCGTCGTGAAATCCTCTCGAACAAACGTGGCCGGAATGAACCTGGGATTCTGACGCGATCCTGCAAGAGGACCACTCGGCGGATCGGCAAGCAACGAGAAGAAGCTGGCCGGAGCGAGCGTCAGTGGACGTTCGACCAGCGATGAATCCGTCGAGAGATAGAACGTATAGGCGATGTCAGTTGTCGTGTCACCGATGATCAAGCCCGTGTTTCCCTTGTCCGCATTACTCAGACCAGACGTGAACGTGTGGCTGTAATCCGGAAGCGCACCCGGGAAAGCGAGCTTGTAGAATCGCCCACCCGCGGATGTGGTGTCGCCTATCGAGGAGTCAGGAGATGAAAACTGAAAATCCTGAACACGCAGGTTCTGGTGCTTCGCCACCGGTACGTCGGTGCCGGTACCCACAAGCGAATTGAAGGCGATCTGATACACCGTATCGACGTGCGAGCCCGTCGGGATTCCAGTAAACTGTGCCGGCGTCGTCACGTCGAACTCCACCGTAAAGATCTGGCTCGCCGCAGCGTTGGTAAGGTCAAAAACCAGGCTCTGCCCGATAGCGGCCTGGAAGCTGATCCCCGCGCCCGCTGCGTTGTGCGCAGCCGTTGCAGAGTTCGCCACGTAGGTCACTTCAGCGGGCAGCGTGATCGTAAAGGCGTTTACTTGCCCAACTGCGGTTCCACCCAACATTATGTCGAACCGCTGGTGATACTGTTCCCCTGAAAGTGATGCGATGCCGTTCGGGATCGCATCCGGAGCCAGGGTGATCGTCTGGCCGAAACCGTTCCCAGGCAAAAGGAACAGGACCATCACGATCCCAATTAAACTCAAGAGCCTTTGTTTCATAATTAGCTCCTTCCTTGGATCCTTCCTTGGACTGTTGAAAACTGCTTTGGAGCGTTCATCGCCCCATTGCTTCGAAAGCTTTCGAGTCGGCTAACGTCCGTATTAGTCAAGTTCGAAAACTTGGTTAAAACCTTCTCACGCCGCCTTCATCCTCCCACGCGATATCCGGCGCCGCGTTCCTACCAACGTTTGCATCACCTCCGTTTTCGGTTTGATTTTTTACTTCTGTTCGTTCTGCTTCTTGTGAAATTTGTTTTAAATCATTCCAGAACAGCACTTTACGAGGCATAAGGGTGGGCAGAATGCACGAATGGACATGGATCTGCCTCGAATACCTAGTCCTACTATCGGCAGCGTAAAAGCCAACCTTTACCTTTATCTGGCCTCTGAGACGCACCCAGACCGGCGTTGAGGGAGGCTTACTTTCTCCCTTACGCAGGACGTGCTGACCCCGGGACGGGGCAAACCATTTCAGCCACGAATACCTCCTTGGCAGAGAGCGTGCGTGTGATGTGTCGGCGCGACATGGCCTGAAACGCAAAGATCTCCCAGGCTAAACTCCCACCCCTGAGAGATCTTGATTTGCGTCGAAGACGTCGCGTCCTGTCGACGGTTCGCCGCGAGGTGTTCCCCAACACCCCGCGGAACCCTGTTGATCAAGTCAGTTTGATCCGAATACAGTTCTCCTGTTGAGATCGTCCCGTTCCGGGACCATCGCGCTTTCTGTGCGATTCCTGGTCCAAGGCCATCAAGCCCGTGTGTGGCAGCCCTGCTCGCTCGACAGGCCTTGGGGATTCACCAACTCCCGCACGTGGTCAACCGCTGGGAATCCCAGCCCTCACGTCCAGGATTCAATTCGTTCGAATGATGAACCCAGACTGCAAGGGATTCCCAGACCACCCCATTTTGTACCCGTCTCCGTTTCGCTCACGGCGAATTACAAGATCTGGTATGTATACTTCAAGACGTGCTAAAGTCTCACTGGCGTGTTCGTCTGCGCTGCCCGGAGCGATGGGTCTTTATGACCGGCTCCAATGACAGCCTATCTTCGGCGATCTACCTCCAAAGTCTGGCCAAACCACTCTTCCTGCGGCTCGCTGGAGCGACGTCCGCTGCTCCGCCAGGTTAGCGAGACAACTGTCGCCTAACGGAGCCAGGTCGGAGATCTCTTCCGGCGCCGAGAGAGGCGAGATGATCTCGTGCAAGGACAATCGCTGTGTCGTTCTTCAGACCGTGGCTCCAAGCTTTTGCCAAGACTCGCATCTTGTCTTCCAAAGGCAGACAGAGAGCTCGGCACTCACCGGTCTGTGATTCGAGACAGACAAGGGCCTGTGGAGAGGCACTTCGGTCCAGAAAACCGACCGATCCAACCCGGCGAGCCTCCTGGGAGAACGAGCTATTTGAGCAGCATCAGTTTTCGAACGGCGTGGAAGTCCCGCGCCACCATCCGTGAGAAGTAGATCCCACTCGCTACGCGTCTGCCGGAAGCATCATCCCCCTGCCAGACAACCCGGTAGCGTCCGGCAGGCTGCGGCTCTCTAACGAGTGTCCGCACCACCTGTCCCGTGATACTGTA